>ERZ773276.1313-NODE-1313-length-19731-cov-16.041218_pt1 | contig 19731 bp, 11 predicted proteins | sample MGYA00511386_ERZ773276 | MGnify/ENA primary metagenome ERZ773276 (study PRJEB29015, sample SAMEA2737778) | human gut metagenome | biome: human gut; feature: human-associated habitat; material: faeces | place: China | collected 2012 ...
TACTCTTCCTGGCCCGCATCCTTGGCCTGCTCTACATGCGCAACAACATCGACGAGACGACGCTGCGCGAGCGCTGCCGCCGCAAGCTGCTGCCCAACACAGTATTCTTCCTCGTCTTCTTCCTTGCCTTCTTCGTGCGCCTGCTCGTCAAGGACGGCTATGCCTACGACAGCAGTACGGGACTGGTGAGCATGGCAGCGGGGAAATATCTCGCCAACCTGCTGACGATGTGGCCATTAGCTGTAGTGCTGCTCATCGGCGTGGCTGCCCTGCTCTACGGCATCCTACGCACATGGCTCAAGGCTGATTACGCAGGTGGCATCTGGCCGGCGGGCATCGGCACGGTACTCGTCGTGCTCGTTCTTTTCCTCATTGCAGGCTGGAACGCAACAGCTTACTATCCCTCCAACGCCGACCTGCAGAGCTCGCTGACCATCGCCAACAGCTGCAGTAGTCTGTTCACGCTCAAGACAATGTTCTACGTCTCCCTCCTCATCCCACTGGTCTTGGCCTACATCGCCTATTGCTGGCACGCCATGGATCACAAGAAGCTCACGGTAGAAGAGGTCAAAGACGAAGAAAGCGAAGCATATTAAAACCGCGGCCTCACCACCAACCCTTCTACAAAGAGAAGAAGGGTTGGGAGTAATGGGAGAAAAAAATACGAGAAACGAACAAAGGGGGCGTTATAACGAAAGGAACGCAAGATAAGAATATCAAGCGTATAGGTACTTCTATACGCTTGATATTCTTATCTTCTCGGCATTTGTTTATCTCTGTACAAGTGAGAAACGAGCGCAATCGCACTACTTGATATGCACCCCGTCAGCCTGCTGTTTGGCCTCAATGCCACTGAAGTGGTTGAGCAACTCCAAAGCACGGGACAGGTCTTCGCTGCGCAGACAGAAGAAGCGAAGACGTTTCTTCTCCAATGACGGATTCTCAAAGACGAACTGCACACGGTACCAACGGCTCAGTGCCTTAGCGATGGTCTCCAATGGTTGGTCGTCGAAATAGAGGTAACCGTTCTTCCAATACTCATAGGGATCCATGTTCTCTTCAGCTACCGAGAACATGCCTGTGCCCATCATGGTAGCACCCTGGCCGGGTCTCAACGTGACAGCGTGCTCGCCGTTGCGTCCGCTGACCACGACAACACCGCGCAGCAAAGCCACATGGGCTGCCTCTTTGGGGTAGCAACTCACATTGATCTCCGTTCCCAACACGCGCGCATCCATCTTGTCGGTGATGACCACAAAGGGATGACGAGGGTCATGGGTGACATCAAACTCAGCCTGTCCCTGCAAGTACACGGCCCGTTCCTTTCCGTTGAAGACCAGCGGATAGGTGAGTTTCGAGTCGGCATAAAGCCACACTTTCGTGCCGTCGGCCAATACGATGTCGTAGCTCTTGCCCGGCGGTACGGCGATGGAGCACTTTTCTGTACTCACCTCTTCGGCATCATAGCCCAAGGCACGCAACAGCCTGTTGCGGGCACTGAGGTTGCTGCCCGACATGGAGATGTTCTGGCTGGTATTTGTCAAAGGGATGATCTTACCCTTGCTCGTAACTATCGACGGCTCGGCAAGTTGGTGACGCGGCACATCAAAGGCAATGTCGGGGTTTTCTTCCGGCTGATGAGCCTGGAACCACCAAGTGACACCAAACAACAGCAGCAGACAGGCGGCGACAGCAATCAGCCCCCAGAGCAGGGGACGGGAGAAGACCGGCTTCTGTGCTGACATAGACGGCTGCTGTGCTCTTGGCTGAGCATCCTTGCGCCCGACACACTGCTGCTCGGTAGCTACACGACCCGTCTCCGGTTGCTTTTTGTCCATCGCCTGTGACTTCATACCCATGCGGCTTCGGAACTTGCTCAGTTCTTTGCTTACCTCAGCCTGCGGCATGATGTCTTGAGAATGCCGACGCAACAGTGCCTGACGCAGACAGACCGTGGCGCGCACATCGTCCATGGCATCACCGTCCTGGAGCAACTCAGCGAGTTGTTCCTCTTGACCTTCAGCAGTGCCGTTGAGCAGTTGTCTGATGTCTTCCAGTCTGTCTTTTTCTGATGCCATTACCTTATTATATATAATACTGTGCGGTCTTTGTCATTACTATGACGAGATACCTACCGAAAAGTCTACCTCTATTTAGCTTTCTTTAAGTTCAAATTTGATTTAAAAACCTTCATGGCTTGAGCGATATGCTTTTTCACTGCGCTGACACTAATGCCCAGCTCTTCTGCCACGTCTGCTTGCCGTCGCCCTTTGAAGTAACACTCGTCAAGGATGCGCCGGGTTTGGGGCGTGAGCGTGTCCATGAGCTGGTAGATCTTGTCGATATTGTCTTCCGTCTCCTTCAGCATCGTACCGTCATCATCATTCTCATCGCCATAGATGGTTTTGAAGAATATCTCATAGCGCTGTTGGGAGAGGCGGCTGCGTGCCCAGTCTGTGCATTTGTTGCGTACTGTGCGATAGAGGTAGCTCTTCTGCCGAGCCTCGTCGATCTCGTCCAGATGGTTCCAGAGAATCTCAAACGAGTCGCTGAGAATATCACGGCACAGTTCATCTTCTCTCACCAAACCGATGGCGAAAGCATACAGCTGTGCGTAGCACTCACGGAACAAACGTTCAAACTCTCCTTCGCGACTCATAATGTTGGCAAAAGTACAAAATTATCATTAATTAGCCAAAAGTTCTGCAATATTGTCGCAATAATGATGAATAAAGAAGGAGGAAGAAGGGCACAGCGGATATTCTCCGTAGGCTCATGGTGACTCTGTAGGATGTTTGAAGCGAAAGAGTAATCCTATCCAATGTGTGGTCATCCATCACCAAGAAAGAAAGGAAAATGGTTCTGGACAGGCTTGAAGACTATAAGCGTTGGAGTCAAGCTGAAGCAAAGATGTGTCTGCTCTGTTCTTGTTCCCTGTCGATGAATTCCATCTGCACCTTTTTAGAATTACTTGTTTCGGAATAACTAATTGCAAAAATAGTAATTTATAATCGTACTTCCCAAATATCGGTAAGGTTTTTCTCTCTCCTGCTTTTAAGATTCTTCTTATAATGCGCCAACCTGTTTTTCCGGTTTTCCTTGCTGTGATGCAAGCCTGAGGAACAAAGGGCGCAGCCCTTGCATCACTGCAAGTATTTTGTTTGTGGGTATCATGTTCATGAGCTCTTCTCCCAACACAGGGTTGATCCGACGCGCCTATCCGTGCCACGGAAAATATCCATTGCGCCAAGCACTCTCATCTCATTCTCCCCTCTTGTATGCAAACATTCCTTTTTAAAGTGCAACCTCCCTTTTTTATAATACCATTGTGTCTGTATCCAAGCTGGGCAAATACTCAGGGTTAAAATAGAGTTATCTATTGGATTGCAAGTCAAATCTACCACAAAGTTTTCACTTTCACAAACCTTTAAGGCGTAGACGAGTGCCGGCTGATGATGTAAATCAGAGTGAATCGTATAGGTCGTGTCGCCATTGGAAACAAGTTCTATCAGCGAATGGGAAGTGTCGAATTTCACTTTTCTGACTGCAAGAACCCGCCGCTCAGAGCGTTTACTTTTCTTATGAAAGACAAACACATGACCGGGGATAATCAGACTGTCGCGGGTCTTGGCATCTATCAATTCATAGAAGCGGTATTGGGGATCATCTTCACGCGCTCCTTGCATAGCTATGAATTCACGCGTGAGATCATATCGCTTCTCATCGCGTCTTGCTATCCACATGGAAATGGCATTGGCTTCATAGGTATCTGCTGATACAATGATACCATTGAAATAAGATAAATTCACCAAAAACGCCATACGTCTGCTCACGGAATCGTTAGCCAGGGGAATTTTAATCAAGGATTGGGCAAAGGTCGTCAGTATCGTATGATCATACTTATCTAAATAAGGACTAAAAAATGTTCCGCCCTCTTGATACACTTTTGAAGCCACATAGGGCACATTCAATTTCAGCGTGTCCATCAAAGAATACGAGCTTCGCGCTGGCAGCGTCATCTCGTCCATGGAAGAGCACGATGCCATGAGGGACAGCATCAGAATCAATGCTGTAAAGATAAAGGCATGACTACGCTTAATAGTGCGGGCACCCTTAGAATGAAGAGTGCTCAACGTAGATTTGAAGAACTTCTTTTCCATAGATATACTATCTATTACAATGGCAAAAATATGAAATTATTCGCAACTATGCAACGCTTCTATCCTAATTCTGTATGAGCAACAGCAGGATAGCCCCAAACCCATCAGCGTTTGGGGCTATGCCAGCACCTTACTTAAAAATCACGGTTTTGTTCCACTCAGGATCCAGTCTCATCTTGATGATTTCGCGCGTCCGCTTATTATAGGTAATATAAGTGGCAGCTTGTAGTGTCGTGATAAATTTTAAGAAGCGCACACTGCGAAGTGGCACGTCATTAATATATAGATAATCAAATTGGCCACTTTTCTTTGGGAAGGTGTAATTGTCTGTTGTGACGATAATGGCCTTACCTTCGTCAAAGGCTAACATCATCACCCAGTTGAGCTGCGTCACCGTATCTTTCCCCTCCACGGGAGCAAAGGTAAAACCCTTCTGACTCCACGTCCTATCCTCCTTCTCTAATTTCTGTTTCAGATTGGTGGACTCGAACTGGTAGGGAAGCAACGAAACGGAGATAGCAGAATCCAACGGATTGATGGACTCCCCTGTCTTTTTACATACAAACTGCAACCACCAATGATGGGCAACGGCCTCATGAAGCAGATTCTGTACCTCGCCATTGGCATACCAACCATAAGAATAGTTTGCCTGCATATTGTCGGGACTCTGCCGGAAAGTAATGGTGGTCGGGCTTGTTCCGCCACCATACGTAACAGACAACGGTGCTACGCACACGATGGATCCCTTCCCCACCATATTGCCGACGGGTTTGCCTGTGGTGATGTTCACACCTTCCAGCCACGACTGAGGCAAGAGGCTACGGGCACTATCTTGTGCGAAGGATGCGGCAGTCACCAAGAATAAGACCATCAAAAGACTAAAATGTTTCATACGTGAATAATATTAAAATTAAAATAAGATGATGTAAATAAGATGAGACTGCAAATATCCGGCATCCCATTTCCTGTCCTCACGGAGGGGAAGAGACATGCCGGATATGCAAGAGAGAAATATTAAAGACTAATTAATAGATTACTTACGTTGCAAAGGGAAGATGAGTGCAGGCGCCTTTTCGGGCTTCATCGTTGCTTTGCCCAATTCCATGTCGTCGACAATGATGCTTGCCGGGACAATGGTGGAATAGGTATAAGGCTCCACGCTGTTGCGGACTATCTCCTTATTGGAGATTGCCACCAACTTCTTCATCTGCTCAGAGGAAGGCAGTGCCATCATGTTCGACTTCATCAGGGTACGCTGACCGGTCTTCACATCTATCTTCTCCAACCTCAGGCAAGTGCAGTTGTTCGGCAGGGTGATGATGTAAGCGAAGGACAGCTTTTCCTTCTTAGCGCGCTTGATGAGCTCTTTCTCCATCTTCTCGTCAGCCGTCGTACCGGTAGCCTGCACGTGCAGCGTACCGACACCGACCATGGGCACCGCCTGACCGGGTTCATTGTAGAAGCGGGCACTGGCCGTGCTCTTCGGTGCATACTGTGCCGGTGTGGCTCTGTTGAGCATCATCATAAACACACCCTTGTCGACAAGTGTCATCGGCGTGGTGGGCGTAAAGCCGTCAGCGTCGACAGCGTAGTGGCCATAGAGCGGCTGACCCTGATACGTCGTCAGCCCCGTTTCGTTGGTAATGGTGATGCGCTCATCCATGATCTTCTTGCCGATTTTCGGACCCAGGCCTTTGTTGTTCTCCTGCAGCGAAGGCTGAGCGTAGAAATCACCGGCAGAAAGGTAGCTCGTCACAAAGGCTTCCTTGACGGCGTCGTTCTCAAACATCACCGGACCCTTGTACGCTTCTGTCATCAGTTCGGCATTGCGCAAAGCCATACAGTCGTCGGCAAACTTCCGCACGCGTGCTTTCAGCGTGTCGAGAGCGGGAATCTCTGAAGGACGCTCATAGCTGAGCTTCAGCTCATCGGACAAACGGAGATGCTGATCATCCTCAAACTGTGCCGACACCTTAATGGTGACACGGTTGTGGGGCTGCTTGATATTGACATTCTCCGAGGTAGCTCTGTACGAGGTGACCTCATCACCGGAGATCTTCACCTCGCCATTGAACAGGTAAGGATAGTCGTTGAAGATAGCAGAGAGCTCCTTGGCATAGCCGTTCAGCCGGGCCATATCGATGTCATAGGGCACGCTGTCGTTGACGATATACGTGCACGGTGCGGAATGCTGCATGTCGGGCAGTTTCTCCAAAGCGGATGGCAGGGGATTCTGGTTGAGATAGCTCTCCTTCTGAGCCTGCATCATCACCGACGACTTATAAGCCTGGTCGGAAGACGACCACAAGGCGCGGCGGAGCATGGCGTAGTTCATGTCATCGGAGCCGCGGCTGCCAATGAGGAGCGGCTGCCCGGGGATGTCGCTGCAACGTTTGAAGTTGCCCAACAACACATGCGTGATGATATTGGTCTGCCACGGTGTCTGATTGCTGAGCGAGATTCCTCCGTATTCTCCCGTGATGTCGAACGAGCGATAACGTGTCACGCCATAGCCTACCCAGAAAGGAGCCTTGGCCTCAGCCACACGCAGGCTGTCGGTGGTGCGGTGCATCTCGTCTTTCATGGCATCGAAGACCATCTTGTCAGTATCGCCGGCGTCTTTGGAAGTAAAGGCAGGAGCAGACAACACGGGCGGCATGGCTCCAGTCTTCTGGATGCGCTGCGTCTCTATCTGACTCACGAAGATGGCCGGTGACGTGGCGGTCACAGGCACCCATCCCGACTCAGCACCGCACACGCCCGTAAAGGTAGCGGGCGTATTGCCACCGGCCTGGATGTGTGAGAACATCGACAGCGGGGTACCTATCAGACTCACGCCACGCACGAGCTCATCGGGCTTGCCGTTGACAAAGACGCGGTAGACCTCCACCGGCGTGACATTGAACGAATTGATGGTACCGCCTTCGCCCGTCATGGTATAGCCATTGGTCACGGTCTTGAAGAAGTAGCCGTATTCCTTGCCTTGCTTCTTTGCTTCCCGGATGAGCATCTGCCGGAGCTGTGCGTCGGTATAGGGCTGCTTGGTCTCCACGACGAGGTTCGACTGTCGGCTGACAGGGTCGTTGGCACCGCTGGCGCGTCCGTGGCCGTTGCTCTGCGGGAAGCCGTCGAGCGGCACACGGCTCATCAGGAACTCCTTGAGCGTACCGTTGACCACATTGTCGACGCGGCGGGCCTTCACGCCCTCGCTGTCATAGAGGTAGTAGCCGTTCATATCGGTCCCGGCATAGTGACGCAACGTCGGGTCGCAATAAACCTGGAAAGGCGTGGGCAGCACCTGCTTGCCCACCATGTTCTTAAAGGTCTCACCACCTTCTTTCAGCCGGTGACCCTCCAAGCGATGCCCGAAGATCTCATGGAAGAACACGCCGCTGGCTGGTCCCGACAACACGGCAGGTCCCGTATAGGGATTGGCCACAGGAGCCTTGCGCAGTGCCTCAACACGCCGGAGCAGATCCTTGGCGGCAGCCACGACCGTCTCCTGCGAGGGCAGCGAGTCGGGAGAAAAGGTAAAGAAGTCCTGATACAGCGGCAGGCTCATGCCGTCCTCGGCGACAGCCTCCACGCTGAGCATGAGGCGGGCAGAGACACGGTTCTGCACGACATCAGTGCCATCGGTATTGACGAAATAAGTCCGTGACACACCATAGTCCAGCGATGCCGAGCCTTCTTTTAAGTTGGGATCCGCTTTGAATACGGCGCTGATTGCGTTGAGACGTGCCTCCCACACCTTGTCGTTGAGTTTGAGGCTGTCAAGGTTCAGAGGCTGCTCGTAGTAGTGCTCCACGGGAGCCTCGGAGAAGCACGGAGCCTTGTCCTCATCCGCCGTGCTGGTTGCCGCCTTGCTCTTGGCCTGCTCATAAAAAGCCAGGGCATACTTATAGCGAGCGAGCGTGGCATTCCAGATATTGGTCGTGATGCCGGCTGTGGCATCATCTTCATAGGGAATGGTCACCTCAGCGGCAGAGCGGCCATCGTAAGAAGGATACCCCTGAGAGTAATATTTGAAGTTGTCCAACTGCTTACTGCCCAGGCGGATCTGCGGGGTGATATTGCGAGAGCGTAAATCCTGATTGGAAGACAGCGTACCAAAGCTGCTGCTGATCACCTTCTTGTATTTGTCCTCTGCCCTATAACTCATATAATAGGGCTTGACAGTCTGTTTTTGCAGCTGCGCAAAGTTGCTCTTCAGCTCCTGTTTCAATATCGACAGGAGCTTGTCGCTCTGCTGAGCCTGGCAAGGAATCACCAGGGCGCAGAGCAACAAAGCACAACAGACATACCGATTCATTTTCATTGTATTCATGAGAATATGGTTATAAATTGGAATATTAATAGAGTCCGATTTCAGCCAACGACACTTGGAAGTTCTTGAAATACATCGGTGTGGTGACCACGATGCGTACATATTTGATACGCTCGGCCTTGGCAAAGGGAATGTAGTTCACCTCACCGGTGCTGTTGCCGATGTTGGTATCTTCCAAGTTGGTGGCAACAGGGAAGTAGCCACCGTCGACACTCTTGTACACCCTGATCTGAGCGGGACAGAGCGCGCGCATGGCAGTCTCGCCGGCACCGTAGTAGCTCTGCACCAGCCGCATACCCTTGACCGTATGGTCAGCGGGCAGCTCCACGTCGATGGTATATGTGGTGCTTGCGTTCTGCACATAAGGCTTCCAGGATGTGTTCTCGTTGCCGTCGACTAAATATTCAGGATGTGAGCTCCAGCCCAGCTGAGTCAGTTCCTGGCTCTCCTCGGGCATCACCGTTACTTTAGCACCCTTCATGCTGATAAGCGTGACATCAGGCTCGGGCGAATGGCCCATATCCTTCACATAGCTCTCCTTGGTCAAGGTGGAGAAGTGCTTGTCGTAGCGATACACCTCCAGGCCATTGAGCTCGTGGAGCTTAGCGAGTACCCAGTCGGACAACTCCACATCGGTGACCTGCGACTGACCGACTTCCTTGTCGTCAACCATCTCAGGACGCACGTGGCGGTTCTTGCCCAAATAGAGCTTTTTAAGCTTGGGGAAATAGAGCAAATCAGCGAAGTCGTTGATCTTCCAATCCAGATCCAACTGCTCACACTGACCATAGAAACTCTCCGGAATGTTCACGTCATAACCAAACTGACGCTTCATCTCCTGCTTGAACTCGGAGTTGAACAAAGGCTCCGTCTCCAAATTGATCGGTGCAAACGTGATAAGATCAGCACACCCTTCGATATATCCTTTTCGATAAATAGAGACAGGCTTGGCGGCATCCACATCCGGAAGATCCAAGTGCAAGCCATCTACCACCTCTTCGGTCAGTTGTACTTTCTTCTCCTCCCCATTGCTCTTTGTCCGATAGGCGAGATAAGCATCCTTGATATTGTTGTCCCAGCCATTGAAGGTCAGCAACAGGTGATTGTGCAGGAAGAAACTGCGCGACACGACACGGTTGAAAGCCAACACCGCCTCATGGTCCTGGTTATACGGGCGCACATACGTCGTGGTGGGCAGCGACTCTCGTCCCTCCTTGTCGACCGAGCACACCGTCACCTCATAGCTGTTGCCTTGCGTCAGGTTACCGATGACATAAGAGGTAGTACCGGCCGGCAGGAACACCGAGTCACGTTTGTCGTCGACGACCCACTTCACCTCCATTTGATCAATGATGGGGTCGTCGCTGTTCTTCCAGTCCAACAGTATCCGCTGCCATCCCGGAGAGGCCGTCAGGTCGGAAACTTTGCCCACGTAGCGTATCTCACCATCCCCGGCAAAATCCTTGTAGGTGTCGAAGAGACTCTCACCGCAAGAGGTCATCAACAGCAGGGGCAACAATAATAGCAAATATCTTTTCATACTCTTCTTCTTTATTTGGAATGTTTCTTGGTGTAGACTTCCAGCTCGTTGAAGGTCAACACTTTCATCTTTGTATTGGTACCGTTGGCGTATTCATAACTATATCTGTAGCAGTCGTTGAACACGAGCTTCAGATATCTGTAGCCTTGTCCCTGACCGGCTGCCATAAATTTGATAGAGAGATACTTTGGTGTCAGGGCTTTGACATCCTCAGCGGAGCGGTCACCGCCATCACTCCATCTGGTATCGGAACAGCCATAGAACCAGCAAGCCCTCACGCCTTCGTCTTGAGCCTTTGTGTTAGGCTCCTTAAAGGATCCGATCTTTACCCATTGCATGTGCTCAAAATCCGTGGAAGCCTGTGACTCAGGACAACCATAGACATCGATGTCACACGGCAGGCGATTGTAATAACAACCATTGAGTTCCTGACCTACGATATTGGTATCGACATATTTGCAATAGGTGCTTCTCCAGCAAGGAACACCTTCACCGCAGAGACCCATTCCAACGCCCTTGAAGAGGTAAGCATAGAGTCTGACTTCAGCTGTAGGTGTCTGCTCCCCGATATCGACATACATCGGTGCCGAGCCCTCGCCCACGCCATTCTTCTTAGAGATGAAGGTGTAGGTTTTATGGTCATCCTGCGATTCAAACCATCTCCAACCGTTGAGGTCGCCGTCGGTGAGATACTGCAAGCCAACCTTCTCATTATCATCCTCCAAGGAGTTGGCATAGAAAATCTTGATGCCATCGTGTTTCATCGTCTGCATGCTCTCTACATCCCACTGGCGCTGCCTTACGACGTGTCCGCGATAGTCTTCCACTTTGACGACGATGGTGTTCTGCTCCTTGAGCTGCTTGGGCTGATAGATGATGGTATCACCGCCCGGCGCGATGGTCTTGGTATCAAGCAGGATGGTGTCCTGCTGATGGGTATAAGGGTTCTCACCAAGATAGAACACATGGTAGAGTCCCTGGATAGTCTCTGGAGCTTTGTAATTGATAGAGAATCCGTTCCATCCCGACTCCACTTTCATGGAGTTGATAAAGGTGATCGGGTCTGAGTCTAAGGTAGAGAACGTGCGGCTGATGGGCGCACTCTCACCGCCATCGCGCAGCTGCAGGCTGATCTGGCAGGGGACGTTGCTCACCGCCTCGTTGAAGCCTACCAACTTCATGGAGTCGGACAGGGCGCTGCCCGTACGCAGGATGGGCTGTCCGTAGCAGTCGTTGTAACGGCAGTGGATGCCCACGACATCGGGGTCGTCGGGCAGTTTATAATGGAGGACCGCGCCCCCGGCAGCCGGCGTGAGCGTCAACGCATTGTCGTCGAACGCAAAGGTCGGCAACGTCTCGTCGCTCTTGCAGGAAGAGAGAAGCAGACCGGCGAAAGCCAATATATATAATAAGATGTGTTTCATGATCTGATGTTAAGAATTAAAACTTGAAGGTCCTTTTTACCATCCCATATTCTGCTTGACGCCCGAGATGAGGATCTGCTCAGCATTGATGGGGAAGAAATAATCGCGGGGCGCAGTGAAGACACGCTTTTTCCACACCACGATAGGACCCTTGTAATTGTTATAGAATTTTTGATTGGTATTGCCCAAGATGTTCCATCCCATGATAGGCTGGTTGAGCTCTTCGGGTGCTGTCATCCAGCGGCGGAGGTTCCAGAAACGCTTGCCTTCGAAGCAGAACTCAATGTTTTCCTCTTGGTGGATAATCTCACGCATCCCGGCCTTCGTAGTGGCATTCTTAGGGTTGCGCGCATAGGTAGTCCAGGCATCACGCACACTGGGAATGCCGGCACGGGCCCTGACCTGGTCAATCCCTTTGTAGACCCGCTCGTCAGGCTGGTCGAGATACTCGTTCCATGCCTCGGAGCTGGCAAGCAGTAAATCGGGCAGGCGCCAAAGAATATCAGCGCGGTCACCAGAATAAGTGAGATTCTTGTAATAGTTATACGTTCCGACACTGGTGTTGTCGAATTTCTTCACGTAGTAGCCTGTCAGACACTGTGGTACCGAGGACGTGTATCGTTTCTCGCTCGTACCATACATCTGTCCCTGAAGCATGTTGCAGTCGATGGCCTCGTAAGTAGTAGAAGAGGAATTCAGCTTGTGATACCACAAGGTGCCGTGTGCCATGATGTCTGCATAGAATCGGGGCTCACGGCGACGATGAAGGTTCAGCACGTCGTTACCCATCTTCACAACATCTTTATAGTTGTCATCGGTCTCCTTCGACATCTGATACTTGCTCGGCATCCACTGCTTATCCTCGCTGATGGGCACGCCATGCTCGGTGTAGAACATCTCCACCATCTTCAAGCTGGCAGAGAAGCCGGCTTGAATCGACCAGTCATAATACTTCTTATAGGAACTTTCTGTCTTAGGATGATAAAAAAATTCCGGGCTTATACCATGATTGTGGATCATCACCAATGCCTCCTTATTATAATAGTTGAAGTCATTGTAACTGTCCTCGATATCATGCATGGTGTTCAAGAGCGCCGTTGGCCGGTCCGTTCTTCCCGTCATGAGCTTGTGACCGGCTTGCTCAGCCAGCTCAAGGGCCTCGTCAGCAGCAACAGCAGCCTTGTGCCATTTCTCTTTATCGTATTTCTCGGGGAAGAGCTTCTCACCATTTTTGTTGGTGAAGCTGGCAAACTGCGCGTTGCCGTTGAAGAGGGGTGAGGCAGCATAGAGCAGCACCATGGCCTTGAGCGTGGCGGCACCTTCCTTGCTGTAGAAGCAATAGTAATCATTGCTCAGACCCGTTTGTGGTGGCAGCAGGTTGATGGCGCTGTCCAACAAATCCACGGTGGCCTTGAAGCAAGTGTCTATCGGTGAGCGCGGCACCTGCATCGTGGAGATGGCGGCATTGGCATCGATGTTCTGCGGCACGAGGACAATAGGACCATACCGGCGGATAAGCTCGAAGTAGAGCTGCGCTTTGCACGCCATGGCCTGTCCGCGCCACATCTGACGCTCTTCGTCCTGAATGTTATAGGTCCCCTTGATTTTGTTGAGGAACATATTGCAATAGCGGATGCCGGCATAGAAGGAGGTCTGCGACCAGATGTTGCCGTAAGGGTTCTGGGTCTTCTGGTTTCCTTCGGCAATCATCACGCCCGGAATATTGTCTTTTTCTTTTCCCAATCCTTCGGTATGGGTGTATTCATCGGCCACGACCTCGTCTGAACCCCAAAAGGCAGGATTGATATACACGTGTGACAAGGCGTTGTCACGGAACGACATACACGTCATGAGCCACTGCTCGGCATCCTCACGCTTTTCAAAAGTGGTCTCTATCGTGGTGATGTCGCTCTTGGGCACCTCATCCAAGTAGCCGTTGCAGGCAGCTAATGCCGGCAGGGCAAGGGCTGCAAGCAGGCTTTTTGTTATCTTCTTATATATTTTCATATCCGTCTGTATGCTTTAGAAATTAACATTGATGCTGGCAGAATAGGTCTTCTGAATAGGATAGTTGAAGCCATCGGAACCAAGCTCCACATCCCACAACTTGAAGTTGGTGAAGCAGAAGGGGTTGTTAGCGGTAAGCTGGAACTTGACATTCTTAAATCCAAGCCGCTTGACAAACTTCAGCGGCAGGTTGTAAGCCAGTGCCAAAGAGGTACAGCGGAGGAAGCTGCACGAACGCATGAAGTAAGTGCTCTTACGCACCTCGGCATTGGCGGTCCAGTCCTCCTGCGGGTTGTGATCTACGATATTGTCCACCGACAGGCGCGGCCAGAAGGGTCGCTCAGCCTGGTTGTCCTCGCTCCAATGGCTGTCAGCAATGGCCTTGAGCATGGCATGGTCACCATAGAAAGGCGAGATGGCCTGCGCATTGATGAAGAAGGAACGCTTGCCGGAACCTTGGAACGATGTGCTGAACTCAAACTGCTTGTAATTGACAAAGAGGCTTGTACCATAGATCAGCCGCGGGGTCTCGGGGAATCCGATAAACACGGCATCGTTGACATCGATTTTGTTGTCGCCGTTGATGTCGCGGTACTTGATGTCACCGGGCATCACGTCGCCGTCCTGACGGGGCGAGTTGTCGATGTCGTTCTGGTCGCGGAAGAGACCTTCGGCAATGTAGCCCATGGCCTGACTGATCTCATGGCCTTGCTTGCGCTGCCAGGCAGGCTTGTCGGTAGCTTCCTCGATATATTTATATTTCACGCGGTTGTAGGTCAGCGTGCCATTGAGGATAAACCAGAAGTCATTAGCGAACATGTGCTGGATCTTGGCCGACAGGTCCACACCGCGTGAGTCGGTCTCACCGATGTTGTCGAGCGGTGCCAGCTCGATACCCACGTTGGCAGGGATGACATAGCGCTGGGAAAGGATGTTGTGGCGCACCTCACGGTAGAAATCTGCCTGAGTCTCGAGCAATCCACCCAAGAACTTTGCCTCAATACCCAAGTTGTTCTGCTCAGCTATTTCCCACTTGATATCCGGGTTGCCATAGAATTTCACCTGGTTTCTGCTATAAGGATTCGGGTCGTTGGCCTTCACGCCATTTCCAAACATTCCAACATTTTTGATACCAATGTCCTGCATGTACACATATCTTGGCGTGGTGATGATGCCGTCGTTGCCGACCTTACCCCACGAATAGCGGAACTTCAGATAGGGGATGATCTTGTTGAGCTTCTTCATCCAAGGCTCTGACGATGCCACCCAGGCGCCACCCACAGAGGGGAAGAAGCCCCATCGGTGCTCCTTGGAGAAACGCTCCGAGCCATTGTAGGCCGCATTGGCCTCCACGAAATAGCGGTCTTTGAAACCATAAGAGAAACGGCCGGAGAAAGTGGCGTTGCGCTGTGGCAGACCGTTGAGGACACTGGAGATCGGCGTAAAGGTGCGCTCATAGATCTGTGCCACACCGGTGAAAGCGGTCTGGTGCATGTTCTTGTCCTTGCCGCCCCAAGCAGCAGTGTGGTAGATACGGCCCTCAAAAGTGGTACGGGTGTCAGTGCTGTGATTGTCTTTGCCCTTGACCAGCGTCTTTGAAGAGAAGGCATTGTTACGGTCCGGGTTGAGGGTGTGCTTACCCGTCTCAAAATCATAACTGCCGAGATAGTATTTATAGGGCCTTGTAGTGAACTGGTTGTCATAATAACCGCTCTGGACGATCGACGCAATCAGTCGGTATTCCAAACCGGGCACCCAGCGGTTGAGCTTATGGATAAACTCGGCGCGGTTGGTAGAGCTGTAACGCGTGCGCTCAATGTAACCTTGCTGATTGAGCATATAGGGATTCACGGCAGAAGCTGCCGTGGTACCAAAATGGATATGGGGCCAGTTGTAGGTGTCATCAGCAGGATAGACTGGTGCGAAATCCACAGGTGAAGCGTTGAAGGCATAGTAATATGCACTCTTCTGGTCAACCATAGGACCATGGTAGCGGTCGATGTTGGTAGCCGAGTTGATCTGCAACTGGATACCGGCATTGAGCTCGATGGTGAGGTTCGTACGGAAGTTGAACTGGTTGTCAACGATGTTCACCTTGAAGTCGTTGAGCTTGTCGCTCTTGAGCATACCCTCATCGCGGTTGTAATTGAAAGAGGAGTAATACTGCACCTTGGCTGAACCGCCACGGATGCTCAGGTTGGCACGATGGTTGATCGTGCGGTCCTTGAAAAGAATGTTGTACCAGTCGTTGGCAGGATAGAGCCAGGATGGATAGTTGGGCGAGCCGGTACGGGCGATACGCTCCTGGGTATACTTCGGTGAGCTTGTATTGGAACGGCCCAAGAGTGCCTGATTGTAATATTTCATGTAGTTGATAGGATCCTCGACCTCTATCTTACGTGTAGGCTCGCTGACGACGCACTCATAGTGCATGGTGGTGTAGACGCTGCCCTCGGTACCTTTCTTGGTGGTGACGATGATGACACCGTTGGCACCACGTGCGCCATACATGGCGGTGGCGGAGGCATCCTTCAGCACGGAGAAACTCTCGATGTCCTCCACGGCGATACGCGCCAGGTCGAGCTTTGAACTCTCCACGCCATCGAGGAGGATCAGCGGGTCGGTATTGGCACCACTCTGGAACGAAGTGATACCACGCACGTAGAACTTCGTGTTCATGTCGCTCTCGTTCAGCGCACCGGGCATACCACCCGTCTGCCAGGCGATCATGCCGGGGATCTTACCGGCGAAAGCTGTGGTAAGGTCGGAGCTCGATGTCTTCAGATCACCGGGATTGACGGTGGTGATAGCCGAGACGACACTCTCCTTCTTCTGTGTACCGAAAGCCACGACCTGCACCTCGTCGATGCTCTTGGAGTCGGGCTTGATAAAGATCTTCATCATCTTGCGGTTGTTGATAGGCTTCACAACCTCCACCACGTCACGGTATCCAAGATATGAAAACTTCAGTTTGTCGCCAGCCCTGACCTTCAGCGAGAAGCGTCCGTCGACGTCAGTGGCGGTACCCTTATCAGTGCCTACGATCATGACGGTGACTCCCGGCACGTCGAGGCCGCTCTCGTCGTAGACGTGTCCGTTGACGATGAAAGCGTCGCCTGTCGGTGTCGAGCTTCCGACAAAAGGGACTTTCTTGATGGTTACGAATTGTTTGTCGATAGTGTAGTTAAGACCTGTACCCGCAAGTACTTGGTCGAGAGCCTGCCGCACACCGGAGGCCTTGACGGTCTTGTTGACTCTCACGCCAAAGACATCGTCGTTGGCATACATCATTTTGTAGTTGGTCGCTTTCTCTAATCTCTTTAATACAGAAGAAAGAGGCTCGTTCTTGGCTTCTATCACTATGGAATTTTGCTGCACTACGGCCGCCGCCGGCGAAGTGCCTAACAACAGTAGCAAAAGCAATAGAAGTGCTAAAGACATCTATTTTCTCATAAAACTAACAATATTACAATTTGTTTTCTAACATCTATAAGACGTTAAAGAAAGAAAAGGTATACCCCTTTTTCTTTAGAAATTTGAAGAAAAGAAAAAGAAGTGGTAAAAAATGCATTCTCATCCACGTCAACTCACAAAGGAAAAATGGAATAGTAAGGTGAAGCTACACCTTATTATATATAGGACGTGCCTGCACTGTGCACACTTCTTTGCTCCGAGCTCTTCATTTCTCACAGATTTACACTGATCTCCACGGATAGCAGTTTCTTTGCTTCAGGCAGGGATGTGTGAAATAAAAGCCCCCTCCCATTGAAGATGTACGTTTCATTAGACAACAAGCTTTTTCAAGCATTGATCATACATCTTTATCATTTCTCCCTGAAGGTAATTACTCCCCCTCTCCCTTTGGAGAGAGGTTGAGGGTAAGGCTATTGAGTTGGGGCCACACTTGTATTAAATTTCCGCAAATAAGCAACAATTTGTCTTAACGTATTAAAAAAAACGAACGAAAAAGTACACAAATGTGCTTGTAGCACTTATCTTTGCGACGGATAACTAAAAAATACCGCACACTAAATACAAAAAATATGAAGAAGACAAAACATCTTGTCATGGCTTTCGCCTTGGCAACCGTAGCAATAGGATTGGGATCCTGCAACGGTAACAACAAGAATGCCCAGCTGCAATCACAGCTCGACTCGCTGGCTACCGCTGACAGCCTCCACCAAGAGGATATCAAGGCGATGACCGACTTCGTCGACATCATGTCAAGCGGTCTCGACAGCATCAGCGGTCAGGAAGGACAGATCAAGCAGATGGGACAGGAACAGGGTGGAAAACTCGACAAGGCTCGCCTGCGCCAGCAGCTCAACAGCTTGGCTCAGCTCGTCACCCGGCAGCGCAACCGCATCAACGAACTTGAGAAGAGCCTCAAAGGTCAGAACAGCAGCTATTCACAGCGCGTGAAGAAACTCATCGCTTATTATAAAGCTCAGCTCGACGAAAAGGACAAAACCATCGCTGAACTGAAAACAGAACTCGACAGCAAAAACGCTGACATCGCCACGCTCAACGAGCATGTCGAAAAGCTCACCACCAATGTCAATGACCTCACGGCCAGCAACAACGAGCTCGGACAGACTGTGGCAAGCCAAAAGACGACCATCGCCGAGCAAGATCAGGCTATCCACGAGGCATTCGTCACTGTCGGCACGTCAAAGGACTTGAAGACAAGAGGTTTGCTCACCGGCGGATTCCTGGCTAAGAAGAAAGTCGACGTCAGCAAACTCTCCAGCGCAGGATTCACAAAGGTGGACATACGCAACTACAACGATGTTGTGCTGAAATCGAAGAAACCGAAGATCATGACACAAATGCCGTCTGACTCCTACACGCTTCGCGACAACGGCAACGGCACCACGACGTTGCATATCAACGACGCCAACCGCTTCTGGAGCGTCAGCAAGTATCTCGTAGTGAAACTGTAATCGACCATAGAGTAAAGCATATATAGAAGATGGTGTGCAGGGGCGACAAATGTTGGCTCTGCACACTTGTTTTATTAGTAACTATTCAATTGATGCCTTCACCCAGCATGATCAGAATAGTTACTTTTGTTATATTTACTGTTAAAGTAACAAAAAAGCTTCTCCAAAGCCTTTGCTGTCTCACGAAAAAGTATTAATTTTGCACTCGCTTTCCAGCAATGGGTAGTTACCAGAGTGGCCAAATGGGGCAGACTGTAAATCTGCTGGCTCTTGCCTTCGGTGGTTCGAATCCATCACTACCCACTTTTTTATATATGGAAAGGTCCATCACTACACACAGAGAAAAACTGATGGAAAGATCCATCACTACCCACAAAAAACTGATGGAAAGGTCCATCACTACCCACAAAAAAACTGATGGAAAGGTCCATCAATACCCACTTTTTTATATATAGAAAGGTCCATCACTGCACACAGAGAAAAACTGATGGAAAGGTCCATCACTACCCACTTTTTTATGTATGGGAAGGCCATCACTGCACACTTTTTTATATATAGAAAGGTTCATCAATACCCACTTTTTTATATATGGGAAGGTTCATCACTACCCACTTTTTTATATATGGGAAGGTCCATCACTGCACACAGAGAAAAACTGATGGAAAGGTCCATCAATACCCACTTTTTTATAACTGTAAACAGCATAAGGATACGTCTCGGCGCGCAATCCAGGCTCATTAGGAGTGACCACGCTGACCTCATGACCTTGCTGATGGAACTTTTGGGCATAGTTCTGCACGGTCAGCGAAACACCATCCATCACGGGAGGAAAACATTCATTAAACAATCCAATCATCGTCTTTCTGTTTTTAGAGTGAAGCCATCCACCGGTCGCTCTCTGCTCCTACACCATATTATATATAGGTGTGTACCTTTGTTTTTATAGAAGTGACCGGCTTCTGACCGTGATCTTTTCAAGACCACACTGCAAAGTAACTCTAAATTTGTTTCGCTGACGTGTCGATGATAAGTCAATCAAATGAAAAGATCCGTAAACTTTAGTAATGCTTATTCCACAGTCATGCAGATATACAAACGTACTTTGTTTTACATTTTGACGTTTTATAAGTATTTTGCCCTTCTTTGCTTATAATTAGCATAAATAATTTATTATATACGCAACAACTGTAAGAACAAAACGTTATACAAGAAATTTGTAATCCCCTTTTGTAGGTATATTCTTACATTTAGAAGTCTTTTTAGTAATTTTGTAGTCAATTTGAAAGTGAAATAACCAAATACGTTAGCAAATGCAAAGAAATGGATTGTA
>ERZ773276.1316-NODE-1316-length-19679-cov-4.446800_pt1 | contig 19679 bp, 16 predicted proteins | sample MGYA00511386_ERZ773276 | MGnify/ENA primary metagenome ERZ773276 (study PRJEB29015, sample SAMEA2737778) | human gut metagenome | biome: human gut; feature: human-associated habitat; material: faeces | place: China | collected 2012 ...
CTCATAGTTTTACAATATCCAAAACAGGACGATATATTTAAGGTTCTTATGGATACATGTTCTAAACAGGCTTTTGTAATGTATTATAACTTAAAGCGGTAGCCAACCCCCCATATCGTTTCGATATATTGTGGCTTACTTGTATCAAGTTCTATCTTTTCCCTTATCTTTTTAATATGGACAGTAACGGTTGCAATATCACCGATAGAATCCATATCCCATATTTCCTTAAAAAGCTCTTCCTTAGTGTATACATGATTAGGATGTTCTGCTAAGAATGTAAGAAGATCGAATTCCTTAGTTGTAAATATCTTCTCTTCGCCATTAACGAATACTCTTCTGGCTGTCTTATCTATCCTGATGCCTCTTATTTCGATAATATCATTTTCAGGCTGGGCACTGTTTACAAGTCTTTCATATCTTGAAAGATGTGCCTTAACTCTGGCAACAAGTTCACTTGGACTAAAAGGCTTCGTCATATAATCATCAGCACCTACGCCAAGTCCTCTTATCTTGTCGATATCCTCTTTTTTAGCTGATACCATAATAATAGGAGTATTCTTAACTTCTCTTATTCTTTTGCATATCTCAAAACCATCTACACCTGGAAGCATGACATCAAGAATATATATGTCATAATCCCCGTCAAGTGCCTCTGCAAGACCTGTTGTTCCATCCTTGCATGTTGTTACCGTGAATCCACTTAATTCAAGGTAATCCTTTTCAATATCTGCGATTGCTTCCTCATCTTCAACTATCAATACTTTGCTCATACAATTGTCCCTTTCTATTCTTTTTATATTTTATTTTTGCAGAATTCCAAGCTGGTTATTCTCATTATACTTAAGCAGATTAAGATGCATTGTAGTTCCTTCGCCTTCAACACTCTCTGCCCATATCTTGCCTTTATGGTCTTCAACGATTTTCTTGACAATAGCAAGTCCTATGCCGCTGCCGCCTTGCTTGGAGTTTCGTGATTCATCAGTACGGTAGAATCTTTCAAATATTCTTGAAATATCCTTGCCTGCTATACCCTTGCCATTGTCAGCCATGACAACATGTACATACTCGCCCTCGTCATAAAGGTCTATATCTATCTTTCCCTTACGGTCTTCTACCATGTACTTGACTGAGTTGCTGATTATATTATTGATAACTCTCTTTAACTGCTCTGGGTCTGCGACTATCATTACCGGCTTGTCTATATGATTCCTGTAGTTTAGCTCTATGCCAGAGGCATCCAGTTCTGTGCCTATTTCTTCACAGCAGTCATCAAAATAATCTGAAACATTAAGTTTTATAAATGTATATAATATCCTGTTAGCATCAAGTCTTGAATATATAGTAAGTTCATCTATAAGCTTGTCCATATCATTAACCTTGTTGGAAATAGTCTTAATATACTTTGCCTGTTTTTCCGGAGTATCGGCTATTCCATCACGTAGACCCTCAACATAGCCTTTAATAGCTGTGAGCGGTGTCTTTAAATCATGTGATATATTTCTTATAAGTTCCTTCTCTTCTTTATCTGACTGAAGCTTATCCTCTGATGACTTCTTTAGTATAAGTCTCATCTCTTCAAAGTCCTTACACACATCACCTATTTCGTTATCAGGAACCCTTGGCATCTCAAAGTCAAAGTTTCCTTCTTTTATATTATCTGTTGCAAGCTTCAGCTTGTTAACCGGCTTGATGATAGAACTATATATCCACAGGTTAAGCACAAGGCTAGTTATGACAAGTATGATGATGATGATAAAAACAAGCTGCCATAGCATCTGTCTTATCTGTGGTATGCTCTGCTTAACAGATGTGACGATAGACACACTGTATATATTTCCTAAGCTGTCTGAAAAGTCTACCTGTTTTATAAGACTATGATATATGCCACCTCTATATGTAGCAACATCCGTTATGTTGTTCTCATCTGTCTCATACTCTGGAAGAAGCCTTGCAAGATCTGTATTTGAATATTGTGTTGAATTATATATGACATTATTATTCTTTCTTACAACAAGCTCTGAAAGTCTGTCATTTAATGTGGAACCAAGTGACTCAAGGTATGCCCTGTTGTTAAATGTCGTTGGTTCTTCTTCTGCCTGTTCTTTTATCTGCTCATACACATCATCTGTAATACTGCCAAACAATGTCATAGGCGAATAAAAATATAACAGTACCGTATCGTCTTCTACATTATATGTCTTGCATATACTATCCGACTGTATCTTAAATATTCCGACAACAAACACGCATAAAAGCAGCGCCGGAAGTATAACCATAACGCAGAATGAAACCTTTAACTTATCTTTTAATTTCATGTTTTCTCCATATAAGTCATATTAATATATTTACAACCATCATGATAATAGTTTAACATATTTTAACAGAATATTTGTAAAAAAATGATAAAAATATATAAAAAAACTGCGGAAATATATCATGCCTGCGATATCTTGTGATAAATCTGCCATTATCACTCCGGATATCTGCACAATATTATTCTCCGCAGTCTATTATCATCCTATTTTCAACTTAAACTTCTGAAGTTCTCTTTCAGAATCTACTCTTGCTATAACAGCACCAAGTGCTGAAAGTTTACCTTCAAAATCTTCGTATCCTCTCTGGATATACTCTATATCATCTATTTCTGATATGCCCTCTGCCGCAAGTGCCGCAATCACAAGTGCTGCTCCAGCTCTTAAATCAGGCGCTGAAAGCTGTGCTGAGGTAAAATGCTTAACACCTTCTATATAAGCTGTATTGCCCTCAACTTTAATCTTAGCACCCATCCTGTTAAGCTCATCAACATACTTGAATCTATTCTCAAATATACTCTCTGTAACCATGCTTGAACCGTTAGCAAGTGCAAGCGCAACTGCTATCTGTGGCTGCATATCTGTTGGAAAGCCAGGATATGGAAGTGTCTTAACATTAGTACTTCCTATCTCACCTTCTGCTATAACCCTTATCCAGTCGTCACCTTCTATGAGCTGACAGCCCATCTCATGAAGCTTGGCAGTTATAGACTCAAGATGCTTAGGAATAACGTCCTTTATGACAACATCTCCATGTGTAGCTGCTGCCGCCATCATGAAAGTTCCTGCCTCAATCTGGTCTGGTATTATAGAATATGTGCATCCATGAAGTCTCTCTACGCCCCTTATTCTTATAACATCTGTACCAGCACCCTTGATATTAGCTCCCATGGCATTAAGGAAGTTAGCTACATCAACTATATGTGGCTCCTTAGCTGCATTTTCAAGGATAGTTTCTCCATCAGCCATGCATGCTGCCATCATAAGGTTAATAGTGGCACCTACTGTTACAACATCAAAATATATGTGTCCGCCAACCAGTTTTTCTGCTTTAGCGCTGACAACTCCATGATCTATGTTCACTTTGGCACCAAGTGCTTTAAAGCCCTTAAGGTGCTGGTCTATAGGTCTGCTTCCTATGTTACAGCCACCTGGAAGTGCTACGTTAGATTCATTGTACTTACCAAGTAACGCACCAAGAAGATAGTATGACGCTCTTATCTTTCTTATATATTCGTATTCAACATTAAGATCACATATAGATCCGCCGTTAATCTGAACTGTATTATTATATATATATTTTACCTTTGCACCTATTCCTTCGATTGCCTGAAGCAACACCTTTGTATCTCTCACGTTAGGTACATTCTCTATTGTTACGGTCTCATCTGTCATAATCGCTGCTGCCAGAATACCAAGTGCTGCATTCTTAGCTCCACCTATGGACACTTCTCCACAAAGTGGCACTCCACCTTTGACAACATACTGTTCCATACTTTGCACCTCAATATCACTTACTCATCATATCTAAAACTTTAGTTTCCTGCTTTAGTTTCTTTATTAATTATCGACATATCTGTCATTTATATTCAATATATCATGGTATCCACGGCTTATCACAAAAACAACTATCATGCATTAGTGACATAAAGCCGTCAAAACATTCATCATGTGTATACTTTTACTTTATTATCTAAAATAATATTGGTATTTAAATCAATATCTTAATGATTATATCATACCTTTTTATTATGTCAACGTTATATATCCATAAAGTTTAAAACAGGGCATGGATTATTAATATCCACGCCCTTATTCATAAGTTAACTTAATTCTTGTTTACATAATCAAGTGGATTCACTCTTCTGCCATCTATCCATATTTCAAAATGCACATGTGGTCCTGTACTATCACCAGTATTGCCACTAAGAGCTATCTCTTCACCCTGCTTTACCTGCTGGCCGGCAGTCACTGTTACTTTACTGTTATGTCCATATCTTGTCATGCTGCCATCTTCATGCTGTATATCTACACAATATCCATAAGCAGAATACCATCCAGCCCTTGTTACTACTCCGTCTCTTGAAGCCTTAACTGATGTTCCCTGGTTGCATGACCAGTCAACTCCGTAATGAGTTGTGCCCCATCTTGAACCATAACCTGATGAAAATGTTCCACCACTGACAGGCTTTATATATGTTGGTGGTGTAAGTGTTCCAACTGCTATCTTTGCCGGCTTTGATTCAACTGTTATATTCTCGCTTGTTATCTGTCTTGCAACCTCTTTACCATTCTCATATGTAACTGTTGCTACTACTGAATGATGTCCCGTTGTTCCTTCATCAAGAATATAATTCGTACCTCTATAGTTGTTGTTATCATCAAGATACTCAGGCTCTGCGTTGTAATCTTCCTCATAAGAAAGCTGCTTTGTTGTCACTACTGTTATATCTGACTCAGGCACTGTTATAACAAGCTCATCACCTGGGACTATAACTGAGTCCTCTTTTAACTTAGTATTAAGCTTTAACAAATCTTCAACTGTTATGTTATTATCTTTAGCTATACTCTCAAGAGTATCGCCCTCTTTAGCAATATAATAAACATTGGTATCGTTTACCTTTGTTATTGTATCATAAGCTTCCTGTACTGTTGATACCTCTACCTTATCAGCATATACAGCATTAACAGATACATTCTGTGCAAAACCTATAGACTGTATCTCATCTGGTGTCTTCTTGCTTTCACCGTTAGAACCAGTACTGTCTTCAAAGAATGATGCAACTATCTGTGTATCCTGCACCGTTGTCTCCTCATTCTTATCTATAGACACTATATATGTTCCATCTGCTGCCGAACTAGACTTAATAACCGGCTCAAACTCATCAGCCCTGTTATATGGCTGTATAAGCTTTGAAAACAGTTCTTCTACATCCTGCTTAGATGACAGATTAACTGTATAATCATCTATTCTTACAGTATATGCAAGCTGCTTTTCAACATCAAGTATACAGTCAAACAACTGGCTGTATATAGAACTTTCAAGCTGCTTTTCTGACATTCTTGACGCTATAGCCCTGTTTTCTTTATCAATCTGGACATCACAGTCCATATATATATAATCATCAAGCTGCTGGCTTAACTGCAGACGTGCATTTGCCAGTGCCACATTAACTTCTTCCTCTGTGTTGGCTGCTCCAACATGTGTACCACGAATCGATATGCTGTAATATCCCACATCATTGTTAAACATATTCTTAGATACAAATGGAATACCTATCACTATTGCAATGCATGCTGCAAACATAGTTGAGATAAAGGTAGTTTTCACCTTTCTTCCATATCTTGTAATGCGTGTCATACGTTCCTCCATATATCGTATATACAATGGAATTCTTTCCCCGTGTAATAATTCCGTAACATTTTTGTAACAATTGTATACTACCACGCATATAACTGTTTGTAAAGGGGTTTTACGCGCTTTAGAGATATTTTATTTTTATAATTTTACCTTTTTTTAACTGAATATCCAAAGCGTCCGAGATGTTCACCAAGTGCGTAATACTGTCCATGTGAATAAGCTACAAGTTCAGCATCCTTAAGATGTAATGTTCCCTTGCTGTCAAGAAGTGATTCATCAACATTAACAGCGACGACTTCGGCAATAAACATATCATGGCTTCCAAGCTCCACTATATCCTTCACCTTACATTCTATGTTAACAGGGCTCTCTTTAATAGCCGGTGCATTTATCTTAACTGACTTTTCAGGTGTAAGATGCATATCCTTGAATTTATCTGTATCCTTACCTGACTTTACGCCACAGTAGTCCGTTGCCCGGCACAGCTTTTTCGTTGTAAGGTTAATAACGAATTCTCCTGATTCTTTTATAATATCATGGCTATATCTTTCTTTCCTTATTGATATAGATACCATTGCAGGATCCGAACATATAGTCCCTGCCCATGCAACTGTTATGATATTGGGTTTTTCTTCACCTCTCTGACAGCTGACCATAACTGCCGGCACTGGATAAAGCATATTTCCTGGTTTCCATGTCTGTTTACTCATAATGTACATCTCCTTTACTGCTTATACTTTTCTTTATAATGTATTGTCTTTTTTAGATATCTGTCATATACCTTGTGCTTATTATCAGTATACTACAAATTTTTTGAAAGTTTCCACTATATGATTAAAGATTTTACTAAATTTATGAATTTATTTAATTTATAAGCACATTTGAGTTGTATGATTGCTCTAATTATGTTAATATAATTTTAATAAAATGTTTATGTTGTAAGAGTTAAAAGTTCACATCCAAAAATCTTTCGTGCCTGCATGATATGACTTTGATCTTGCGACCCTTGCATCATATTTGTCATAGGTTAGAAGTCACGAGGGATTCTGACCTGAGTTTTATTATTTAATTATTTTTATAATTCGGAGGACATTTATGTTAGGAAATGTTATCGTAGGACAGTCTGGCGGACCAACTGCCGTAATCAATTCAAGTCTTGCAGGTGTGTTTAAGACAGCCAAGGACAGAGGGGCTAATAAAGTATATGGTATGCTTCACGGAATCAAGGGTCTTCTTGACAAGCAGTATGTGGATCTTTCTGAAAAGATTAAGACAGATATCGATATTGACCTTTTAAAGAGAACTCCTTCTTCTTACTTAGGTTCATGTCGTTATAAGCTTCCTGAAATCTCTGATGACAGAGAAACATATGAGAAGATTTTCGAGATTCTTAAGGAACTTAATATATCATACTTCTTCTATATTGGTGGTAACGATTCCATGGATACTATCAAGAAGCTTTCTGACTATGCACTTCTTATCGGAAGCGATATTAAGTTCATGGGTGTTCCTAAGACTATCGACAACGACCTTGCTGTTACTGATCATACTCCTGGTTTTGGTAGTGCTGCCAAGTTTATTGCAGCTACTATGAAGGAGATTATCCGTGACGGTCTTGTATATGATTACCCAACTGTTACAATAGTTGAGATTATGGGACGTAACGCCGGATGGCTTACAGCCGCTTCTGCTCTTGCAAGAGGCGAAGATTGTGAAGGTGTAGATCTTATCTATCTTCCTGAGAAGGTATTTGATATCGACCACTTCCTTGAAAGAGTTAAAGAGATAGCTTCTAAAGGTCGTTCTATGGTTATTGCTGTTTCAGAAGGTATCAAGGTTATGGACGGAAGATATGTATTCGAGCTTTCAGAGCATGTTGAGTTCGTGGATGCTTTCGGTCACAAGCAGTTAGCTGGTTCTGCCAAGTTCCTTGCCAACAAGGTAGGTTCTGAACTTGGTATCAAGACAAGAGCTATTGAGTTATCTACTCTTCAGCGTTGTGCAGCTCACATGACTTCACGTACTGATATCACTGAAGCCTTCAACGTTGGTGGTGCTGCTGTAAAGGCTGCATTTGAAGGTGAAACTGGTAAAGTTGTAGTACTTAAGAGAGTATCTGATGATCCATATATGTGCATCACTGAAACTCATGATGTTCATCAGATTGCTAACATCGAAAAGAAAGTTCCACTTGAGTGGATCACAGAAGATGATTTCGTTACAGAAGACCTTATTCATTACATAAGACCATTGATTCAGGCTGAACTTTCACCAATCATGGTTGATGGTCTTCCAAGACATCTCAATGTAAATATGGACTAGTGCCAGCATTAATAGATAATGCCAATATTTTATTTAAGATATGAGCAGCATTTATTAATCCCCCGTGTGGCAGCTATTCCGCACATCAAAGCTTACAGGCTTTATAGCCCCGGATACCTTTATCATAACGGGTATCCGGGGTACCTTTATTTTCACCTTTATTTTCATCTTTATTTTCATCTTTATTTTTAACTTTATTTTTAATCTTATTTTTTCCAAAATATTACAATTATGTGTTATGATGTGATTGATGCCTGCATGTTGTCATAACTGATATACATCATATAAAATACATGAATGGAGATTAATATTAAAATATGAATAAAGAATACCATGATAATGAAGCTTTGAAAGAAGCAAAAAAACGTACTAAAAAAAGGTCCTTATTAAGCCCTCATTTTCCAGGGTTAAAAACAATAATAAACATTATAATAATAGCCCTGCTTGTTATAGCTTTGATATACACTAAAAAGACTGCATCAACGAGTTACCAGACAGATGGCAAGGTCACTCAGATAGGCTTTGAAAATATCGGCGAGCTGGCTACACAGTCTGTAACAACAACGTCTGTGCGTGTTGAAACTAAGGACAGAAAGCTTTTTAATATATCTATACCTCTGACAGAATCAAAGTATATATACACATATAACACTAACATCAAGGCTGGAATCAACTTCAGTGATGTAACATGGAGTTTTGGGGATACAGAAGACACAAAGCATAACATATATGTAACTGTACCTGAGGTTAAAACTCTTTCTGCCGACCTTGACCTTGATTCCTTCAAGGTGCTCCACGAAAGTACAAGCATATTCACACCTATAACTCTTACCGAACATAACGACGCATTAAAGCAGCTAACAGATGAGGCATTAAATGATGCCATAGCAAATGGATTATACGACAAGGCTCTTGAAAATGCCAAAACACTGCTATCCTCTTTCATATATCAGGTATATCCATCTGATCAGTATGATATAATATTTTCTGAATCAGTAAAAAAATAGTAAAAACAATGTAGTAAAACTAATTTAATAAAGCTAATGTGATTTTTGATAATCATTACAAGCTTTATAAAACAGTAATCCCGGTTTAAAGTTCATATGTAACTTTAAACCGGGATTATGTTAGATTATGATTCCAATTATCTTCTTAATATTCTTTTTATATTCTTCTTTTTCTTATGCAAACATATCCAAGTGCCATAAGTGATGCGACACTCACTATAAGTAATGCAGCATATATACCCGAACGTGATGTATCTGCTGTCTTAACATTCTCTGTAGACTCAGTCTGTGCTGTCTTATCTGCAGCAGGCTCTTTTGTTGCAGGCTCATCTGCTGATGGATTGTCTGTCTTTTCTTCTACAACAGGATTCTGGTTTGTATCACCAGCCCATTCTATGCTTAAGCTGTGAAGCATAGTTGTATTCTGCCATCCACCAGTTCCTGTTGTTCCTGTATGCTGTATAGCTGCTCCGCCATATGTGTTAGCCTCTATATCTGCATTTAAGTCAACCACATGAACATAGCCAGCTGCTGCCTGGTCTGCAAGCTGTGCTGTAGGTGTTTCTACATGTGCTGTAAGCTTGCTTCCCTCTGCCTTTAAGGTTATCTCGCATCCTGTAAGGAAGCATGTTGCTATAACTTCATCTGATATATATGTTGTATTGCCATTATCATACTTAACAAGTACAAATGTAACTGCACTAGAAGATGCCCTTGTTCTTATGATTCTTAATGCATAGCCTGTAAGTGTTTTAGTATCAAACTTAATGCATACATCCATATACTGTCCTGCACTACCAAAGCCCTGACCTGCCGTCTTTGCAGGATCAGCCACAACCTTGACAGTCATATCACCATATTTGCCTTCAACTGGTGTATACATAAGTCTTGCTCCCTGTGTTCCCTGATAAATTCCGGCACCAACTGAACCGTTACCAGTTTCACCATATACCCAAGGTGTTTCTGTATCTTCACCTTTCCAGCTTCCAAAGCTCTTTGTATCTGCTGGTCTGTACGAATCCACTGTCCAGAAGCCTTCCTTTATCTCTGGCTGTTTAACAGTAGGGAAGTCTGAAAAATCTGTTGTGTAATTCTTAGCTTTAATATCCTTTGCACTTACAGCCTCTGAATATACAACTTTTACCGCATCACCTAAGTCACTTCTTATATTCTTTGGAGCAACAGAAGCACAGATATAATATCCTATATCACCTGCTGTAAGTGTATATGTGTACTGAGGATTATTCATTGTAGACACTGCTGTTAACACAGGATTGCTTCCACTTGCATCACTGCATCTATACCAGTTAATAACTGACATATCTGCCCTGTCACCAAGATTCAGCTTATAATCTGCTTTAAGTGTGCCATCACCATTGTTAACCACCTCTGGAAGCTTTGTCCATGATGGAGCTGCAAGCTTACCTGGTTTAACTGTTATGGCTATAGATGCTTTTAAGCCACTCTCCGTACTTGCTTCAATAACTACTTCCTTTGCTTCATCTTCGTTATTAGTACCATTAACTACGCATGTTCCGTCCTTATTATCAACTATTGATACATATGGCTTATATTCATCAGCCACACTGTAGGTAATCTTCTGATTCTTATCTGTATCACCATAGAAATACTTAACACCTGCCGTCAGCTTAGCTGTTTCAGTTCCTGACTCTATAGCTTCTACCTTACCTTCGCTTTCTATATTAAGCTGTGTAGCTATGCTGTCTGCACCATTCTTAACTGCTATATCCTTAACACCAAGTGGATCCCAGTTATCATTGCCCTTTAAAAGATTGTAAGTATTGTAATATACCTTTCCACCATCTTCTATTCTATATGCATTAAGGACCTGCTTTCCTGTCATATCAACCGTTTCAGCAGCATCCTTTCCTGCTATTATTATGCTTTCATTGTTATGTGTTATGTTATACTGATAGCACTTAAGTGACTTATCTGGGTACTTTGTCCATGCAATTCCAAAAGGAATACTGAAGTTGCTCTTATATGCACAATCCACTGCTGTTATTGTTCCGCCTTCCTTTGTGAAGTACTGCATTGGCTCAGCTTCAACATTTAAAACAACACTGTTAAAGATACAGCCTAAAAATGTTGAACCTGTGTTATATGATGAATATAATGGTCTGTTTCCGTAGAAATCAAAATCACAGCCAACAAACACTGCATTACCATTAATCGCATCGTCTGTACTCTCAAAATGGCAGTTGTTATAAAGGCTTCGTGCCGCACCGCCTATAGGATCAAGATTCAGACGGCTGATAAAGTTACAGTTATCTGCAAACATCTTATCTCCAGACATATCAGCAAGCTGTGCCTGTGTAATAGTTTTTGTTCTCTTATCTATATCCAGTTTTGGAAGAAGAGGATATTTAAGATCAACGCTGCAATAGTTACCTATCGTTATGTTCTTTACCGTAAGTGCTCCCTTACAGTTGAATCTGAACATCGTGTAGTTACCATTACAAGCATGTGACTGGCCTCTGTTTCCAGCAAATACTACATTATACGGATTCTTTGTAAGTCCCTTTATAGTAAGATAATCACTGTTAATAATCATTCCATAAGGAACACCATATGTCTTATCCGGCTGCTTAGTATCAGTAGCTGCCGGATCATCTATCCAGTATACGAAAGGTGCCACATATACCGTCATAGGTGCTTCCTCGGTTCCATTCTTTAAACTGCTGTCACTAAGTGCCTTTGTAATATCGTTATATACATATGGATATTTATCAGCAACTTCATCTGATAATGAACCATCAAGATAAATCGCTGTTTCAGACAACTGTATAGTTTCAGAATCGTACTTAATATAAGTACCTCCAAACTCTATAGGGTCGCTTACATCAAGCGACTTGTAGTTATTCTCATCATTGTTTATATCCTTCACTGCTGTATAAATGTTTTTTGTCTGCAAAGCAGTACCCTCCTGCGCTACGATTCTGTCTGGAAATGCTCCTATATTTCCAACAACCAGCAGGCCCGACATAATACCTGCCATAATAGATGAAACTAATCTTTTCCTTCGTATCATATCTATTACCATACCTTTCTTTAAAATAATAAGATGATAAGTGTCAAAAACATTTTATTATCTACGTTGCAACTATGAATTGATTATAATATATATTGTACTTATATTAATACATAAAAACTGTAAGAAACTTGTAAAATCACTTAAAATATGTTAGCTTTTAAACAATAAAGTTTTACAATACTTATAAAAGAAGGTGTAATTTTATGCATCATGAATATATACCGGCGAATTTTCTGCCAGACATAAAAACTGTTCCTACTTCATACAAAATGTCACATTTTCATACGCATAACAGATGGGAGCTTTTATATCTTATATCAGGAAACTGTACATTATATATCAAAGAAAATATGTATATGCTAAAAAAAGGTTCTCTTGCTCTCATTCCTTTTGGAGTAGAACACATGACTACTTATATGTCAGGTGAAGAAAATATAAGAAGCCTTCTTTACTTCGATGATGAAGAGCTTTTATGGTTTAGCGAACATGGAATAACAGATATATCTGACATTTTAGGAGGAAACTTTGTCGTTCAGATTCCCGCACGAAAACAGTCATACATTAAAGAGCAGCTGGATAAAATATCCTATGAATTCCATGGTGTAGATAGCATTTCCCCTGCATATGCAACAGCTTATTTTCATGAACTTCTTTTATATGCCATGAGATGCCAGACATATAAAGATAACGTAGTTTCCCGTATGGACCTGTCTAATGAAACTATACAGCGCATAGTTGAATATATTCTTGCTAATTATAAAGACAATATCACTCTTTCAGGCACCGCAGAAATGTTTAATATGAGTGAATCCAGTCTTTCCAAAAAATTCAAAGCATTTACAGGACACCGCTTCCGTGAGTATCTTGTTGATGTACGAACGCATGCCGCTGCAGAGCTTTTAAGGCAGTCCGAGCTTTCTATGACCGAAATAGCCTGTGAATGTGGTTTTTCTGACAGCAACACATTTGGAGATACCTTTAAACGCGTATTTAAACAGTCTCCAAGCAGTTATAGAAAAACTCTGTAGAAGACTTCTTATTTATTAAGAATAATAACAAGGAAAGCATCAAAATAATTTCAAATAGAAATTTCAAAATAATATAAAATAAATACAAAAAAGGAAATATAGATATGTTTAGATTATGGTGTAAATTATTTGACAGTTCAAACCACATGATTAAAGATATGGTCGCAGTTAATGACGACCCAAAGCTTAACAGGACTAAAAAAATATTTGATGGAATAAAAGAAGCCTGCTATGAATTCGACTTAAGTGAACCTATGTGGTTCGATTCGAATATAGCAGACTTCAAACGTCATTCCAAGGTACGCTTCACAAGCGATAACTTTATTGACGATATTGATTTTTCTTATATGGAAGTGCAAGTTATCGAAGAAGATTAATACTGCATTATCTATTAACCTATGGCACTATCCGTTTATATCAGGATTAACCCCTTTAAGCCCTATAAATGCTGTATCATCAAGTCCACCCTCTTCATGGCCAATAAGCCACTTGTTAGTAGCTGCAAGAAGTGCATCCTCACTGTCAGCAATATTATTGTGCACTCTTGCATGTTTTGATGTAAGTGGATAGTTAGTTCCCTTTGGAAGTACTACTGCTACCTGAAAGCCATTTCCATCCACACCACAAGGTGCATAGTGAAGTGTTGTTGCATACACTTCAACTGCTGTTCCTGCTGGTACTAAAAAAGCTTTAACTTTAGATGTGTCATATGTATGGTCTTTTTCCACATCTGTTAAAAGTCCAAGCATAAGTATCATATCTGTTGCTGCCACATTAATCTCTGAATCTCTGTGATACTCAAGAGCATTAAGCTTTGAGTTATGTCCGTTGCAATAACCTATCTGCACAGGCATCTCACCATATGCAACCGCTGATATATCCAGTCTTACCGGAAGTGCTTCAAGCTCCTTTACTGCCGGCTCATATACAACCCCCGCTGGTATGGGTGTTCTTTTCAATTCCTCTACAAGTGCCGTAAAATCAATATTATCCACTATACGACCATATTTTCTGAATTCATTATCTGTTACTGATAATATCTGCATATATTTTATATCCTTTCCACAATTCTGTTTTGTTCTGATTTGTTATGATACTACATTTCTCTTTTCGCCTTTACTAAATGCGGCTATATTCTCGTAAACCTCATCCATAAGCCTTGTTCTTGCTTCAACTGTTCCCCATGCAACATGTGGTGTTATAACAAGCTTTGTACTGTCCTTGATTTCCATCAGTGGATTATCTGCCTCTATAGGTTCCTTTCCAAGCACATCCAGTCCTGCCGCTGCTATCTTTCCATCAGCAAGCGCTTCTGCAAGGTCAGTGTCATTCACTATAGGACCTCTTCCCAGATTAAGGAGTATGGCACTTGTCTTCATCTTATCAAAAGCTGCTGCATCAAAAAGATTCTGTGTTTTTTCATTCAGTGGTGCATGAATTGATATAATGTCTGATTCTTTCAAAAATTCATCAAGTTCCTTTCTTTCATATGGAACATCCTGTGTCTTTCCACTCGCAGAATAATATACAACCTTACATCCAAAATCTGCAGCAATCTTTGCCACTCCTTTTCCTATAGTTCCAAGTCCGACTATTCCCCATGTCTTTCCCGTAAGCTCATGAAATACATTTGAGAAATGTGAAAAAATCGGACATTTTGCATACTCACCCGACTTTACATATCCATCATAGTAGCTCATCTTCTCTATAAGATATAATCCAAGTGCAAATGTATGCTGTACTACTGAATCTGTAGAATAACCGGCTACGTTTGCCACTCTTATATTCTTTTCCTTTGCATACACGATATCAATATTGTTATATCCTGTAGCAGTCTCAGCTATCATCTTAAGAGCTGGAGCCGCATCTATAAATTCCTTATCTGCCGCTATCTTATTGATAATAACGACATCCGGATTATGTTCGGCAACCCTTTTAAGCGCTTCCTCCCTTGTACTTGTTGAATAACTTTTTACTTCACCTAATGCATAGAACTTGTCTATGTTAACATCCTCACCATATGTAGATGCATCCAACATAAGAATCTTCATAATAATCCTCCATTCTTGCGCTGCTTCTTTGCGCATCTTAAGTTTGTGCGAAGCACAAATCTTACGTGTGAAAAATCTTATTTTTCACACTAACCTCCATACCATATATACGTCTGCATTTATATGATTCCTTTTCTATATCTGCAGGCAGTATCTTTTAGCAATATATATAACAAAAGTTTTCTAACGTCATTATAAGTCCTGAACACATATTTTTCAATGTATTTATTAGACTTAATTGTCAAAATATTAGCGTAAGGTATTGTAAAATGTTGGATTTTTTATGGCAAAATATCGGATTTGTGCCTTGTTTTCGACATTTAATAATAGTATAATTCTTGTATAATTAGATGTCGGATTCAACGGGGATTTTGCCCATGACTGATGTACGATAAAAAAGGAGGAGATATTTTTTATGATTAATTGGAATAATCTTGATACACTTGCGTCTTTTACACAACTGAAAAAGACTAAAGAGGTAAATCTTTCAGATGTCATGTCTGGTGAAACTGGAGCTGAACGTGTGAAAAACTATAATGTTCCTATGGCATGTGGCCTGAACTACAATTACGCTGCTAAAAAAGTTGATTCAGAGGTGTTAAATGCACTTGTAAAGCTTGCTGATGAGGCTCAGCTTGCTGATAAGTTCAAAGCTCTTTACAATGGTGAAGTAATCAATACCGGCGAGAAAAGACTTGTACTTCATCACATGACTCGTGGTCAGCTTGGTGATGCTGTTAACGCCGATGGTGTTGATAAGAGAAGCTTCTATAAAACCCAGCAGGAACGTATCGCCGAATTCGCCAACAAAGTACACAACGGTGAAATAACTAACGCAGCTGGTGAAAAGTTCACTACAGTTGTACAGATAGGTATCGGCGGAAGTGACTTAGGTCCACGTGCGATGTACATAGCACTTGAAAACTGGGCTAAGAAGAATAATACATTCAAAATGGAGGCTAAATTCATAAGCAACGTAGACCCTGATGATGCATCTGCCATACTTGCCTCTATCGATGTTGCCCATTCATTATTTATACTTGTATCTAAGTCAGGAACTACGCTTGAAACACTTACTAACGAATCTTTTGTTAAAGATGTACTTAAGAAAGCCGGACTTAATCCAGCCAGACATATGATTGCTGTAACAAGTGAAACCTCACCTCTTGCCAAGAGTTCTGATTATCTTGATGCTTTCTTTATGGATGACTACATTGGAGGTCGTTTTTCTTCTACTTCATCTGTAGGTGGTGCCGTATTATCTCTCGCCTTTGGACCAGAAGTATTCGCTGCATTCCTTGATGGTGCCGCAGCAGAGGACAAGCTTTCCATGAACAGTGATCCACTTAAGAATCCTGAAATGCTTGATGCTCTTATAGGTGTATATGAACGCAACGTACTTGGTTACGGATGTACAGCTGTTCTTCCTTACTCACAGGGTTTAAGCAGATTCCCTGCTCATTTACAGCAGCTTGATATGGAATCTAATGGTAAGTCTGTTAACAGATTCGGTGAACCTGTTGATTATCCAACTGGTCCTGTTATCTTTGGTGAACCAGGTACCAACGGCCAGCACTCATTCTATCAGCTTCTCCACCAGGGTACTGATATAGTTCCTCTTCAGTTTATCGGCTTTAGAAACAGTCAGCTTGCTAATGATGTTACTATCCAGGACAGCACAAGCCAGCAGAAGTTATGTGCTAATGTAGCTGCACAGATTGTAGCATTTGCCTGCGGTAAGTCAGATGAGAATCTTAACAAGAACTTCAAGGGTAACAGACCTTCAAGCATAATCACTGGTGATGTCCTGACACCTGCCACACTTGGTGCCTTACTTGCACACTTTGAAAACAAGATTATGTTCCAGGGCTTCTTATGGAATATAAACAGCTTTGACCAGGAAGGTGTACAGCTCGGAAAAGTTCTTGCAAAGCGCGTACTTGCCCACGACACTGATGGAGCACTTAAAGTATATAGTGAACTGCTTAATATATAATTGATATTCAGGCAGCTTATGACATATTAAAAGGACTTCAAACTAGTGAATGTTAAAATATTTTTATGATATCGACATTTGCACAGCACACTCAATCCCAATATATGTATTCTATATCGAAGTTGAATATCCAATTTATTTTGCCGGGAGATTGGAATGCTGAGAGATTTTGAATGTAATTATGACCCAATAGGCATAAAATGAACTGCTTATATGGGTCATATTTTGTTGTTGAATAAAACCTAATCCGCAGAATCATGATAAATAATAAGTTACTTAAACAATATATCAGCTATACAACAACATTTCTACAGTTCCAAAACAAGTTCCTTTATCAGCTTAACTGAATTTTCTATAGCCTTTTTCTCAAATGTTGGATAATCCATAGTAGCACTATCATCAGCTTTATCAGATATGGCTCTTAAGATTACAAATGGCACCTTATTAAGATATGCTGTCTGTGCTATAGCTGCACCTTCCATCTCTGTACAACAGCCATTAAAGTTAGAAGCGATTCTTTCTTTAACCGCTTTATCTGATATAAACTGATCTCCACTTACAACTCTTCCTATATGTGTTCCTATCTCTGGCAGTACCTTCCTGCACGCTTTATCGGCAAGCTCGATAAGCTTCTTGTCTGCCTCAAACGATAATACATCCATTCTTGGTATCTGTCCAAGAGGATATCCAAAACCAGTTGCATCCATATCATGATGAAGAACATCACTTGATATAACTATATCTGCTATATCAATTTCCGCCTTAAGAGAACCTGCAATACCTGTATTTATAACATAATCTGCGTTGAAATCATCTACTAATATCTGTGTACATATAGCTGCATTAACCTTACCAATGCCACTTCTTACAACTACAACATCCTTACCATTAAGTTTTCCTGCCATAAATGTCATACAAGCCTTGTTCTCTTTTCGTTCAACCTGCATAACTTCAACAATCTGAGCTACTTCTTCGTCCATTGCTCCTATAATACCTATCATTACTTATACCATCCTTCTTATCTGATTATGACAAAGTCTTTACACGTATATCAATAACTTAACGACTTATTTTCATCGTAAATATAGTACCATAGTAATTGGCCGCATTCAACATTATGATATGCTGCTTTCTATATCTATTTTTACATCTACTTTTTTTATCCACTCTTTATATATTTTTCAGAATTCATATCCCCGACATATTTTACAGGAATTTTATAGATGTCAATTCGCTAATTACTGTAATATGTGTTATACTTTATAAGCATTTATGATATGAATGATGCCAGGTGCTAAATTACATTTGTGGCTGCATGCTGAAATTTTTCCCCCTGACATATACAAAGCATAATAACAATAAAAAACATAAAACGGAGGAATGACTATGAAATATACAACAAAGGGCGTATGCTCACGTTCGATTGAATTCGATGTAGTAGATAATAAGGTTACAGGTGTTAGATTTGAGGGCGGATGCTCTGGCAATACACAGGGTGTTGCAGCACTTGTTGAGGGCATGGATGTTAACGAGGCTATTAAGCGTATGAAAGGTATCAAATGTGGTTTTAAGCCAACATCATGTCCAGATCAGCTTGCTTCTGCACTCGAGCAGTACCTTGCCAAGGCTAATTAAACATTTTAGAAACGGAGAATAGAATGGGATCAGTAAGCAGGTTTAAAAGAATCTACATAGAGATCACAAGCACCTGTAATCTCAGATGTTCTTTCTGCCAGGAAACAAAACGTCCGCCACATTTCATGTCTATTGAAGAATTCGGACATATTCTTGACGAAATAAAACCATATACGAATTACATATATCTGCATGTAAAAGGTGAACCTATGCTGCATCCTGAACTTGATACTATTCTTTCCATGTGCCAGGATGCCGGCCTTACTGTCAACCTTACAACAAATGGCACACTGCTTTATAGGAGGCTTTTCACTCTTATAAAACATCCTGTACATCAGATAAATGTATCTATGCATAGCGCAGATGATAACGACTGCATAGATATGGATAACTATATAAATGAACTTTTCTACTCATGTGATGAAATATTGGAAAAAACAGATACTGAGATATCTCTTAGATTATGGAATACTAAAAATGAGCCAGCTCTTTTTGGAAAGAAAAACTGTACTATAAAAAAACATCTTTATGTCAATGTACAGAGTCCATTTGAATGGCCTGAGCTTGACAGCAGTTATTGCAATGAACGTGGTTTCTGTCAGGGACTTAGAACACATATAGCTATACTGAGTGATGGTACTGTAACACCATGCTGTCTTGATGGCAATGGTATTATGAAGCTTGGAAATATCTTTGATACACCACTTAAAAATATTCTGGAATGTGAGAGAAGTTCTGCATTTACAAAGGGGTTCCATAATAAATATGCTGTAGAACCACTATGTCAGCACTGCTCTTTCAAGGAAAGATTCGCACATAAGATGTAGACAAAATATATTTTGACAGAATTGGAGAATAGTGTGAAAAATAAGATTTTTCACACGCAAGATTTGTGCTTACGCACAAACT
>ERZ773276.1333-NODE-1333-length-19521-cov-16.543049_pt1 | contig 19521 bp, 22 predicted proteins | sample MGYA00511386_ERZ773276 | MGnify/ENA primary metagenome ERZ773276 (study PRJEB29015, sample SAMEA2737778) | human gut metagenome | biome: human gut; feature: human-associated habitat; material: faeces | place: China | collected 2012 ...
ACGTGGAGAAAGACAAGATTGAGGCTAAGGTTACTGACGGTGTGCTTCACATCACGCTTCCTCGCACGGCAAAGGCAGAGAAGGAGACTAAGAAGATTGAAGTCGCTTAACCGGCTTTCGGTTCTGCTCTGATACATGGGGGCTGCTCAAAAGGCAGCCCCTTTTTGTTTTTATAGGAATGTCATCCCAGACCCATTCTGGTAGCATAGCATAAGCAAAATCCTATTTGTGTTGGCCGGTATCATCTGTGCAAAATATAGATGGTGCCGGCTTTTTTCGTCTATTTAAGCCAAGACTTCGAAAAAATGTCGTAACTTTGTTGCACATCTTCAACGAATGCAAAATACGAGACTATATGAATACGTTCTTGAAATTCAAATACAGTACCGAGTCCATCGGCTGCGGAGAAGAAGAAAACTTCATCTTGAAGTTTAACGAGGATATATCCGTAATAATAGTTTCTTCGATTTAAGTCATCCTGAAACACAAAATACATTGGCCAAGTATTCAGCCCTGGCAATTCTCCGTATTTTTCTACATACTGTTTTATATCCCTTTTGGCTCGACTGTAAGGCAGTTCTACAGAGCGATTGATGAAGCCAAGGGTTTCCATCTCAGGATGTTCTTCTGGATCAACGGATGCCCCTCATTTGAAATAAAGTTGATTTGTTGGATACAAGGTCATAAGTCGTTGTACCTCCGGCTTGTCGCCTTATTCACGATAAAGGTTTTTGACTTTATGAAGCAGATTGGTATCCTCGCTATTAGTTGGCACTTTACCCCCATTCCTTCAGCTGTTGTTCAATATCATTGCATCTTATTTTAATATCTGTCTTCTTTCTCATAAGTTCAGAGATTTATTAGGTAAGTGGTTTATATCTTTTTGCAGATAAGTTGTTGGATTGCCACATTATTAATGGGTCTAAAAATTATTCCTTATAGAATTCAGTCCCGCATTCGTTGCATTTGTAGTTTTTGCGCTCTCGCTGGGGTATGACTAGGACAACGCCAACCGCCAATGAGATCAGTGATATAATAAGAAAGCCAACCGTAGCTGACTTTAGAGACTTCACACAGAATGGTAGGATAATGCAGACGATTCCGATGACAACCAAGAGAACGCCGATGATGACCGCCCACTTCGACAGCTTGGGCCTTACCTTGCCTAACGCTACGACATTCTGACTGCCGCAATTGGGGCACCATGGCAGTTGCTTCTCTCGCTTTTCGGTTATCTCCTGCAATATGCTCTGGGCTCGCTCCAAGTCCTTCTTGAACACCTTCACCTCAATCCCGGGATTAGGTCCGTAAGCGCCATAAGCGGGATCGTTGAGCTCGTCGTGGAGCGATGAAGCTATACCTGCGTTGGCCAGCTTAGAAACGATTTCATCGGCCAGAATAGAGTTGTCGCACTTCGTTAAGCTAATGGTTTCTTCGTTCTTGTCCATATTTCGGTTGGTTTTATCATTGACAAATTTACGAAATTATCTGTAATTCGCAAGCAAATTAACTTTTTTTAGTTTCTTCAGCTAGTTACATTCATGTTTGATTTCAGTTGATGAGATAGCATAAATGGATAGAAAAACAAAAAGATTGAAATTTATACTTAATGATTCTATCTAGAACATGAATTTAATGATGTAGGGATGTCATGTGCCATATAAGTTCACACAAATACTGAGTGCAAAACTCGTATGCTGTATAAACAGGTTGAGCAGTCCCGTCTTCGGTAACTGTGGAAGATGACGAAGAACCTCATCTGTTATCAGATGGAAGCCACGGGACTGGACTCGGAGTGTAAATTCAATTTGATGGACCATCAGAACTTTACCTCTTTTGTAGGAGCCGAGAAAGAGCAGAACTCAGCCACGCCGTCGGTGATGTAAAGAACGGCCGTGTTGTCGTCGTCAGCCGAATACATCCCTTTCAAGTCAGGATTCTTGTTGAGCACATACACCTTAGCCTCACGGCTGTCATCATTGACCAGCTTACCACTGATTCGGATCCATTCCGTACCCGACGGCTTGACGGCGGTAATCTCAAACTTCGGATTGGCCATCATCTGTTTGGACACGTTTTTCTTCTTACCCGTCTGGATGTTGAGCTTGCCATTGTAAACCTCTGCCACACCGAACGGACGCACGCGCGGCTGGTCGCCGTCAACCGTGGCAATTTAGAAGATTCCACAATCGTGGAGGTAGTCGCGCACCTCCTGCACAGCACTTTTTGTCTGTGCGTTTACTGCCAATGTAGCCATCAGCATGAAGAATAAAATTACCTTTCTCATTTCTCTTTTCTTATATTGTTACGAATTGTAGGACAAAGTGCAAAATAATGTCGGTCGTCATAGGATAGACGGATGGTCGTCACGCGATTTTGCGAAAGAAAATAGCCATGGGTTTGCCGCTCTGAGAAACAGATTGCCATTTGGTGACTGCCCACCAACACTTTGTTTACAATGAATATTCCTTTCTGTGCTTGACAATGGCTTCCATGTTCTCCAATGACCAGTCAACAAGTTGGTTAAGCAGGGGGATGAGCGACTGCCCACGCTCTGTAAGCTCATATTCCACACGAGATGGCACTTCCGGATAGGCTGTTCGCTTGATGAGATCATCAGCTTCCAACTCACGCAGCGTGGAGGTCAGCATCTTCTGTGATACGTCAGGAATAGCCTTGCAGAGGTCGCGAAAGCGCAAGGGATGCTCATTGTCTTGAAGAGTGAGCAGCACCAACAACGACCAGCGATCGCCGATCCTTGATAACACATTCCTTATGGGGCATTTCGGAAACAAAGGATCTACTACTTGATTTCTAATCATTTTCAATGTTTCTATTATACGCAAACACCGTCACGGACACTTTAGCCCATGACGGTGTGACTTATTCAGATAGATGAATTCAATTACCACTTAACTTGCTCCTGCAAGATAACGCCATCGTGAGCGTCTTCTTGTGTAAACGGAGTCTCGCGGTACTGCACGCAGAGCACCACCATCGGTTCTGTTCCATTGTTGTGGATGGCACGCTTGCCTTCGGGAGAGACACGCACCACACTGCCTTCCTGCAAGGGTATGTTCACGCCGTCAACCTGGTACTCGCCCTTGCCGCTGAGCACGAAGTAAAGTTCCTCGTGGGTCTTGTGGGTATGGTAGAAGCCGCCTTCCTGACCAGGCTGATAAATCTGGAATGAAAACTCAGAGCCCTTGGTGCCAAGAACCTGTCCGCCAAACACCTTGCCGGGAATCTTCACCTCGCCAAAGTTCAGCACATAGTTACCCAAATCCTTCATCTTGCCGAAATCAACGGCAGTGAAGTTCTTGCCTTCCGCAATTTTCTTAATTTCTTTCATAATAGTCTGCTTAAACGTTTACTAACTTTTTGTTTGCTGGTGCAAAGATAGTAACTGTTTCATTATCCTGCAAGAGGGCACTCAAAAGTAAGACACTTACTTGAAGGTAACTATTGTTGAGAATCAGCTTATTACAAATGACAACTTTATGATTGTTTAGCATTCTGTGTGTTTCTCAGATGGAGGCAAATCACCTGTGCAGATATTTGTAGATAGCCAGTATCTCGTCGGAATAGCGCAACCGCTCAAGGGCAGACTGTAGCAATGTGTTCACTTTGCGCTCCCCGTCAAAGAGTGCCATGAGTTCATCCATAGAATGCCGACGACGACCTATGCCGAAATACAGGCGCAGCAGTTCGCGCTCCTCTTCAGGCAATACCCTGTCAAGCATGTCGCCGACCTGCTTGTTGAGCTCGTTGCGATGAGCCAATGCGTCGGCTTGGTTCCAAGGGCGTTCGTCGATCTCATCGCGTCTCTCCACAAAGAAGTCATCCCATAAATCGTCGGCTTGCGTGTACTCATTCTCCTCGTCATAGAGGTAATTGTCAATGGTCTCGTTCCAGCTCATCACTCCTTTTCCTTTAACAAGTGGCAAATGGCATCCTCCCAAATGGTGGTATTTGAGAAGCAAACGACAATGTGTTTTCGGGATTGAATGTCTTGGCATCGATGCGGCAAACGCCATAAAAGTAGTCACGAGTGATCTGAGGGTCGCGGTTTCGCAATCCTTCATTAATCGCTTCGTCGGACAGCCCGACAGCGGGACTTGTGTGCAGCTCTTTTTTCATCTTGATGCAAATTTAATAAAAAAAATGGGTCAGCACTTCATTTTTATGTGTCTTTATTCTTTTAAAAGATAAAAGGCGCCTGAAAATGAAGTTCAACCCATTAAAAAGAGAAAAATTTGGGGTGATAGTGTCTGTCAAATAGGAAAATTATTGTAATTTTGCGCTGTAAATACTAATAACAGAACACGTGTTAAAACTAATAACAAAACATGTGTTGCTACGGCAAATTCTCCCAGCCTGGCATTCCGGGTGGCTCCACGCTCATCTTCGACATTGAGTTGATTGGAGTCGCGTAGCAGACAGACCATTAGAATCAATCTCAATATATCAATTCAATGAAGCACTTTATCATTTACGAAAGTCGAGTCAACCTATCAATCTCAGTAGCTGCCTATCAGTAGCCTCAGGTAATATCGCCTTCAAGTGATCAAATATCTTTTGAAAAGACGCTTCAGGGGAGCAATCACATCTGCAAGCATCAACGCCATAGAGTTCCTCGGGCGTGTTGAGCAATGACCAACCCCAGCCGTATTCGTGGTTGTGCTTGTCATGAGGATAGACGAAATCCTCTGTCACAATGTATGTTGCCATTTCCAACCGTGTCAGATAACTGTCAAATTTACTTCGCATGCCTTTCCCGTTGAAGCCGCATGCGCTGCGAAGCTCTCTCGTAATAAGGCTGCCAGTAGAATGAAGCATACTGAGAATCGCCTCTTCTATCGAACCATCGACAGGATACGGATATTTACTTCTTCTGTAATTGCAGAAATCCGGCCACCATTCTTTGCTGATGAATCCTGCCTTCTTATTGAAGAACTTTCCATACATACATGGCATTCCCGTCACAATCTCTCCCTTCCATTTCCATAGTGGCCATTCCCATCCACCTTCGGGTAGAGCAACATATCCACAATCCTCATCGACAATTTCTTCGGCCGAGAAACCGACGATGCCACTGTCGAGCAACGGCAGAAAACCGATCTGCTGAATCAGTTCTATCAGACCCGATGCTGAATAAATCTCAGGAAACTCCATCTTCTTTGTCTTCTTAAATTACATAGTTATATTATTGGAAACGCTACACGCCTCTACAATTATATATATGCATTACATGTTGCTACAAAATTACAAAAAAGAAAGTAATAAACCACAAGAAGACCAGCATAGAAATATTGCTATGCCAAGTTCTGTCTGATAGAGACGGAGGAAGGCATCGACATCATGTTCTCACCCAAACTGAAGGAGGCCGACCTTTCCGCATTCAATTATTCACCCTTCAAACTGATCTGCCATGACATCGACATTTCCCTCACAGTGAGGAATCAGCCAAGAATATAAAACATCCCCGCTCTCATTCCGTGGTTAGCGGACGGGAGCGGGGAGAAAAGGAGTAGCTTTACTTGCGTCACATGCAGCTGGTCAGGCCGAAGGTCGTGGCGATGGCGGTGAGGATGGAGATAATCATGTTGATGACCATCTTCCAGGTGTCTTTCTTGTTTTCTAAGGACATAATCAATGAGGAATTAGAAGTTAGCAATTAGCAATTAAGTAGGAGGAAATCGGAGTGAGAGAGTGAGGAGCAAGGCATCACCCCTCACTCTCTAAGGTCACGGTTGGGTAGTTTCGCCCTCTGCCGGAGTCACCGTCTTGTCGGAAGTCGTACCCTTGTCATAGGCTGCGGCCTCCTGCATTTGCGCCGCTGCGGTGAGCTCGGCTCGGGTGAAGACTCCGGTGGAGCGGGCACGGAGATGCACAGAGGTAATGTTGTTGGCAACGTTAAAATCCTTGCGGGTGTCGGCGAGTCTGGTAGTCAGACCGGCCGAGAAGATGGCGAGGTTGGGTATCTTTACGGAGTTGCCGTCGAGCACAAGCTCGCGGATGCAGTTCACCATGTCGGTCAGCACGCCCAAGATGGCACCCTTGGAGTAGGGCGTGTGGTGGTTGGCCATGTGCTCGGCGAGCTTCTCCAGGTCGTAGGTTTGGTTGACAGTAGCCATGGCGTACCACTTGCCGTAATTTTTAGAACCGACCATCTTGTTTTGATAAACTTTGTAGTGTAGCATAGGCGAATTGGAGACCCCCCAGCCCCCTAAGAGGGGGAGCGCGCAAGCCCGACAGTGGGCTGGTAGGGGTTTTTCTAAAGGGTTAATATATTGTTTGGTTTCTGATGCAAAGTTACTACACAAATCGTCCGCTTCCAAATCCGAGGCTTCTATTGCAGTTAAAATCTGTTAACAACAAGCCGTAAGCCTCATTTTCCTGAATTTATGGTTTACGAGGGGCGTAATTATTATTTGTCCAAAGCAAACTTACCGTTTAGACAGGACGTAACACGAAGTTCCTAACTTCTAACTTCTAACTTCACTATACGCAACAACGCAACACGCAACAACGCAACATAAGGACGTTTCTAACCATCAATAGCAATGTGACCGAAAATGAGACTTTAGAGTAAAAATATATTGTATTAATATATATTATAATATTAGTTATTATATTAATAATTAATATGTTATATGGATTATATATTATTTCTTCTTATTTTACAATTAAGAATTTGTGACATGCGATAGCTAAAAATGTTGCGTTGTTGCGTTGTTGCGTTGTTGCGGATGAGGGGGAGAAAGAAAAAAGGTGAGGGTTATTATTATTTACAAGATTTTTATTAACTTTGCATTAAAGAAACCGAAAACTATAATTATGAGGGCAAAAGAATACATCAATAGCAATCTGCTTAATCTGAAATATTCGAAGATCATTCTGCAAATCATTAACGATTTGCTGCCACTCAGACTTGATGAAAAGAAAACCGATGAGTACTATAATAGGTTCTTGACTCCTGATATTCATCGCCAGTCCTATTTGCTGAAAAAGGAACTTTACAACAATGGCAGCGGCTTACAGCCAATTGAGCCAGAGTTGGAATCAGACCCCAAAGAGATACCTTTAGAAGACGCAGAGGGCATTAGGTCTGAACTTTTTAAAGTCATCAAAGAAGACGAGACTTTTGGCTATCTATACTTTCTTTTGGGGAATGAACAAAATCTAAAACATAATGACACCCCTATTGATTGCATCCCAAATGAGGACATAATCAAGAATGCTTTAGTGAGAAGCAGGGATTTTTACCCTCTAAACTCTTTAGACGCGTATCTTGATGACGAATTAAATTATAGGCGCTATGATTATTTAACTACGAATCATTTGCTTGCAGACAAGGATGAAGTATTAGTCGAATACTTCAACAGCGTCTATGAGGTCTATGACAATATTAGGTTGGCCAAGCATTCTATATCGGAAATCAAATCATATTGTAAAAAATACGAAAAGAACTCTCCAACTCACAAAGCATTGGTCTTTGAATACGTAGCGGAGTTGATAGTAACATACGAGAATAAAGATAGTCAACTGCAAAAGTGCAGGAATGAAATGTTGAAAACCGTCGCCGAAGAGTTAAACGGCCTAAAGTCTAATTGCGATAGTTCATCTTCTTTGTTTCTTTCAAAACAGAAAGGCACAAAAATTGACTTTATCAGGGTTATGTACGTACTATATGAACTTGGAATGTTCTGCGGTCCGAATCAAGCTAAAGTGACGAAGAAAACTTATTTTAGTGAGTTAGGCGAACTTCTTCATATCGACCTAAGCACTTATGATAAAGATTTCTCTCGTGCTATAGCTGATGGCACTGCGCTTGAAAAGCATTTAAAGATTTTTGAAGAGATGAAGAATAAGATGATGGAGATATTTAATAGTAAATAAATAATAAAAGATATACGATTCTGGGCAAAAAGTTGTAATTTCGCACCTTAAAAAAGCATTAAGACCTATGAGGGCAAAACATGATAACTTTCACTATAAGTTCATAGACTTGTTTGCAGGTCTAGGAGGCTTTCACTTTGCCCTTGAAGCAATAGGATGCGAATGCGTATTTGCCTCAGAGTTAAAGGAAGACTTGCGAAAGTTGTATCATATCAATTTTCCACAACTCCCGCTTGATCGAATTAAAGGTGACATTACTAAGATTGCCCCAAAAGATATTCCTCCTCACGATATTTTGTGTGCAGGCTTTCCTTGCCAGCCATTCAGCCAAGCTGGGAAGCAAATGGGGTTTTCTGACAAAGGGCGCGGTAATTTGTTCTATAATATAAGGGATATAATCGCTTATCATCGTCCTCGTTATGTGATGCTGGAGAATGTTGCCAATCTTTTGAAACATGATGATGGCAATACATGGAATGTCATTTATAATACGCTCCATAACGAACTTAGATATGAGGTTAGAGAAGCTATATTGTCTCCGCACGAGTTCAAAATACCACAGCATAGAAAGCGTATCTATATAGTTTGTGAAAACATGGATTATGGCCACTTGGAAAATTTTATTTTCCCACCAGTCCCCTCAAATCCATCATGCGCTATAAACAGTATCATAAATAAAGACGACACCGACTACATTCACTTGAAGGCAGAAACAAGGCATCAAATAGATGTGTGGCAGGACTTCATTGACCAGATCGTAAAGAGTGGAGAGGATATACCGCGATTTCCCATTTGGGCAATGGAATTTGGAGCAAATTATGATTATGAAGATTTAGCTCCCGCATTTCAACCCGAAGAAGAGCTGCGAGGAAAACGTGGACATTTAGGTCATCCTGTCAAAGGAAATAGCAAGGAAGAACTCTTGAACTGTCTGCCGGTTTATGCACGTACCGCGAAAACAAAAACATTCCCGAAATGGAAGATTAGTTATATTAAACAAAATCGTGAATTCTACGAGAAAAATAAGGCTTGGATAAAAGTGTGGCTAAAGAAAGCAGGAAAGTTTAATAACAGTCATCTTAAACTCGAATGGAATTGCGGCAATGTAACCCCCACTTTGAATGACAAAATCATCCAGTTCAGAGCTTCGGGCATCAGGGTAAAATTGCCAACATTCTCTCCTGCTCTAAATTTGGTTGGCACCCAAATTCCTATATTTCCATGGGTAAAGTTGCCTCCCGATTCAATCTGTGAAGGTGAACCTGACCATGGTAGGTATATGACGAGGAATGAAGCAGCTGCCCTTCAAGGAATGGCTGGAGTAAATGGAACGCCAGACATAAAATGGGGTGATGATACTTTCCAGTTGTCTATGCCACGTTCATTTGAGGCATTAGGGAATGCTGTTAATGTTACTATAGTTAAGCACATTGCAAAATATCTTTTGGATCATGAGTAAAAACGACAATATACCTTCCGTTGATATAACGATCGGAGCCAACATGTATGGCCGTATCTCCGACTTGCCCAATACGCCCTCTCACGTTTTGGCAGAGTTTGTGGATAATGCGATACAATCATATATAGACAACAAAGAGTCACTTTTAGGAATTGATCCAGAGTACAAATTGCATGTCGATATAAATTTGCAGTTTAGTGCGGAAAATCATGGACATGCATCAGTGATTGTTGTAAGAGACAATGCTGCCGGCATTTCACGTGATAAGTTTTCTGACGCTTTTAAACTTGCTCATACGCCCGAAAACAACCAAGGTCTTAATGAATATGGTATGGGAATGAAAACGGCTGCTCTTTGGCTGGGTGAAGTTTGGAGCGTAGAATCATCTGCTTTAGGGGAGGAGAAATCAAGAAAACTTTCTTTCGATTTGAATCAAGTGATGACCAATGAACTGAAAAGTCTTCCTGTTGTCACATCACCCCGAAATTCCCTTGACCATTATACTATTATAGAAATAAAAAATCCAACTGCAAGTTCTCCAACGGAAAGGTCGCTACGAAAAATTAAGACAGAGTTGGCGAGCATCTACAGAAAATGGCTTCGTACTGACGAAATAGTCTTGTCAGTTAATGGGGAGATTTTACATTTCGATGAATTGCCTATACTTAGGGCTCCATTTGCCAAGAATCCACAAGGTCTTCCTATTCTTTGGAAAAAAGATATAGATTTCCATTTCGGGAAGTACAGAGCCAAGGGGTTCATTGGAATTCTGAGAGACATAAAGAATACGGACAACGGCTTGGTTCTATTGAGAAGAGGACGCGTAGTCGTAGGCGCGGAAACAGATGGCAGATACTTCCCCAAAGCTCTCTGCGGCTCCTCGGGTACGTTTCGTTATAAAAGATTGTTTGGCGAATTGGAACTTGAGGGGTTCAACGTCTCTTTCAATAAGAACGATATTCAAGAGCGAGAGAATCTCGAGTCTCTCATGGAGGCTTTGCGTGGGGAAATACACCAAAAGGACTTTGACTTGTTTGCTCAGGCGGAAGATTATCGCTTGGACGTGAACACCAAAAAAGTAAATAAGATTGTACGTACTTACAACAACAAAAAGAAAGTAAATGGTAATAATATCGTTGAAGTCAAATCACCCGGAAGTAATGAACCGGCAAATGTTTCTAACGTTGTTACTACTCCAATTGTAAATAATGCCATTATTACAAACCAGTATGAAGATGAGTTTAAGGTCGAAAATAAGACCTACAAACTAACAGTACAGTTTGTTAACAAAGGCAGAGATTTAGTTTGGCTCGACACATCAAGGGAAAAAGAAAATATTGTCATTTGCAATATTAATCAAAACCATGTGTTCTTTGAGCATTTTCAAATGCGCAACGACATAATTGTTGTCTTGAAGTCGATGGCTGTCGCAAAATTCATAGCCAAGACAGAGGGCAATGACACCACAAGTGAATTCTTCGAAAGTTTCAACGAATATATCAAAGAAGTAAAGATTTAGTAAATGCAGCGAATTATCATAAACAACGATGAGAAGAAGCAACAGCCAGCACAGGCAAAGTTGCTTAATCCCAATGTACAGTATGGAAAATACTTTGAGGAGTTTGTTGAGTCTCAGAAGAAAGGCCCCAAACCTGATGGTAGTGTAAAAAAGAAAGGCATTGACAGTGAAGGAGCAGCCAACCTTAGGGTTGAAACCATGCACATCCTAAGCCATTGCAATCCCCATAACGCTGTCGGTAATGAGGAGACGACCCATCTTGTTGTTGGATATGTACAAAGTGGTAAAACGATGTCTTTTACTGCCCTAACAGCCCTTGCTCGAGATAATGGCTATCGGGTAGTCGTGTATCTTGCTGGTTCTAAGAAGAATTTGCTCGGCCAAACTGAAAGCAGACTTCAAAAAGATTTGATAGGAAAGGACTTTCATAATAAGAATGTTTACAAATTGCATCCTGATCCTGTTCTTTCTGACACAGAGCAGATTACGGGGCATCTGCAACTCAGTTCTGCACCGATAATTCTCATTCCGATACTTAAGCATTATCTTCATATCAACAACCTTACGAGTATCTTTACCAGCATGAGTTTTAAAGAGGCTATGGAAGGTGAAACTGTGCTCATTATAGATGACGAGGCTGACCAGGCTTCGTTGAATGCATATGGCAGGAAGAACAGTCAAAAAGAAGAGAATGGAGAAGACGTAGAAGATCAAACATCAAAGACCTATGAGGCTATTCTTCGGATGAGGGCAGCCTTACCTGGTAATTCATATATTCAATATACGGCAACACCGCAGGCTAACCTGCTCATTAGCATGGAAGACTTGCTCTCCCCAAAGAGTCATACCTTGCTGACTCCAGGGAATGGCTATGTAGGTGGCAAACTTTTCTTTGGTATGGGCCCCAACCACGATCTGTTTAATGGCAAATTGATTGTAGATATTCCCGAAGACGAAGTCTATCACAAGAAGCGTAATCCTTTGAAGAAAATGCCCAAGTCATTAAAGGAGGCTTTGATGTTTCATATTCTTGCTGTTGCCATTGTAACCAAGTATTACAAAGTGGACGATGTCAACTATCTTTCCATGATGGTACACCCAGATAATACAAAAGAGGTGAATCGAAAATTTAAGAAATGGATTGACAATCAACTCAAAAGCTGGAAAAAAGCGGCAAGTAAGCCGGAAGGCAATGATGACAGAATGGACTTTGAAAAACGGCTTCAGAAAATATTTCCAAAGGCTGTGGAAGACTATGAAGTTGGAGACCGTCCATTGTTCAGTGATATTTTGCCCTTAGTGCCTGATGTACTGAACGACTATAACACGTATCTTATCAACAGTGATAAAGATGCAGATAAGAAAATCCCTTGGGATGCCTACAGTATGCATATTCTCGTTGGTGCAGAAATGCTTAACAGAGGTTTTACGATAGAAAACCTTGCGACTACATACATGCCGCGTTATTCTACTGGCGCGGCAATGGCAGATACAATAGAGCAGCGTTGCCGCTTCTTTGGTTACAAGATGGATTATATTAGATCTTGCCGTGTATTCCTGCCAAGTTTCGTTCAGGTGGAATATCGTGACTACGTCAAACATGAAGAAGAGTTACGGTCAGTTTTGGCAAGTTGCGACACCTTGGAAGAGGCAGAAAGGAAAATTCTGCTTACTCCAAGACTTAAACCGACACGTCAAAACGTTTTACCGGTCACTGTAGTCAACGAGAGACTTAGAGGCATTCATGGTATGCAAGCGTTTGAAAGTAAGACATATATAGAATCCAATACTCACCTTGTGTCTGATTTTCTACGCCAGCATGAGCATGATTTCAATAGAGAATACAAATACAATACGTTGGACCGAACTCATCGAGGTTTTGACTTGTCAATAGAAGAAGCTATTTCATTCCTTGACAGTTTCCGCTTTGGCAATATGGGTGACGCACGGCGCAAAGCAGCCACGATTCGCTATTTGCGTTATTTGAATACGATGGAATCAAACCCCATTCATTCTGTTCACTTTATCCAAATGGCTTACGGGGCACCTGCAAGAGAACGTGCGTTTGATAATCAAAATAAAAAATTGGTACAAGGCGGTAAATACTTTGCTGGACAAAGTTCTGAAAAGGATTCGACAGATTACCCAGGTGATCAGAAAATTGTTGGCGGAGAGGACACAATTACTATTCAATTGCATCATTTGGCCTTAAAGGGTGCATCATTGGATTATCCCCACGATGCCTATACTCTTGCCATATACTATCCAGAAGCTCTTGCAATCAGTTATTGTCACAATGTACCGAAACAAGAACAAGAAGAGGAGGATTAAAGCGGTATGGTAAAGAATAGTATATATGAGCAGTTCAAAGAACTGAGCAATAAAAGAATGTCTGATACCCAACAAGGGTACCACGTTCTTCCAATAGAAGGCACCCAGCATAAGTTAGGTGTGTCTTCTGAGGGGTACCCCATGTTTTTTATCAAGACCAAGCGTTCTCAAACGGCACCAAGAAATATTCTTTTGAATATTTTGAAAGTGGAGTATAGCGTACCATGTAAATTTAAGGACGATTCGGATCAAGAGATGGATAATCTTTATACGATTATTACGCTACAATCGGAAGATGATGCCCTTTATTATGATTTTATTGATATTGTTATTCTGATGCTTCATCGTTTAGAGGATGTGCCGTCAACTAGAAACATAGCTATTGAAGTTGAAAACTTGTCCTCCATCTTCTCTGCTATGAATTGTCCTCCTTTGAAGAAGATACAAGGTCTTTGGGCTGAGTTACTTGTCATAGAGCAAAGTAAAAAGCCTGATGTCCTTATTAATGCTTGGCACACACAGACCAATGCCAAATATGATTTTACTCTTGGACGAGATAAAATAGAAGTGAAAAGTACGAAAGGTGAAGTAAGAAAACATCATTTCTCACTTGACCAGTTGAATCCAACACCCCATTCACAACTTCTCATTGCCTCTGTAATAGTAAGAGAATCTGGGCATGGAAATGGTGGAAAGACTCTTCGCGATTTATATAATTTGCTTTCAGCAAAAGTAAATTCAAATAACGCAAAGTTGAGGCTCTATCAAGTCATAATAACATCGCTTGGAAATGATTATAAGCATTTTGACGATGAATGCTTTGACTATATAGGTGCTAAAGACAGCCTTAAATTTTTTGATTATCATTTGATACCGGGAATAGACAAGAGTAATGTTGACCAAGGAGTATCAAGTGTAGGCTTCGATAGTGATTTGTCTGGAGTGATTGACATTAATAGCCCCGAATCCAACTTTGATTCAAGTTCGAGTCCTCTATACAAAAGCCTATTTTAGAAACTAATAACAAAAAAAGGTATGGCAAAAACCACGACAAAACAACTTGTTGAACTGTTTCTTGAAGAAATGCAGCGTTCTGCTACCTTGAAAATATACGGGCAGCAGGACAGTAATCCTTGTCATATCATGTTTAATGACATAGAGTTCTATGTGTATCTTAAAAACCTGTCTCCTGCGTATTTTAAAAATGAAAATATTTGGAGAGCTCAATTGACAAGTCGAGATTCTTTGGAAAGTATAAAGGACACCAACGCCCTTTTTATTCTGTTAGGCTATGATGTAGAATGCGATGTTTATGCAACATGGAACCCACATTTTATCAAGCAACGCATTGGGACTTCCAGCAGTCCATCTCTGTATTCAAGAAAGAACTTGCAGTGCGAAGCTGCAAGTTCTAACACTTTCATTCGTCAACAACTTTCTAACGATGGAGAGGTCTTAATTTTTCCAAGAAATAAGATTGTTGAGTTTATGACTAACATAGAATCCTTTTTCCCAGATACTTCTGACTATGTAGCTATGGGATCTAAGAAGCGCACTCATGCCAACCTCTCATACAAATGTTTTGTTGACCATAAAAATGTGAAAGGTTTTGGCGAGCACTTGTTTGCCCATGGAATATCTACTGATAAAGTCCAATTATCTTGTGAATGGATAAGTAAACTCATAAAGAAGAACTATTTTTCAAGATATAGAAGAGAGTTCTTGGCTTTTGATGATCTGTCTGACTATGATACAGCTTGTGAGAATTTTCTCAATACTGAGGAAATACGCCAAATGGATCAAGAGAATGGTAATATCTTGCGTCCAATACTCATGCATTACCTAAGATACATACAAGAATCTTATAGCAACTTAGAACCCGAATCAAATCACAATAATGATAACAAAGTAGAATCTGTTTCAGAGGAAAGTCCATCAGATGGATGGGAAAACAAATATATAGATGGGAATGGCAAGCTAACACGTATAGAGAATCCAGAGTTGCTTGCCAAGTTAAGACCATATCTACATAGTGAGTACCCTTCAATGACAGCAGCCTTGACCGTGATTGATGAATTCTATGGGGATCGTTTCCCTAATATGGAATTCTCAGATTGGTATAAACTACTTAATAAAATTTCATGGGAGTCGAATTAATCCTGTAACATCAAATTAATTTCGTAGGGTAAACATAGGGTTTACGAATCACCCTACGTATTCTCATTATCTTTGCACCGTAATCAGTTAGCTACTGGTTGCGGTGCTTTTCGTTATGGCTCCAGGCTGTTCACGATGGGCACAAACGGATAGGTGGCCACCTTCCATTCACGGATTATTAATTTTTAATGTTTAAGCGACATGAAGAAAGAATTTAAGATTGTCAAGCTCCTCACCCTCCGTCAGGGCACTTCGGAGCGCACGGGTCAAGAGTGGAAGAGCCGCGAGGTCGTGCTCGAATCAACCGAGGCGGTGATGTACCCCGACCTCATCGTGGCCACCCTGCGCGGCGAGTGGGCCGAGAACCCCGACTTACGTGAGGGCGACATCGTGGAGGCTGCACTCAGCTTCTACGCCCACGAGAAGGACGGGCGGTGGTTTAACAACATTAGAATCATCAAAATTGAAAAGAAATGAGAATAAAATTGATTATCTCCGACGACGACTATCGTCGCATCCTTGCCACACAGAAGCGTGTGCGCGGAACTATCTGTCAAAACTCGCCCGAGGAGTTCTGCTTCCGGGCCTACAGTGAGAGCAACGAGGCTGAGCAGTTGCCCAAGCGGCAGTTCAAGACCAAGCACTCCACGACCACGGTCAACAGCAAGCGCATCCGGCTCTACATGAGCATCCCGCGCGAAGAGACCACCGACCCGGCCGAGATCATCTACGACGAGGTGGACGATGCTGCCAACTTCGTGGAACAGAATATGGAGGAATAATAATAGAAGTCCGGAAGTCAGAAGTTCAGAAGTTCAGTCAAATGGCTGGCAATACCGAAAACATTCGCAAGTGTAATGACTGGACTCCCGGACTTCCGAACTTCCGTACTTCCCAACAAAAACAAAACACTATGTTTGATTATATTCAAAACATTAGATCGCACCATACGGTGCCATGCACCTCCGAGATTCTTCACACGGTGATGCGCTCGACGATCGTCGGCATGACCTGTGCCGAGATTGCCGACTGCCACGAGCAGATGCTGCGGGGCGAGATGAGCCGCGAAAACTTCGAGACAAAGAAGTCGGAACTCAAACGTCGTCTCCCTGCCTTCTGCTTCCACGCTCATTTCAAGAACGGGCGTAGGCTTAACAATGAGGCCGTACCGTCGGGACTGAGCATTCTTGATATCGACCACATCAAAGGCTCGCCCGAGGTCTTTTTCAATGAGAAAGTCAAAGATCGAGCCAAAGAGCTTGGCATTGTCCTTGCCCATAAGACTCCGAGCGGCGAGGGGCTTCGCTTGGTCTTTGTTATCCCTCAGGGCATGGGACTGGTGGAAGGTCAGCAATGGCTGGCTCAGCAGATTGGCCTGAGCGAGTTTGATGAGGCTTGCAAGGACTTGGCACGCTGCTCATTTGCGGTGCCCGAGGAGTACGTGCTGTTTCTCGATGAGAGTCAACTTTTTGCCGAAAGAGTTGGCAGCGTGATACTACAATCTCGTGATGACAATACCAGGCCACAATCGCAGTCCGCCCCTACAGAGACCACCGTGGAGCAACTGCCTTCGGGCAGTGCTGACTCCTCCCTTTTAGGGAGGCCGGGAGGGTCTTCCAAACCCCTCTTCGTCTTCGACCTCTGCCGTGAGCAGGCCGGGCTGAAGGACGTGGACATCAACGCCCGCGGCTCGCGCCACAACTCCCTGCTGGCCATCCTCAGCGTCGGTGCCGCCCGGCTCTTGTCCGAGGCCGAGGCGATGGTCGTAGTAGCCCAGCGAATGCCGGACTTCTTCAAGGAGCCCGACTGCCGTCAGCTCATCCACGACTTCTACGCCAAGTATCACGACGACTCCAAGATGATGTCGGCCACCGTGCAGCGCATCAACGCACGGGCCGAACAGCTCGCCAAGCAACAGCAGAGCAAGAACGACAAAGCGCAGGAGGACGAGAGCGAGGAAGAAACGACGGAAGCCACCACGACACAAAGCGCCAATGCCTATCCCGACATCCCTCCCATCCCCGGCTTGAAACAGAGCCTCACGGGTGTGCCCGAGCAGATGCGCATGCCGGCGCTCTGCGCTCTCTTGCCGATGGCAGCGTCCTATGCCGACGACGTCACCTTCCGCTACTGCGACGGCCGTGAGCAGCGGCTCGGACTGATGAGCATCGTCGTGGGTGAGCAAGCCAGCGGAAAAAGCGTCTGCAAGGATATCATAGACCTATGGCGCGGCCCCATGGACGAGGACGACGAACAGGGACGGCGCAAGGAGGACGAGTGGAAGAAAAAGCGAAAGAACCGACGCGCCAACGAGAAACTCGACCCCGAACCGGAGGTACTGATAAGGGATGTGCCCATCACTATCTCATGCTCAACTTTATTGAAGCGACTGAAGAATGCCCAGGGCCACACGCTCTATTCTTTCTGCTCGGAGCTCGACACACTGCGAAAGACCAACGGCGCGGGCTCGTGGTCGTCGAAATACGACATCTACCGCCTTGCCTTCGACCACGATGAGTGGGGCCAGGACTACAACAGCGACCAGGCTGAGAGCGGAATGGTCAGCGTGGGTTACAACTGGACCATCCTCGGCACCTACGGAGCCCTCGGCAAGTGCTTCAAGGGCGAGAACATCGAGAACGGACTCTCGTCGCGCGTCATTGTCAGCGAGATGCCCGACTCGGCCTTTGCCCCGATGCCCACCTTCCAAGACAGGAAAGACCGTGATGCCCAGGCAATTCTCGCTGCCGTGAACACCCTCCGCGCCAAGCACGGGTTCATCGACACGCCACGGCTGCGCAAGGCCATCGCCCAGTGGGTCGAGGACAAGCGCCAGCAAGCCATGGAGCGCATTGACAGAGTGATGGACACCTACCGCCGTCGTGCCGCCGTCATCGGCATGCGCTGTGGCGTGGTGGCCTGTCTGCTATCGGGTGAGAAAGAGACGAAGCACGTCATCGACTTTGCGCTGATGATGGCGGAATATGTCCTCCAGGAGCAGTGCCGTCTCTTTGGCGATGTCCTCCGCAAGCAGTATGCCGCCGACAGCGACAACACCCGCAAGAGCAAGAACCGCGCTGTCTTTGACCGCTTGGCCGACACCTTCACCTCCCACGACATTCTCGCGCTGAAGAACGACGTGAGTGACCAAACGGCAAGAATGATCATCTACAGATGGCGTGAGGCCGGATGGGTGGAGCAGTTGCCAAAGCAAAAGGGCGACAAAAACAGAAAATGGAGAAAATGCACGTCACAAACGCAACAACGCAACAACGCAACAACGCAACATTTATAGGTATCGTAACTAAAACAAAAAGCCATGATAGAACTCCAACTGAAACGCATCGCGAAGCGACCCACCTATACCATCGGCCGCCTCAGCATCCGCCGCCGTGAGCGCGGCGTGTTCACCCCGTGGACCTATTTCTGTGATACCCTTGAGCCGCACTGGGTCGACTTCCACCACGGCGGCCGCAAGACCAAGGGCAAGACCGCCATCCCCGAAGGCCGTTACCCCGTGGTGGTGACGATGAGCCCACGCTTCCATCGTTGGCTGCCCCTGCTCGTCGGCGTGCCCCATTACGAGGGAGTCCGTATCCACAGCGGCAACACCGCCCAGGACACCGAGGGCTGCATCCTCGTGGGCCGCAACACCGAAGTGGGCCGCGTCAACGACAGCCGCCGCACCCTCTACCGCCTGATGCAAGCCATCGACCACCGAGACGAGGGCGAGCCGGTGTTCATAGAGATAGAATAAAATTTTTGCCGCAGCCACGCAAGAAAAGCGAGGTTGCGGCAAATTACGATCTATGTTAATCAAATCAGACTCACACGACTAATGATAATAATGATGAAAAGCCAAAAGGAAAGTGATGTTGTCTTTTATTGGGTAAATCTTGCAACATTATATGTTTTTTTATTAAATTTGCATATAAATATAGAAGTCACGGACTTCGATAGTAATATAAATCCAAATATATGACTACAAATCAGCTAACTACCCAGGGTACCCTTTCCAAGCGTTTCTACTTTGGTGAAGGCATTACTGAATTTCTCGCTGATAATGAGAAACAAATCATTGGGGATCTCGTGATTGCCAGCCGCCACGACAGCAACGAGGAAACCATTGAGTCTTGGAGCGAGGAGATTCGTG
>ERZ773276.1344-NODE-1344-length-19433-cov-5.185778_pt1 | contig 19433 bp, 20 predicted proteins | sample MGYA00511386_ERZ773276 | MGnify/ENA primary metagenome ERZ773276 (study PRJEB29015, sample SAMEA2737778) | human gut metagenome | biome: human gut; feature: human-associated habitat; material: faeces | place: China | collected 2012 ...
TGTGCTTCGCACAAACTTGAGATGCGCAAAGAAGCAGCGCAAGAATGGAGGATTACTATGAGGTATATAACAGTTGCACTGGCAAAAGGCAGACTTGCTAAAAATGCACTTGATATATTTGAGCACATTGGAATTACATGTGACGAAATGAAAGATGAGAAAACAAGAAAATTAATATTTACTAACGAAGAATTAGGTATTCGTTTTTTTCTTGCAAAACCATCAGATGTACCAACCTATGTTGAATATGGTGCAGCCGACATTGGAATTGTTGGGAAAGATACTCTTTTAGAAGAATGCCGTTCACTTTATGAGGTGTATGACTTAAAGATGGGACAATGTAAAATGTGCGTTTGTGGTCCAGCATCAGCAAAAGAAAAGCTGAAGCATCATGAGCTTATAAGAGTTGCTTCCAAGTATCCTAATATAGCAAAGGACTACTTCTACAACAAGAAACATCAGACAGTTGAAATCATCAAACTTAATGGTTCAGTTGAACTTGCACCTATAGTTGGTTTATCTGAGGTTATTGTCGATATAGTAGAGACTGGAGCTACATTAAGGGAAAACGGACTTGAAGTTCTTGAGGAAGTTTGTCCATTATCTGCACGTATTGTAGTTAACCAGGTCAGCATGAAGATGGAAAATGAGCGTATAACAAAGCTTGTCAATGACATACGTAATTACCTTGAAAATAAATAACAGATATTTAAAATAACCATTAAAATATCAATCAATATGCGCAAAACCGCAGGATGGGAGAATATATGAGAATTGTTAAATTAACAGATGAAACTAAAAATAATATACTTGAGAATCTTTTAAAAAGAAGTCCTAACAGCTATGGAAAATTCGAAGCTGCAGTAGGTGAGATTCTTTCTAATGTAAGAGCTAACAAAGATGCTGCATTATTTAAGTATACAAAAGATTTTGATAAGGCTGATATCAATGCTTCTAATATTGTTGTAACTAAAGAAGAGATAGAAGAGGCTTACACAAAGGTTGATCCAAAGTTAGTTAATGTTATAAGAAAAGCCCTTAAAAATATAAAAGAATATCATGAAAAGCAGAAGCAGTACAGCTGGTTTGATTCTAAACCAGATGGCACAATCCTTGGACAGAAAGTAACTGCACTTTCAAGAGTAGGTGTATATGTTCCAGGTGGCAAGGCAGCTTATCCATCATCAGTTCTTATGAATGTTATTCCAGCCAAGGTTGCTGGTGTAGAACAGATCATTATGTGTACACCTCCAGATCATGAAGGAAAAGTATATCCAACAACACTTGTAGCTGCTAATGAAGCCGGGGTTGATGTTATATACAAAGCAGGAGGTGCACAGGCTATCGCTGCTATGGCATATGGTACAGAATCTGTTCCTAAGGTTGATAAGATATGTGGTCCTGGTAATATATATGTTGCACTTGCAAAGAAGGCAGTATTTGGTTATGTAAGCATTGATTCAGTTGCTGGTCCTAGTGAAATTCTTGTAATCGCTGATGAAACAGCTACTCCAAGATATGTTGCTGCAGATCTTTTATCACAGGCTGAGCATGACGAAATGGCATCTGCAATACTAATTACAACAAGCAATGAGCTTGCACAAAAAGTATCAGATGAAATAGATGGTTTCCTAAAAGAATTATCAAGAAGTGAAATTATATCTAAATCTCTGGATAATTATGGATACATTCTTCTTGTTGATAATATAGATGATGCAGTGGATGCAGCAAATGAAATTGCATCTGAGCATCTTGAAATAGTAACAAAGGATCCTTTCAATACTATGACAAAGATTAAGAATGCAGGTGCTATTTTCCTTGGTGAATATAGTTCTGAGCCTTTAGGTGATTATTTTGCAGGTCCTAACCACGTACTTCCAACTAATGGTACTGCTAAATTCTTCTCAGCATTAAGTGTTGATGATTTCATAAAGAAATCAAGTATTATATCATATTCAAGAAATGCCCTTGAAGAAATACATAATGATATAGAAACCTTTGCAACAGCAGAACACCTTACTGCACATGCTAATTCAATAAAGGTCCGTTTTGAAAAATAAAAGCGTAATAACGCAGAAATGAGGATGTATATGTCTAATTCAGATTGCAGACAGGCAAGTATTCATAGAAAAACAAGTGAAACTGATATCAATCTTTTCATAAGACTTGATGGTTCTGGAGATGCACAGGTTGACACAGGAATCGGTTTCTTTGATCATATGCTTAAAAGCTTTGCAAAGCATGGTATGTTTGATCTTAAGCTGAACGTTACTGGCGATTTAATAGTTGACTGCCATCACACCATTGAAGACGTAGGTATTGTACTTGGGGAAGCTATTAAAAAAGCTCTTGGAGATAAGAAATCCATAAGAAGATACGGAGATATCATTCTCCCTATGGATGAAGCACTTATTCTCTGCGCAATTGATTTATCAGGCAGACCATATTTGGGCTATGAAGCATCAATTTCATCAGAGCGCGTGGGAGGATTTGATACAGAGATGGCAAAAGAATTTTTCTATGCTATTTCATATTCAGCATCAATGAATCTGCATATTCGTCAATTGGCAGGCGAGAACAGCCACCATATCATAGAAGGCATGTTCAAAGCCTTTGCAAAGGCACTTGACAAGGCAGTCCAATATGATGACAGGATACAGGAGGTACTTTCCACCAAGGGAAGTTTATAGGATTTTAAGCAGAGAAAGGCGTTTAATTTATGAGTCAGAAGAAGATAATACCATTTATCAACGGAGAGAATGAGCTTTCCTCAAGCATTGTCACACTGGCTGACCGGTATTGCTGCGAGGGAGCAGACAGTCTTTATTTGTATAATTTTACCGGCGATGAAGCATCCCATGAGGAGTTTCTACACACACTGAGAGAGATTGAGAAGGACATTGACATTCCGTTTATGGCGGGGGTTCATGTGAACCGATTTGAGGATGCCAAGAAGGCTCTTTATACCGGTGCATCCCGCATTGTTATGCGCAGGGCGGTACTTCCGGTGGAGAAGGAGCTTACAGAGATCCTGGCGCGCTTTGACAAGGATAAGCTTGCGATTGAGATCGATATGCAGAGAGATCCGCATACGGCAGAGCAGCTGAATCAGTATTATGATATGGGCTTTGGCATGGTGATCCTCAAGCATGTGGATGTGACCGAGAAGCTTATTCAGGCAGTGTCCGGCTGTAAGGCAGAGGTGCTGATCCGCGATGGATTGATCCGAAATGACCTTGCAGAGCTGATGGAGCTTGACAAGGTTTTGGGAGTATCCACGAATTACTTCGAAGAAAAAGATATCTATAAAGCGAAACGAAGCCTGAAGGAGAATGGGATCGATGTGGCAGTTTTTGAGTCTGCGGTTGATTTTGCCGATTTCAAGCTGATGGATAACGGACTGATCCCGGCAGTGGTTCAGGACTATCGTACCAATGAGGTACTGATGGTAGCCTATATGAATGAAGAATCCTTCCGCCATACACTGGAGACCGGAAAGATGACTTATTACAGCCGCAGCCGTCAGGAGCTGTGGTGCAAGGGAGACACCTCCGGACATTATCAGTATGTCAAAAAGCTTATGATCGACTGCGATAATGATACGATCCTTGCAAAGGTGCGTCAGATTGGGGCAGCCTGCCATACCGGCAACAGAAGCTGCTTCTTTACAGAGCTTGCCAGCAGGGATTATGTGGATACCAATCCATTGACGGTGCTTACCGAGGATTACGATGTGATCCGCGGCAGGAAGGAGCATCCGAAGGAAGGCTCTTATACTAATTATCTTTTTGACAAGGGAATTGACAAGATCCTCAAGAAATGCGGAGAAGAGGCGACCGAGATGGTGATCGCCGCGAAGAATCCGGATGCGGAGGAGTTAAAATACGAGATTGCAGACCTGCTGTATCACACCATGGTATTGATGGTAGAATGCGGTCTGGATTGGAATGATGTTATGAAGGAGTTAGTGAACAGACGTTAATTGATCTATGGAAAGGAGGAATTGATATGGTTCCTGTACTTTTAGCAAAGTCGATTGCTGATCTCACCTTTGGAGGAGCATTTCTTTGGTATCTGATCAAGGCACTGGTCAGTGCGGCTGTTGCGTATGCAGCGATCCTATTAGGAATCCGTTGGCGCAAGTCTAAGAATGCCAAGGCTGCAGCCGAGAAGGCACTGTAGTTATCAGAGTTTGGAGAGCATATATGGAAATTGAGAAAAAGTTTCTGGTACGAAAGCTTCCGGAGAACCTCACACAGTATTCCGTGAAGCATATGGAACAGGGGTATCTCTGCACAGATCCCGTGCTCCGTATCCGAAAGAGCAATGACCGGTATATTTTAACCTACAAGTCTCGCATCGGGCTTGAAGGACAGGAGGGGGTTCGTGTCAATCAGGAGATTGAGGCACCACTTCATAAGGATGGTTATGAGCATCTTCGCAGAAAGGTGGATGGCAGTCTGATTATTAAGGACCGCTATATCATCCCGCTGCCGGACGGACATACCGGAGAGCTTGATATCTTTCATGGAGTATTGGAGGGACTCGTCTTTATTGAGGTTGAGTTTGTTGATCAGGAGGATGCACAGAGGTTTGAACCACCGGAATGGTTTGGCGATAATGTCAGCGATGATCACCGGTATTCCAACAGTTTTTTATCAACATGCAAGGATTTATCAGTTTTTTCTATCGGGAAATGCTGATGAAATAAATTAGCTTTTTTAAGGAAAAAGCTGTTATCACACAAGAAAATGGAGGCTCATTATGTTTAAGATTGTTAAAAAAGAGTATCTTGCCAACAATATCTGGCTCATGGATATTGAGGCACCCAGAGTGGCAAAACACTGCCAGCCCGGACAGTTTGTCATCGTAAAAATGGATGAGGAAGGAGAGCGTATTCCACTGACTGTCTGCGATTATGACAGAGAGAAAGGGACAGTTACCATCGTTTTTCAGACGGTAGGAGCTTCTACAATGGAAATGGCAGAGTATGAGGTCGGAGAGAGCTTTGAGGACTTTGTTGGACCTTTGGGATGTCCTTCCGAGCTGATCGAGATGCCGATCGAAGAGTTAAAGAAGGAGAAGATCCTTTTCGTATGTGGCGGTGTTGGTACCGCACCTGTTTATCCACAGGTTAAGTGGATGAAGGAGCATGGTGTTGACGTTGATGTTATCATTGGTGCAAGAACAAAGGATATCCTGATTCTTGAGGATGAGATGCGCAAAGTGGCAGCAAACCTTTATATTGCAACAGATGATGGCTCTTATGAGTTCAAGGGAAATGGCTGTGACAAGATCAAGGATCTTTATGCACAGGGCAAGAGCTATACAAGAGTTGTTGCGATCGGACCAATGATCATGATGAAATTTGTCTGCCTGCTGACAAAGGAAATGAATATTCCGACAATCGTCAGCATGAATCCGATCATGGTAGACGGAACCGGTATGTGTGGCGCATGCCGTCTGAAGGTTGGCGATGAGATTAAGTTTGCCTGTGTAGACGGTCCTGAGTTTGACGGTCATCTGGTAGACTTTGATCAGGCAATGAAGCGTCAGATAATGTACAAGACAGAGGAAGGTCGTGCAAAGCTTCGTTTTGAAGAGGGAGAGACCCATCACGGCGGATGTGGCCAGTGCCACTAATGTTTTGTGCATCAGGAACAGTGAATGTGCTGTTTCAGGCATATACATCAATAGGAACAATGAAAATCGCATGCAGAAATGAGGATAGATATGGAAGTAGATGTTATGAAGAGAATTCCTGTCAGAGAGCAGGATCCAAAGGTACGTGCTACAAACTTCGATGAGGTTTGTCTGGGATACAACAAAGAAGAAGCAATGGCAGAGGCAACACGCTGCCTGCAGTGTAAGAATCCACGCTGCGTTCAGGGATGTCCGGTTAATATTGACATTCCGGGATTCATCAAAGAAGTTGGAGAGGATAATGTTGCCGGTGCTTACAAGGTGATCAGCAAATATTCCGCCCTCCCTGCTGTCTGTGGTCGTGTATGTCCACAGGAGAGCCAGTGTGAGTCTAAGTGTGTACGCGGCATCAAGGGTGATGCCGTATCCATCGGTAAGCTGGAGCGTTATGTGGCTGATACTGCAAGAGAGCAGGGAATCAAGCCGGAAGCAGCTGTCGAGAAGAAGGGCAAGAAGGTTGCCGTGATCGGTTCCGGCCCTGCAGGACTTACCTGTGCCGGTGATCTGGCAAAGCTTGGCTACGATGTAACAATCTTTGAGGCACTTCATAAGGCCGGTGGTGTTCTTTCCTACGGAATCCCTGAGTTCCGTCTGCCAAAAGATCGTGTCGTAGCGGCTGAGGTAGAGAATGTAAAGGCTCTGGGCGTAAAGATCGAGACAAATGTTGTTATCGGTAAGGCAACAACGATTGATGAGCTTCTGAATGACGAGGGCTTTGATGCGGTATTTGTTGGTTCCGGAGCAGGACTCCCTAGATTCATGGGTATTCCGGGTGAGAATGCCAACGGAGTATTCTCTGCAAACGAGTATCTGACCAGAAGTAACCTGATGAAAGCATTTGATGATAAATATGATACACCGATTATTGCCGGCAAGAAGGTTGCTGTCGTTGGTGGTGGTAACGTAGCAATGGATGCAGCAAGAACAGCACTTCGTCTGGGCGCTGAGGTTCATATCGTATATCGTCGTAGTGAGGAAGAGCTTCCTGCCAGAGTCGAGGAAGTACATCATGCAAAGGAAGAGGGAATCGTATTTGATCTCCTCACCAATCCAACCGAGATTCTTGTTGACGAGAACGGAAGTGTTAAGGGCATGACATGTATCCGCATGGAGCTTGGAGAGCCGGATGATTCCGGAAGAAGAAGACCGGTTGAGATCGCAGGTTCTGAATTTACGCTGGATGTAGATACGGTTATCATGTCCTTAGGTACCAGCCCGAATCCACTGATCTCTTCTACCACAAAGGGGCTTGAGATCAACAAGAGAAAATGTATCATTGCAGAGGAGGAGAACGGTCAGACCACGAAGGAAGGCGTATATGCCGGTGGTGATGCGGTAACAGGTGCAGCAACCGTAATTCTTGCAATGGGTGCCGGTAAGGCAGCTGCAAAGGGACTTGATGAGTTCCTGAGCAAATAATGAAATATAGTTCCGTGGCTGAGTAAGCTTTGATCTACTTGAAATGGAATATAACAATATGGACTCCCGGTTACCGGAAATGGTGACCGGGAGTCCATATTGTTATATTCCGGGATAATTGCAATTTTAGGGTGTGGATCCGGATCTTGCTTTAAACATGGTTTGAAACCGGCAGTGCGTCAGATGATTTTATGGGAATTACAATAATGGTTTCAAATGTATAATCTTTTGTAAAGCAAGAATACGTTCCGTCATATTTTTTGACCAGTGATCTCACATTGGTAAGGCCATATCCATGATAAAGTTCGTGGGTACTTTGACTGGCAGGTGATGATTTCAGCTTTGGTTGACATGTATTTTTGATATGAATAATAAATTCCAATTTCGTAGTAAAAAGTTCTGTATATATTTTTCTGGGGTGGGGAGAGGGGATTCCTCTGGTTGCATTCAGACTATTATCTAACAAATTTCCAATGATAATACACAGATCATAATCGTCTGTCGGGATGCGGGAAGGGATGATCTGTATCTTTGTATCGAACTGAATGTTTTCATTCTGCGCAATCGTCATATAATTGCTTACAAAAGCATCAATCACTAAGTTGCCAGTGTTGATGCGGCTATAGTTTTGCTCCAGATGGTCAAGAGCGTTTTGAATATAAGAGATTACATCTGTATAATGTTGTGCTTCGATACAGTTTTGGATATAAAAAAAGTGTTTTTTTGTATCGTGCAACAAACTTCGCGTATTACGGTAAGCGGATGAGAGCTGTTGATATTTTGTTGTTTGAAAATCTACCTGTTTGGAGAGCTCCCGCTCTTTTTCTTTTAATGTGGCGACTTGTATTACATTGTCCAATAAATAATAATTTACAATATTTAAGGATAATAAACAGATCAGGACGGTGATATAATATGCATCTGCGATGGCATTTCCGGAAGATAAAAAACATTGTATTATGACAATTAAAATAATAAAGGATAAAAATGGTGTTAATATGATCAACAGATTATAAGAAACACTTTGGCTTTTGTATTTCTTATGCCATAATTGACGAAACAGAAAACAAAAAAACCAAATACAAAATTGTGAAATAAATGAGAGCTGTATATCAGAGATTAAAGCTGCCGTATGAGGGAAACATATGGATAGAAAAAAATAAGTCAGCATTTCCCCAAGACCACAAATCAACTGAAAACTGACTGAGACAAATAATCTATTACGAAATGTGCAATATGGATAGAGGTACGTGAGAATAACGGTAGTCAGACATCCTATGGTGATCAAAAGCAATGGTTTCGCCATGGTTTGGTTCGATATAAGCAGTCTGTTCGCGTTATATAAAATAATCTCGACAAATAGGAAACAGGAAAAAACAAGGGATTTTGGTAACTGTTTTTTAGGACTGCTTAAAAATAAATTCAGATATAAATATAATAGAGCGATGTCTATCACAGATGAAATGATATCAAATACCATGGTTACCTCCGTATATTATCATATGTTTTGTAAATAGGTCGCTAATATCGCGTGCTTGTCTTCGGCTTAATGGCAGTTCGGTGCCGTTGGTGAGAATCAGTTTGGTATCACAAATATAGTGAATAAAGTCCATATTTACTAAGAACCCCCGACAAGGCGTAACAAAGCCATGGGGACTTAACGTCTGTTTCCATTGGAGCAGTGTCCCATGACTTTGTATCGTATGGTCAGTCAGAACAAAATCCAGACGGTTTTTTTCGTATTTTACAGCTTTTATATATAGAATGTTTTGTATATTTACGAGTTCTTTTTCTTCGCCGGCAGGAACAATGATTTTTTTACTCTGTGACTGTCTGTAGGATTGTAAGATTTTATTTAGGATCATGACAATGTCCGGATAAGTCAATGGCTTTTGTAAATACCAAAATGCCCGTACATTGAAGCTGTCCTGCATATATTGTGGATAGTGGCTTACAAAAATAATGCACACATCTTCCATATCGATTTCACGAACTCTGGCGGCGGTTTCAATACCGCTAAGACCGGGCATTTCGACATCAAGAAACAGGATTTGAAAACAAGGTGTTTTGTTAATGGTCTGTAGTAAGTCATTTCCTGAAGAAAAACAAGTGATGTCAAATTCTATATCATAGTTCATTTCATAGTGCTTCATATAATCGTTTAAGATTCGGATATCCTCTTTTTCGTCATCACAAATTCCGACTTGCAGCAGCATAAGCATTCTCCTTTTTATTTTGTATTTTACTTATTATAACACCAACGGCGGTGATTGTGACACAAAACGATAAAGTCGTCAACAATATATACCAATTTAAGAGAAAAGCAATGGTATATATGAGGATGATACAAACATAAACAATGTGAGCACGTTTTTTTAAGTAAACGCGTCTTGTTTGAGATATCGGTCGATGTCGTGTGTCTGCAGGAGCATAGAGAAACAAACAAATCATGGAAATTATCCAACAAGAACAGACAATAAGCGGATAAGAATGCATAAAAGGAACAATATATATGCATAAAAGATAACAGAAAATGGATAATATCATACAGCTCATAGGAGTAGAGGCATGCCATCCGCCAGAAAAACTTCGTAAAAAATAAAAGAATAAAAGAAAAAGCAAACACACAGGTAGTCTATGTACGATAATAGCAAAGAGTATAAACGCTGTAGTGAACAGTAATTGATTGCAAATATAAGAAAACAAATAGGTATAAATTTCACTTTCTTGTTTTGAAATTTGATGAGATTCATACAATATAGATGTCGTAACCGAACTTACGCGTTGTGTTATAAACATAAAAGATACCTCCAAAATAAAATATATATATTATAGTACAAAGATTGTTTTCTTGACAATATGAGAATTGAGTGGTTAAAAAAATGGATTAAGTGGCTGAATGAATACCGTTTAATCCGTATTTTTGACCACTTAATCTAATTTTTTATTTTCTAGAAAAATATATGATATTATCACATTGTCTGTATGGAGAAGTATCCATAAATTATTACGAGGAAAGGAGAAGTTATGAGAGCGAAAATTTATCGTTTCATATCAAAACATGGTTCAATACTGTGTGCATTAGCAATACTTGTTGCACCTATTGCATGTGAACAGTGTAGAGTGTTGTTTTATGAACCGGTTGAACCCAAAGGATTGGACATGTTTATAAAAGAGCATAAAAATAATTTTAAAGAAAATGAAAAGCTACTGTAGGGAAGTTTGGTTTTATATTACAAAATTAAAAAATACAAGAAAGAGGTAAGATATTATGAGAAAAATAAGAAATACAATAGTTGCAACAATGTTATTCGCAAGTATTATGTTATGTTCTGCAAATGTAAATGCAGCGGCAAGGGTGAATGGAACATGTGGAAGCGCCGGGGTTGGGGGGATAAGCACCATAGGTCAACATAAAGCTCAGGGGTATACTTTTCAATCAGGAAATACAGGTTCAGTAAAAGCTGATTGCACATGTACATATAGAGATGTAAGTGCAGGTAAGACAAGAACGATGACAGGTTCTTCATCAGGAACAGCAAGTGCTGAGAAAAGTTTTACTGTTTATGAAGAAGATTATATGAAATCATTAGTGACAAAGCATTCTGCTGTTATAGGAGCTTATAAATGGGGGCCAAGCAATGAAACTACGACAAAAGCTACTTGTTAGTATACTTGTATTCACATCTATCTTCATGTGTGGATGTTCAAAGGATGTGCAAAAGCAGCAAAAAACAGCTGAGAAGGCAGATATTAAGGAACGTCTGGTTTCCGCATCATCATCGGATATTGTCTGGACTATATCCGATGATGTCGATGTGAATGAAACGTATTTGAAATATTTCAACGAAAAATTAAAGGAAGACGGATATAATTTTCGTCTCAAATTTCAATATTTAAAGGAAGATGAGTATGATCGTGAGATTCGTCAGGTGTTAAAGGATGGATCAACGGATATTGCATTAGCAGGTCAAAATACAGATGAAAGAAACTATGTGACAGAATTATGCCGGGATAATCTTTTGATGTGTTTAGACGGACAGATGAATGATAAAAGCGAATTATATGGTGCTTTTGAAGATCCTCTGTGGAAATCGGTGGAGGTGGACGGCCGGGTTTATACGGTGCCAAACGGTATTTTTGCAGACGGAAAATACTGCATTGTCTTTAATAAAGATGTACTTGGGAAAAAGGCAGCCAATTTTAATGGAGATATTTTATCGGTCAACCAATATTTATCCAAAAATAAAACGGACAAGGACAAGCTTTTATTTGATCTATCTCTCGAAGATTTTGCCGGTATTTTGGGTGGAAATATTGATTACGGCATGTATTTTGACGGGAAAAAAGAAACCATATCAACGGTATTTGAAAATTCCAAGATATATCAACTGGAAAAACTGTTTTATGATCTGAATAAAGCCGGGCAGATCAATGAGCTTTGTGCTTTTCACCAAAACAGCGGTGACCGGGACAAGATAAAAGAGCTGATTAAAAAGAAAGAGTTTACGATTTTGTTGACAAAGAGAACGGAGACCGTGGATTCTTTAGACGGCGTATCCGTTTATGATCTGGATTTTACGGTAAATTTTGAACGGAATGGTGGAACGACGGGGATTTGTGAAAAAAGTAAAAAGAAAGAAAATGCGTTACAGTTATTAACCTTATTGTATACCAGAGACGATTATACAAGGCTCCTGCTGTATGGAAAAGAGGGGAAGGATTATACCGTAGAAAACGGAAGAGTTGTCAGTGATAAAGGTGTCAGTCACAGCTTAGCGGATGTACTGGGGCTGTTCCGGGGCTCCCTGCCGACAGAAGAGGAGACCGTTTACTACAAAAACATCAGACAACAAAAGGAGAAACTGTATCGTTCTAAAAAATGTCAGACTTCAAAGTTTGCCGGGTTTCAACTGGATTTTAAAAATTTTAAGGATGTAAGCACTTATGCAGATGCGGGAAAAGAATATTATGATATCTGGAAAGAGAGTACGTTTTCGGAGGAATATGAGATGGCAAAAAAAACAGTAGCCGGGAAGCAAAAGAAACTGCTAAAGGAAGTGAAGAGACAATATGAAACATGGAAAAAGAATATCTAAGGAATCCCTGCTTGTTTGTGGGGTGTGTCTTGCACTTGCGGCGTCAGTTGTTTGGGTTATTTTCTTTTTGAGCAGAACAGGGAGTGACACAAAATCATTCATGCAAGAGTGGTTTTGTGATGCTTCCTTTTCCAGAGCATTGTATGGGGACAAGGGGCTGTTTGAATATGGGGACAGGGGAATTGTTTATATCGATGCAAAAACCAGGAAGGAAACCCCTATTTGTCAAAAGATTGGCTGCCAACATAATAATGCGGATTGTGACGGATGGATTGAGAGTATCAGTCGTCTATTGGTCTTTTTTGACGGGGAATATCTTTACTATCTGGGAAATCAGGATGAGGGAGATGATTGGAAAAGTTTGGATCTGGTTCGCTGCAATCCGGATGGAACAAATCGTATGCTTTTGCATACTTTTCGGGAGATGCAATCTGCGACAGCGGTATGTTGCCGGGATGGGCGTCTGTACGTAGCATATCGCAATGGATATGACATGAAAGCCAGGGAAGAAAAGATCAATGTGGAGGCGGGCATTCGTGTTTATGATTTTGAAAAGGACACAGAAAAAACGCTTTATCATTCTACCAGTGTTGACAACAATATAACATCACTGGATGTGAGGGATGGCATGGTTTGTTTTTCTCACACGTTCTGTGATCTGAGCGAAAAGGAGATTATAGAAAAGAAAGACGATGTAAAATTGAAGCATACCTTCACTTATCTGGAATTTCTGAAAGGAAAAGAAAACAGAATTCTTTCAAAAAATCCTACTTCCGCCATGCTGGGTGTAGCAATGGGAAAGGATGTTATTGTATTTTCCGATGAGAAGGGCATAGAAAAATATAATATAGAAACGAAAAAAACAGAATGCATTTATGCCGCAAGTCAGACAAATATGGTAAGAGCCATCGGACTTGAGGATGTGGCCTTTTTTGCAGTTTCTGATGATAAAACCCAGAAGAACACCTATTATCAGATGGAGAATTTTGGCAAGCCGAAAAAAATGGGCACCTCGTCAGATCTCATTTTCCAGATGTCCAAAGATTCAGTTTACGGAATGAACAAGGATGGAATGGTGTACCGAACAAACGATTTAGCCAAAATTGCGGGGAGTTGATGTCATGTTCCGGAGCGAATGCAGGAGAGTCCTGAATAAAAAAAGAAGTGCAGTAGTTTTGTTGTCTCTTTTTGTGTGCGTCATTTATACCTTGCTAAGGGGGGACGGTGTGGGAGGAGATTTTTCCGGAAACGCATATAAAAATATGATCCACGATGTAAAAAATATGGATATGAATACATTGGAAAAGTTTGCGGAAAAGAAAGATTTCGAAAAAAACGGACTGTATACAAATTCCTATAAAGCAGAGGATGCATTATACAATATCATATACAAACAGGCACAATATAGTAACAGCTATAAAGAATATGTGGCTTCTGTATTGGATCGACAGGAAAATGGAATTTCTATTTTTGTAAAAGGTAAGTATTCCAAAAGATTACAACAAAAAATTAAAGCAGATTTTTCCGGATTCAGGAACGTAAAAGAAAAGGAAATTGATGCGTACGGGATGGAGCGGCTGCTTCAGGCAGACTGCTTTGAAATCATGATGTTTGGTATGATCTTCCTGTTAGCCTATATCCTGCTGATACCTGAAAAAAATGAAGGGATTCTGAGGTTTTATTTTGCCATGCCAAATGGAAGAAACCGGCTTGGTTTTGTAAAATATGGTGTGGGTTGTTTTTATGCAGGGATCATATCGGTCGTATTTTATGGGGTAAAATGTCTTATTCTATCTTCTTTATATGGTCTTGGAAATCTTCGTGCGAAGGTACAAAGCTTTTATATGTTTCAGGGATTTCCGCCAAATATATCGGGAGGGGAATTTCTGATCGGATATGGATGCTATAAAATTTTGGTGGGAATTTTATTTTTCAGTATTTTTTATGCATTGACCCTTTTGTGGAAAAAAAGAAATATCGCATTTACCATGATAGCGGGGATTTTTTTTCTGGAAGGTTATTTCTGGTTCCATATTCGGGATAACAGCTGGCTGTATCTGATGCGCAGGATTAATTTGATACAGTTTATGGATATCAGAAATATATTAGCACAGTATTCCTGTGTGAATGTATGGAATGTGCCGGTCCATACCTATCTTGTGCTGGTCCTGGCCTGTGTGTTGCTTATTATTTCGTCAGGCGTGTCCGGGTTCCTTTTATATCCGGTCTTTGCCGGAGAAAATGGAAGGACACTGGAGATTGCCGGAAAGACAAGTTTTTGCTGGAACCTGCCATCGAAAATGGAACTTTTATTCTATGAGATAAAAAAATACTGGGTTTGTGAAAAGGGATGGATGCTGCTTCTTGCGGTATTGTGTGCGGGTTATTTTATTTCCGGGATACAGGTACAAAATGCAGGAGATGTTGACAAACTTTACTATGAAAAATATATGATGGAAATTCAGGGGAAAACGGTGCCGGAAGCAAAAAAGTATATGCAGGACATATTAAAAGAAATTCAAGAATGGAAAACGGATTTGGAGAGTGACAAGACGTTTTCCCAGGAATATATCTCCATCCTTGAAATCGGTGTGAAAAGAGAAAAAGGAGCCCAAAAAGCATATAAAAAGGTACTTTTGCAGGAGAAAAAGAAGGCAGATCATATTTTATATGAGAAGGGATACAGGCTGGCACTTGGCATGGGGAAGGAAGCATTTGCCTTTCATTTTATCGAAATTTTTTCAGCCATAGCGATAGCCATTTTTGCCTTCTGCGTTTATGGAGTAGACAACAAAATGGAGAGAAGACTTTTGCTGTATTCTACCTATTCTGGGAAAAATGCACTGATTCGATCCAAATGCAGGATGATCATTTTCTGGAGCATCTTTTTGATGGGAAGCCTGTATGGCAGTTGGATCTACAGTGTCTCTCGTAATTATTCGATCCATCATTTAAACTTTCATTGGAACTGCGTTGCGGGAAATGCTCTGTTTGGAATCATTCAGACAAAGATCGGCGTTATTTTGTTTGGATTTTATGGATTACACTTACTAGCGTTAATTTTTCTTGGTATGGTGGTTGGAAATCTGACGATGAGAGAGGACTGCATATGAAAAAAATAGTTGCAAAAGATCTGGTTAAGGAGTACAACAAAAAAACAGTATTATCCCATGTGAATATCGAAATGCAGGGTGGCGTTTATGGGCTGCTGGGGCCGAACGGAGCCGGAAAAAGCACCTTGATCGGTATCATGGTGGATGGCATTCAGAATTACAGCGGCGAGATTTTGTACGGAAATGAGAACATAAAAAAGCTTGGAAAAGATTATAGAAAAAGAGTGGGGTATGTGCCGCAAAAGCAGGGATTGTATGAAGAGTTTTCTGTTTTAGAATGTATGAATTATATTGCAGTATTAAAGGGACTGAAAAAACGGGAGGTCCGGGAAGAAATCACTTATTTGCTGGAAAGACTGCACATTCTGGATGTCGCCAGTCGAAAGATATCAACCCTGTCCGGTGGAATGAAACAGAGGGTGCTTATGGCACAGGCATTGCTCGGAGATCCGGATTTTATCATATTAGATGAGCCGACGGTAGGCCTTGATCCGGTAGAAAGATATGATTTTCGAAATTTTGTCAGGGAGCTTTCCAAAACGTGTACCATTTTATATGCAACACATGTGGTAAGTGATATTGAAGACATTGCAAAAGAGGTTATCCTGATCAAATCAGGAGAGATCCTTGTGCAGGATACGGTTGAAAATCTTATTTCGGATCTGGAAAAGAAAAAGAAAAATATTCGTAATCTGGAGGATGTCTTTGTGTATTATACGAAGGGGGAAAGGGAGATCGCTTTCGATAGATAATTTTCCACCAACTGATGCTATGGATTGTTATTGTTTCAAACAGGCAAAACATGTATAATGGTCTTGGCAAAGAAATTTAGAAAGTCAGAATTGATAGAGAAAGCGGGGAAATAGATGTGACGCGGGGACAGGAGCAAAGTATTGAGCAGCGGCTGGAGGAGAGAGTATACCTTTCCATGCTCTATGATTTTTATGGTGCATTATTAAAAGAAAATAACAGGCGTATTTTTGAGGCATATATTCAGGAGGACTATTCTATCTCGGAGATTGCTGAGGAGATGGAGATTTCCAGACAGGCAGTACATGATGCGGTGAAGCGAATCACGAAGCAGTTAGAGGGCTACGAGGAAAAGCTTGGACTTCTGGAGCGTTTTGAACAGCAGAGAAGTGAGATGAGACGACTGCATGAATGTCTGCAGGAGATGAATATTTCCGAGACGGATCCAAGGGGGCAGGAAATATTTCTGATCCTTTCCAAGATCATTGAAGAATAGAAGGATGGCAGAATAAAAATTATAGAATAACCGTCATGCTGTGTTATCTGTGACAGATAGTTACAAAAGGAGCTTCGTATGTATTTTGAATATGGAGAGAAAGAAATTTCTTATCTGAAGGGAAAGGATCAGAAATTAAAGGAAGTGATCGAGCAGATCGGTCCCATAAAACGGACAGTGGATACGGATCTGTTTTCATCGATCGTGCATCATATTATCGGGCAGCAGATCTCGACAAAGGCACAGGAGACGATCTGGAAAAGGACGCTTGAACGGGTTGGAGAGGTGAACGCAGAAAACATCTGCAGGATGGATATTGAACAGCTTCAGTCGCTAGGAATTTCTTTTCGAAAAGCAGAATATATTGCAGATTTTGCAAAGAAGGTATCGGATGGCAGCTTTGATCTGGAGAATATACGGAATCTTTCGGATGAGGATGCAATCCGTTCACTCAGCAGTTTAAAGGGGATCGGCGTCTGGACAGCGGAAATGCTTCTTTTGTTCTGTCTGCAGAGACCGAATGTATTCAGTTATGATGATCTGGCGATCCGGCGCGGGCTTCGGATGGTATATCACCACCGCAAGATTGACCGGGAATTATTTGAAAAATACCGCCGCAGATTTACACCGTATTGCAGCGTGGCAAGTCTGTATTTTTGGGCGGTATCGGGAGGCGCGATCCCGGGGATGCGGGATTATGCACCGGCCAAAGGCAAAAGAAAATACTAGGGGGCGATACAATGTTAATCATATACAGAACAAATAATTCGATAGAGGCGGATGCGATTTGCAGCAATCTGTCAGAACATGGAATTGCGTGCGATTGCAGCCGGAATGATTCCTTTCATGCCGTATCCGGTGTGAATCATGTTATGTTTGAAATCAGTGTGTCGGAGGACATGGAGCAGCAGGCACGGGATGTGATCCGCGAGCAGTCCGTTGAATATAAAAGCACGAAGGCGGGAAGCAGAAGGCACAGCATGGCAAGGATCGTGGCGATCATTTCGCTGGTTGTCATTGTGCTTGGACTTGCAGCAAGCATTATCAGTGCCGTGATGTAGAAGCCAAGGAAATGGTCGAGATGAAGCCGGGCACAGACGATGTCTACAATAAATTAAAATAATTTACCAGACGTTTAATGTTAAAAATAAAAAACGTCAAGAAAAATACTTGACAACATCGAAACGATTGTGTATACTAGCCATTGTGTTGTGAAAGCAGACTTTGAAATGGAGGGTAGTGCGAAAATATGAAATTTTCGCCAAGCGAATAAAATTCGCTTTGCAAATCTTGTGCCTGCGGCCCAAAGTTTGCAGTTCTTTGGAAAGGCAAGGTTATCTATATGGCATTTGATAGTTTATCCGAAAAGCTGCAGAATGTTTTTAAGAACCTCCGTAGCAAGGGACGTTTGACGGAGGAGGATGTTAAGGCAGCTTTAAAGGAAGTTAAGATGGCTCTTCTGGAGGCAGATGTTAACTTTAAAGTAGTCAAGAACTTCGTCAAGACAGTGCAGGAGCGGGCAGTCGGACAGGATGTTATGAACAGCCTGACGCCGGGGCAGATGGTGATCAAGCTTGTGAATGAAGAGCTTGTCAGTCTCATGGGAAGCGAAACCACTGAGATTGCATTGAAGCCATCCAATGAGATAACCATCATTATGATGTGTGGTCTTCAGGGTGCCGGTAAGACAACGACGACCGCCAAGATTGCCGGAAAGCTGAAGCAGAAGGGACGTCGTCCGTTGCTGGCAGCCTGTGATATTTATCGTCCGGCAGCGATTGAGCAGTTGAAGGTCAATGGTGAGAAGCAGGGCGTTGAGGTATTCGCGATGGGTACCAGCCACAAGCCTGTTGACATTGCGAAGGCAGCGCTCGAGCATGCAGTAGCACATAATGAGAACGTAGTCATTCTGGATACTGCAGGACGTCTTCATGTGGACGAGGATATGATGGGTGAGCTGCAGGAGATCAAGGAAAACATTGATATCGATCAGACAATCCTCGTTGTGGATTCCATGACAGGACAGGATGCAGTTAATGTTGCCAAGACCTTCGATGAGAAGATTCAGATTGACGGTGTTATCCTGACAAAGTTAGATGGTGATACCCGAGGTGGTGCGGCACTCTCCATTCGTGCAGTGACAGGACGTCCGATCCTGTATGTCGGCATGGGAGAGAAGCTGTCAGATCTGGAGCAGTTTTATCCGGATCGTATGGCTTCCAGAATCCTTGGTATGGGGGATGTACTCAGCCTGATCGAGAAAGCCGGCGAAGAGATCGACGAAGAACAGGCACGTAAGATGACAGAAAAACTCAAAAAGTCGCAGTTTGATTTTGAGGACTATCTGGAAAGTATGAAACAGATGCGCAAGATGGGCGGTCTTGGAAGTATCATGAATATGCTTCCCGGACTTGGCGGCATGGGTGGTCTTGGTAAAGGCAAGATGCCCGATATTGATGCGGATGATGCGGAACAGAAGATGGCAAGAGTCGAAGCAATCATTTATTCCATGACGATCAAGGAACGTCAGAATCCGGACATCATCACTCCGCAGAGAAAGCGAAGAATCGCAGCAGGAGCCGGAGTTGACATTTCGGAAGTTAACAAGATGATGAAGCAGTTCGAGCAGATGCGCAAGATGATGAAGTCTTTCCCGGGAATGATGGGCGGGAAAGGTAAAAAAGGCAAGTTCAAGATGCCTTTCTAAAGGAGATATATTCCGCAGGCCATGCGTGATATATAGATAAACTATTATAAATACAAATTGTTTTATGGAGGAAAGTAAAATGGCAGTAAAAATCAGATTAAGAAGAATGGGACAGAAGAAAGCACCTTTCTATCGTATCGTAGTTT
>ERZ773276.1345-NODE-1345-length-19405-cov-5.909612_pt1 | contig 19405 bp, 18 predicted proteins | sample MGYA00511386_ERZ773276 | MGnify/ENA primary metagenome ERZ773276 (study PRJEB29015, sample SAMEA2737778) | human gut metagenome | biome: human gut; feature: human-associated habitat; material: faeces | place: China | collected 2012 ...
GCTGCCGGCATATGCACGGACTGCTGACGGGCTTGGCAGGAGCGAAAGTTTGGCGTCGCACGTTAAGCGATACAGCTTTGATCCGTGAGCAGGGAGCGGATATTTTCCGCTATGCCTACGGCAAAGCAGGCTGGGCAGATGTCGAATCGTTCCCCGATGAAGACAGAGAGTTTTTCTCGTAGAAACTAAAATTCAAAAACAAGAATCCTGAATTTCATTACTGAGTTCAGGATTTTTTCTTACTGAGTAGCGGCATAAATAAAACCCGTCTCCCACGACAGGAAACGGGCTTGAAAATCAGAAAACTCTGATTTTTTCTAACTACTTGGCTGCTTTAAGAATAGCTTCGGCAGCTGTTGTGTTGAAGAAGAAACGACGGCTTTCCAGAGTAGTTCCTTTAGCAAAGAATTTGCCCGGACGGAAAATCTTGTCGCCTTTGCCCGGGGCCACGAAAGCCATCTTGGAGACGCCGCTTTCCTGTTCTTCAATACCGTATTCAGCAGGTGTGACTTCCTTCGGCATGGTCAGCACGACAGCATGAGAGCGGCCGTTGTTGACAACGTTCCATTTACCGGTCGCAACTGGGGCTTCACCTGTCGGGGTGCAGAACATGGTTTCTCTCTTAACCGGAGTCACGCGGAAAGTGCCGCTCACAGCCTTCGGATCGGCTTTATCAAACATAATGCCGTAGGCGTGGCCGGAGACGCGTTTGAGGCAGAACGGAATGGAAGAGAAATTCTTCAGCAGTTCGTCGCTGGTGGAGGCGCTTGTGAAGTTCTGGTTGATCGGAATGACCATTTCGTCATTCAGGAAGGTTGTGTCGGCCTTGTAGGCAATAGATCCGGCCGGGAAAACTTCATTACCGACTTTCTCAGCTTCGGCAAGAGGTTCGCCTTTGCGGTTTTTCAGGAATTCGGACATCTTTAATCCGCTGACGTCGAAGGCACGAAGCTTGATACCGATTTGGACGGGGCTCTTGCTTGCACCGAACTTAAGGAGAGCGGTGCCATTCTTTTCGAAGACGATGCTGGTCGGATAAGAAAGAGAGATCTTTTCGGTTTTGGTTGCAATGTAGCCGGCATCTGTTTGAGCCGGAATCAGACCAAGGTCACCTCTGTCTTGCTTCAGTAGCAGCGGAGCTGCTCCGCGGCGCGGCTTTTTCCCTTCAACGACAGACCAAGCGGAAGTATCTTTTCCGTCAATCACCCAAACGGGATGATTTTTCATGATCTCCTGAGTTGTCGTAGAAAGAGCAACGGGTTCTTTTGTTGAGCTCGAGAACAGGTTGTCCAGAAAACCCGCTTGGCTCATTGAGCAGACGGACACAAGGGACAAAGCAACGACTGATTGAGCAGTAATAGATTTCAAATTCACAATAACCTCTTTAGAAATTGCTCTTACAAGTTTTGAACAAAAGAATGCTAACTCAAAAATGTGTAGAGGTTGATACTAATGCATAAAGTTTCTCATCCTCCAAAATGGCTAATTATCTCGCCTACATTGGGGATGTCGCCCATGATAGTACCCATTATTTAGTCTGTTAAGAAGATGTAGTCTGGAAAGTAGAGGAAATGCTGAGTTTTGTGTCACGCATTCGTCATATTCACCCACTAGAATCCCTTTGTTTTTTTATAAAGATAACCATCTACTATGGATACATTTCTCACGTGCACGATGGTCTTTCTGATGCTCCTGGCAAGCTTCAACTTGTTTGTGGGTGTCAGCAACGACGCCGTGAACTTCTTGAGTTCTGCATTGGGGTCTAAGAGTGCCCGATACAACATCGTTATGGGTGTTGCCGCCGCGGGTGTTCTTTTAGGCTGCACCTTCTCAAGCGGAATGATGGAAATTGCGAGAAGCGGGATTTTTAATCCGCAGCTTTTTACCTATTGGGACGTCATGCTCATCTTCTTCGCGGTGATGCTTACAGATGTTCTTCTCTTAGATACCTTTAACTCTCTTGGTCTTCCTACTTCGACCACGGTATCTATCGTTTTCGAGCTCCTTGGTGCTTCCGTCGTTTCTGCGGCATACAAGCTGTGGGTTTCGACCGGAACCATTATCGGACTTGGCGCTTACATTAACAACGAAAAGGCCCTGTCGATTATCATCGGTATTTTGGCTTCCGTCGTGATTGCCTTTACCTTCGGTACGATCATTCAGTGGCTGATGCGTTACCTCTTCACGTTCCGTTATCAGAAAGTTTATCGTTACGTCGGCGGTATTTATTCAGGCCTGTGCCTTACCGCGATTTTCTACTTCCTGATTGTTAAGGGTGCAAAGGGTGCTTCCCTCATGACGCCTGCGCTGATCGCGTGGCTGGATGCAAACACCGAAACCCTAATGTGGAGTTTCTTCCTCACGATTACTGTCGTTTTCCAGATCCTGATTTGGTTCTGGAACTTTAATGCACTTCGTATCGTTATCTTGGCAGGTACGTTCGCCTTAGCCTTTGCGTTCGCAGGCAACGACTTGGTGAACTTCGTGGGTGTGCCTTTAGCCGCGATGCAAAGTGCCGGTATCGCCGCTTCAGCAGAAGCTGCGAATCCCGCCCTCACGCCGACAACGCTGTACATGGGCGCTCTTAAGGAGTCTGTCGTTACTCCGACGATTTGGCTCATCATTTCTGGTTTGATCATGGTCTGCACGCTTTGGTTCAGCCCGAAAGCTCAGCGTGTGGTCCAGACTGCGATCAATTTGTCCGCCAGCGAACGCAGCGAAAAAGAACAGTTTGGCTCTACTGTTGGCGCCCGTGTTTTGGTCCGCTCCGGCCTCGGTGTCAATCGAATCATCAATCAGATCTTGCCGCGTTCTGTGTTGGATAACATCGACAGACACTTTGAAAAACCGCGCTTGAAAAAAGGCGAAGTCCCTCTGCCGTTTGACCAGGTTCGCGCCTCTGTGAACTTGGTGCTCGCCAGTATTTTGATTGCGACTGCGACCAGCATGAAGCTTCCGCTGTCTACAACCTACGTCACTTTTATGGTTGCTATGGGCAGCTCTTTAGCAGACGGCGCCTGGGATAGAGAAACGGCTGTTTACCGAATTTCCGGTGTGATGGCGGTGATCAGCGGCTGGTTCCTGACGGCTTTCACAGCCTTCATCGCCGCCGGTATTGCCGTTCTACTGTGCATCTGGTTCGGACCAATCTTTATGGTAATCGGCGGTGTCTGTGTCGTCGCTCTTCTGGTTCGCTCCAACTTTTTCAGTAAAGATAAGAAAGTTGAAGCGATGGAAGGTTTCGAAGCCGGTTTATCCAAAGAAGAGCTGCGTAAACGCTTTAACGCTGCGATCGACCGTAACCTGAAGCAGACGATCGACATCTTCTCCAACACCACGATGAACTTCCTCTCGGAAGACTATTCGGCGGTGAAAAAAGACAAGCTTGAGGCTCAGGAACTCTTAGATCACATTTCTCTGCTTCGAAGCCAGTACTACCTCATGATCAGTCATGGTCAGGGTGCAGGAAAAGACTACGACGCACGTAATTACTATTACCGCACGTTCTCAAATGTCAAAGACGTTGCTCAGGATTTGCGCAACACAGTCAATCAGATGGAACAGCATCTGGCTAACAGCCACTCGGTCTTCAAGGGCCAGCTCCGAACCAATTTGCTTAAGGCCGTTGACGCATTGTCGAACTTCCAGAAATCTCTGTCTGAGTACGTGATGAACGGTTCGACAACGGACGAAGTGCTTCTTCGCTTATCCAATACGAACCTTGAGGAAGTCAATGCATTCCAGCTCGAACTGATGAAGGAAATTGAAGTCAATAAGATGCCTCTTCATCGTTCTGAACTGTACTTGTCCATCCTTCAGCTCTATCGCGAAATCATCAATCGTTATACGGTCATTATGCTGCTGCAGCGTGAGTTGAACTTCATGCTCACCGAAAGACATGAGGAAGAAAACGCACCGGCGGTTCCGGCAAAGCCTCAGGCACAGCAATAAGCTAAGAGTCGTTTGACGAAAAAGCGGGTAGTCCTTCGGGGCGCCCGCTAATTTTATTGCCTGTCGGAATCGTCTTGAAGACGTTGACGCTTGTTCGCATGGCTTGTACAGTGAAACGATCATTTCCTTAGGAGCTGTATTATGCCATTCGTTAGAATTTGCGTTACAGGCGATGAAGAACGCCCCACGTCAGAACAAAAGAAAGAGTTAATCGCAGGCGTGACGAAACTCGTCGGCGATGTTCTTGGAAAGAACACCTCAAACATGGTTGTCATCATTGATGAGATTCCGATGGAAAACTATGGAATCGGAGGTAAGACCGTCAGAGAACGCCGCAAAGAAAAACAAAGCTAACGATCAAAAGAAAAACCGAACCGGCCGCAAGACCGATTCGGTTTTATTACATCCGATGCGTCGGATTACTCTTTCTTCGTCTGAACGAGTTCAAGCGGCGCAGAGTCCTCCTGGATAACACGCTTGATGCGTTTGCGACCGAGTTTAGGCTTAGGAGCCTCTTCTCTGACAGGAACGTCTTTTTTCGTGGTTCCGACGAGCTCAAGACCTGCTTTTTCAAGCATCGGCTTCAGATCGACCGGTTTGTCGTTGGAAACAGCTTCCATCTGAGCTTTTACCGGAGCGTCCGATTCGACCTGCTTGATTTCTACGGGTTTAACTTCGGCCGGTTTAACGACGGTCTTCTCTGTCACAACAGGCTTAACATCCTCAGTCTTCGCCTGATCGGCCTTAGGAGCATCCTTAGGAGCTTCTTTTACGGCTTCTGCTTTAGGAGCGGCGGAACTAACGGCCTGAACCTCGGAGTCGTGGCTTTCCACCTTGGTCACAAAATCAGCTGCCGGTTTACGAGGTGCTCTTTCACGTCTCGGACGAGCATGTTTGGGAGTTTCTTCCGTAAGATGCAGTTGGTTTGTATCTACGCGAGGCATATGTTCGTCGGCGTGAATAGCAGCCGCATTCACTTGAGGAACGGCATGTTCGCTCATCACAACGTCTTCAATAGCAGCAACGACTGGAGATACATGTGCCGGCGGCACAACAGATCTTGCGGCTCGCGGTTCTCTGTCGCCTCTGTCCTTGCGCAGGCGGCGGGCTCTGCGAGTACGAGGACGCTGTTCTGTGGCGTTGGACTGCGATTCAACGGACGGCACAACACGAACTGCTGTTTCGATGATTTCTTCAACGGTTTCTGCCGGAGCTTTCTTTTCTTCGACCTGGATAGCCGGAGTTTCAACAGTGGCAGGTGTCGGAGTCGGAGCTGGTTTTTCAGCCTGCGGCTGAACCTGGACGGCTTCGACGGGTGCCGGAACGTTCTGTTTTTCAACAGGTTTTACTGCTTCTTCAACAGCTGCCGGAGCCTGAACGGGCTTAGCACTTCTTTTATCCTGTAAAGCGCTGTTTTCCTTCAAAGCCTTGCGAGTACGTTCGATTCTTTCAGGCTTTTCTGTCTTTTCGACAGCGGCCGGACGAACGGCAGGAACATTCTTGGCTTTTTCAACCGTCTCTTTCTGGCGTCTGTCTTCAGTCTTGGTCGGTTTTACCTGACGCGGCTGTTTGGGCGCGCGCTCAACTTTTTCCTGTTTAGCGACAGGCGTACGTGTCTTACGCTGATCGTCTCTTTCCTGACGACGATTCTTACGCTCGCCGCGCTCTTTTCTGACGGAAGATTTGTCGCCGCGGCTGGATTTGTTCTTGGCTTCTTCTTTCTCTTCAGCTTCAGAATTTCCGGTGAAGAAAGCAAGAATCTTCTGGAAGAAGCTCTTTTCTTTCTTGGCAGGTTCTTTGGAAGGTTTGGCAGGCTCAACGTGCTTCGGAGCGTCTTCTCTGACGGGCAGGCCTTTGATGACAGGGATCTGACGAGGCTTAGTAGAAGGCGCGACGTTCTGAGCTCTGGAGTAAGGAGCTTCGGGCTCAGGAGCAAGCTCTTCCACGCGCTTGTAGCTCGGAGCACCTTCTGTCAGCAGCTGATCTTCGGTGCGAAGGCGTTCGATCTGATAGTGCGGTGTTTCGAGCGTCTTGTTCGGGATCAGGATGACTTCAATGTGGTGACGATGTTCGATCTTGGCGATGTCGTCGCGTTTTTCGTTCAGCAGGTACGTTGCAACATCGACCGGAACCTGGGCCTGAAGAGCAGTGGTGCCGTCTTTGAGCGCTTCTTCCTGGAGAATACGAAGCACTTGAATCGCACTGGATTCGGTGTCACGAATAGCGCCGATACCGTTGCAGCGCGGGCAGGTGATGTGGCTGCCTTCGTACAGAGACGGACGAAGTCTCTGGCGGGAGAGTTCCAACAAGCCGAAGCGGGAAATCTTGGCGATCTGGACGCGGGCTCTGTCGTGACGAATAGCTTCTTTGATGCGCTGTTCGATAGCACGCTGATGGGCCGGATCTTCCATATCGATGAAGTCGATGACGATCAAGCCGCCGAGGTCACGCAGACGCATCTGACGCGCAACTTCTTCAGCAGCTTCTTCATTGGTGTGGAAGGCAGTGGCTTCGATGTCTCCGCCGGCGGTGGCGCGGGCGGAGTTAACGTCGATGGCAACCAGGGCTTCAGTGTGGTCGATCACAATCGAGCCGCCCGAGGGGAGGGGAACGGTTCTGGAGTAGGCCGTTTCGATCTGATTTTCGATCTGGAAGCGGGAGAACAGGGGCACATCGTCCATGTAGCGCTTGACACGGTTGATCATGTCAGGCATGACGTGGCCCATGAACTGCTTAGCCTGTTCGTAGATGTCGTCGGTGTCAACGAGAATTTCAGCGATGTCCGGCTGGAAGTAGTCGCGGATCGCGCGAATCACGAGATTGCTTTCTTCAACGATCAGGAAGGGGGCCGGATTCACGCGTTCGTATTTCTGGCCGAGAGGACCGACGGGAGCGGTGACGAAGTTGCCTTCGGTGTCTTCATACTGCGGTGTGGCAGCTTCAACAATGGCCTGCCAGAGCTGGAGAAGGTAATCAAAGTCCCATTTGAGTTCTTCGACCGTACGGCCGATACCAGCGGTACGAGCGATGAGGCTCATGCCTTTCGGTGTCGGGAGCTTGGACATGTTTTCACGAAGCTCTTCGCGTTCTTCGCCTTCGATACGACGGCTGACACCGCCTCCGCGAGGATTGTTCGGCATAAGGACGAGGTAGCGACCGGCCAAGGAAATGAAAGTGGTCAGTGCCGCACCCTTGTTGCCGCGTTCTTCTTTTTCAACCTGAACGATGAGCTCGGTTCCTTCGGAGAGTGCTTCTTTGATGGTCGCAGTGCGAACATCAACACCTTCTTTGAAGTAAGAGCGGGAAATTTCTTTAAAAGGGAGAAAACCGTGGCGTTCTTCGCCGTAATCGACGAAACATGCTTCCAAAGACGGTTCAATACGGGTGATTACGCCTTTGTAGATATTGGACTTTCTCTGCTGACGTTCGGAAGACTCGATATCAATATCAATGAGCTTCTGACCTTCAACAATAGCGACACGCAGCTCCTCAGCATGCGTGGCGTTAAATAACATGCGCTTCATCAAGCACTCCTCAGTCACTGACGCGGACCATAGGCGTGCCGTAGAGAAAAGATATCAAACAGGTTCCGGAACAAGTGGAACGGGCAAAGGGATCTCCCTGAGTGAATCGCGGAAATTGTCCGCAGGAGGCTTTATAAAATCGAGAGAGGAGACCGCAGTGCAGGCACAATTATCCCTTCCCGTTAGGCAGGAATAGGCAGGCCGATCGAAACAGCGGAGGTAAGCCACTCTCTTTTTTCCAATACTTTTGCTGCACGAGTGCAGCATGTGTTCCAAAATTTGTGCGCGCATCAACCGGATGCTGCGCCCCGTGTTAATAAAAATTCTTTACAGCAAATGACCCGAAGGCCATTGGCGAGCTGCGACGATTCGAAAATCGGAGCACCGCCTATCATTCATTACAAAATCTCCTGCCGGCATCGTTGCGAAAAACGATGTTTAGCGTGTTCCGTTCATCATCGGTCAGCTCAAGCGGAGAGACCCTAGAATCGGTACGCATCGCATTCCGTTTGTCGTCAAAAGATTACAATCGGCGGAGGTCATTGAGAACAGTTGAACCGACAGATTTCAGACGCGCAAACCTGCGGCGCCGAGTTGTTCTGACGGTCAAACCTCTCGCACAGGATTTTAGAACAAATGATGAAATCTCGCCAAAATAATGAGCGAACAGACCCAAAAAAGGGTCGTACTTCTGCGAAAAGCCGCACCCGCAGCGGAAAAGATTTGTTAGCAGACTTAAACATTTTTGCGTCGACCGGAAAGGTCACTCAGCGCCCAAAGCCAAAGACTGCCTTACCAAGGGTGAAGACATCGGCACAAGAACCGAAAGAAAGAAAAGCCGCCGAGCCGAAGGTTATCTTCAAGAAGGTTGACGAAAGCAATGACGGTCAAAGACTGGATAACTTTCTGCTTTCACAGCTTAAAGGCGTGCCGAAATCTTTGATTTACCGCGTAGTGCGTTCCGGCGAGGTCCGAGTCAATAAAGGACGAGCTCATGTCGACACTCGTCTGCAGAGCGGAGACGAAGTTCGTATTCCGCCGATCCGCTATACCGAAAAAGAATCCGAACATTCGGCACCTCCCTTGAAGCTCTCGGAAATGCCGCCGATTCTTTTTGAAGATCAAAACATCATGGTCGTGGACAAACCGGCCGGTATGGCAAGCCATGGCGGCAGCGGCATCTCTTACGGTCTAATCGAACGAATGAGAGCGAGCCGCCCGGAACTTCCGTTCCTGGAACTCGTCCATCGCTTGGACAGAGGGACTTCCGGCGTATTGGTGCTGGCTAAAACTCGGAAAGCTTTGGTGCGACTCCACGAAATGATCCGCGAAGGAGAGATGCACAAGACCTACCAGGCGTTGGTTAAAGGGGATTGGCAGAACGATCGTCAGCACGCGAAGTTTCCACTTTTTAAGTACGTCACGCCCTCGGGAGAGCGTCGTGTGCGCGTTGATCCGGAAAACGGGCTTCCGAGCCACTCTATATTTAGATTGAAAGAACGTTTCGGACCGGTTTCTTTAGTTGAAGTCGATCTTCTTACCGGCCGTACCCATCAGATTAGGGTGCATGCAGCAGAGTTAGGCTTCCCGCTGGTCGGAGACGAGAAGTACGGCGATTTCGCATTTAATGATGAAGTTGCCCACGGTTCGCTGGGTGTGCCGTTCAAACGGATGTTCCTGCACTCAGGCAAGATTTGTTTTCATCATCCGATTACAGGAGAGGAACTCGAGATTGAAGCTCCGCTTCCTAAAGATTGTGTAGAGCTCATTGAGGTTTTAGAGCAAAGAAAGGCTCAGAATAAATAGCTCAGTCCTCAAACCTACTAAATCAGGAAAAAGAAGAATGCACGCTCTGAAGATGGCCGTTTTTGACTTTGACGGCACCTTAGTTGATTCAGTTCCTGCGATTGCCCGCGGCATCCAGTTGGCAAATGAAGAAATCGGGATTGCGCCTGTCAGTTATGAGATGGCAAAGAGCATTATCGGGTTAGGCTTCAAGGACATCATTCCGATCGTGGCGCCGGATCTTCCTGAAAGCGAATACGGCCGATACAAAGACATTTACGTACGCTACTTTCTTCAGAGCGATCCATCGCTGAAACTGTTCCCAGGCGTGCTGGAACTTCTGCTTCATCTTAAAGATTCCGGTATAAAAACCGCGATAGCGACAGGCAAGAGCCGCAAAGGCCTCTCAAGAATCGTTAATCGGATGGATATCTGGGGTTATTTCGATGATTCCATCACCGCCGATGAGGCGCTGCCTAAACCGGCCCCATTAATGCTCAAGACTCTGACGGGAAGGAACGGTCTGCAGGCAGATGAAATTGTGATGATCGGCGACACCGAACATGACATTAAGTTTGGCAACGCAGCCGGTGTCCGCACGATTGCTGTGACGTGGGGTGCGGCGCCGATAGAGCGTCTGGAGGCTTACGGGCCCGACGCTATTGTCAGCACCATGGCTGAGCTCAAGACTAAGCTCGACGAGTTCGCTTAGCACCGAGAATTCCGAAGACAGTCGGAAGCTTAGGGAGCGACAAATCTTGTTTTTTCCAATCCGCTGCGGAGAACGTGCGAATGCGCTCTTCCGGCCCGGAGATGTCTGTGGCCGCGAGAATAAGCGTCGTAGGCGCGCAGTTTTTAACAAGATCGGCGAGCATGCCGCTGTTGCGGTAGGGTGTTTCGATGAAGAGCTGAGTTTCTCCTTCCGAAGAAGCGCTCTTTCTTTCAAGATCTTTAATTGCATTGGTGCGGGCAGGCTCTTTAATCGGAAGGTAGCCGCAGAAACGGAAATGCTGTCCGTCCATACCGGAAGCCATTAAAGCTAAAAGAATAGAAGACGGTCCGACGAGCGGTACGACGCGGATACCAAGCTTATGAGCTTCCGCAGCGATTTGTGCGCCTGGATCCGCGACGCCCGGACATCCGGCTTCGCTCACAATGCCGATATCGTTTCCTTCCAATGCAGGCTTGAGCCAGCCTCGTACCTTTGCAGAATCCGGACGATGCCCGATTTCTTCAATAGAAAGCGAGGCTATAGGCGATGGGTGGCCGCAGAATTTCAGGAAAGCTCTTGCCGACTTGGCGTTCTCAGCTAAAAAGAACTTGAGTTCACGAGCCGTTTGAATCGTGTGTTCGGGCAGTGTGTCGTTCAGTACCCCATCGGCGATAGGGACCGGCAGCATGAAGAGCTTTCCTTTATTCATCAGTTAAGCTCCGGAAGAACGTGAATGCCGGCCTGAGCAAGCATAGTCGTCAATTCAATCAGCGGCAGTCCGATGATGGCGGTCGGATCGTCGGATTTGCACTCGGCGACTAAGGCGATACCAAGTTTTTCAATTTTGGCTGATCCGGCGCAATTGAAAGGCTTCTCGCGTTCAAGGTACTCACGAATGCCTTCCGGAGGCAGATTGCGCATACGGATAAATGTCGGGACGACCGTGCTCTGCAGATTTCCTTTGGCGTCAATGACGGTCATGGCAGAATGGAATGTAACGGTCTGACCGGACATCTTGGAGAGCTGCTTGAAGGCGTTTTCGAAATTGCCGGGTTTTCCGACCGGACGACCGTTTAATTCCAAGACCTGATCACAGCCGATGACCACGCAGTGCGGATGCTGGGCGGCAACTGCCTGAGCTTTCAGTACGGAAAGGCGCAGTGAGAGATCCTTCGGGCTTTCTCCTTTGAGCGGCGTTTCATCGACGTAGGGAGAGCAGGTAGTGAAAGGGATCTGGAGACGCTCTAAAAGCTCGCGTCGGAAAGGAGAACTTGAACCTAAAATTAATGCGGCTTTGTTGTCCATAATTGGGTCGTTCCTAAAAGCACTCAAACTTGAAAGAGACTATTCTAGTTCAGTGCTTATCGCAGAAAGAGAGAAATTCAATGTCCGCATACCTAAAACAAACCGACTATGTGAATGCTTATGACCTGGCCAGAGATAAGAAAGTCATCGAAGGGCAGGCAAAATTGTCGGATCTTCCGCGCTTAAAAGACATGATTCTTCCGACCGAAGGAACCGTGACATACCGAATCTGCGGAATGACGGCTAAAAAGGGATGGCCCGGCGCCGTCATGGAACTCGCGACCGTTGTTCCTTTGGTTTGCAATCGCTGCACGAAACCGATGGATTTCAAGATTGAGAGAGAAGTTGCTTTCCGCTTCGCTAAGAGCGAAGAAGAAGCCGATTCGATTCCGATCGACGAAGATGATGACACCGAAGTCATCGTCGGCAGCGACAAGCTCAATATTGCCGACTGGATTGAAGAAGAACTGATTCTTTCTCTTCCCTTGGTTCCGGCTCACGAAGAAGGCTGTCAGACCGACGGACCTGAAGAGTCAAAAGACGAAGTTCAGAAGCCGAATCCTTTTGCAAAACTCAAAGATCTCAAAGGTTTGCGTAAGGTCTAAGGTTAGTGTAGAATGCCTGATTTTCCAGGAGCGGAAGCGTAACTGTTGCCCGCTCGATTTTGAAAGTTAGATTTTAATTTACGTGGGGTTACCATGGCTGTTCAGCAAAATAAGAAATCGACCAACAAGCGCGGCAATCACCGTGCTCACGATTTTCTGACGAACCCGCCTCTGGCTGTCGAACCGACAACCGGCGAAGTTCACCGTCGTCATCACATTTCTGCCACCGGTTTTTACCGTGGTAAGAAAGTCATCGCTACTAAGGCTGACGACCAGGAATAAGTCTTCACTGACCCGGATCGCTCTCATCTGAGACCCACGACGGACGGTGCGGCGATCGAGTCTAAAGACATTCTGCAGAGCTCTCTTCGGAGAGCTTTTTGTTTTTCTGCGGAAAATTTGTATTTGTGTGTAATACGGGTTTTCTGCTTGTATTCGCAAGTCCTAATTAAAGTAATCTGTCGCTCATAGTTATTTAGAGGATTTCCCAGTGTCGGAAAATTGTTTTTCTCGTATCGCCTCCACCGGAAGTTTTCTTCCGAAGAGAGCGGTAAGCAATGAAGAGTTGGCTCAGGATTTAGCCAAAATCGGTGTCGAGACGAGCGACGAATGGATCCGTACCCGCACGGGCATCGAACAGCGCTATCTTGCTTCCGGTGAAGAGTCCACCACTTATTTGGCCTCCGAGGCTGCAAAACAGGCCTTGGAAGCAGGTGGTTTTTCTCCTGACGAAATTGATCTGATTATTGTCGCGACGACCACTCCGGATTCCGTTTTCCCGAGCACGGCTTGCCAAGTTCAGGCGATTCTCGGTGCGTCGGGCGCCGGTGCCTTTGATATTCAGGCCGTTTGTTCCGGTTTTGCCTATGCACTTTCGATTGCTGACTCAATGATTCGTGCTGGTTCTGCCAAGCGCGTCTTGGTGATCGGTGCAGAGACTCTGTCTCGTGTTTTGGATTGGAAAGACAGAACAACTTGTGTTTTGTTCGGCGACGGCGCCGGAGCTGTGGTTCTGGAAAAATCCGATGAGCCCGGTATTTTGGCTTCTGAACTGAAGGCAGACGGCACGCGCGGAGTGCATGTACTGGCCGCAGACAGTCATATCGACGGCGGTAAAGTCGTCGGTGATCCGTTCATCCGCATGGACGGCCGCTTGGTCTTTAAGGCTGCGGTAGAAAAAATGACGGAAAGCGCTCGCAATGTACTGACCAAAGCCAACTTGGCTACGAACGACGTGGATCTTTATATTCCTCATCAGGCCAACTTGCGCATCATGAATATGGTTCGCGAAAAACTCGGTATTGATGAGGAACACCTGATGATTTCCGTCAATCAGCACGGAAACACATCTGCTGCCAGCGTTCCGCTTGCTTTGGATAAAGCACACAGATCCGGAAGACTGAAACGCGGGGATCTCGTTCTGCTGCAGGGAGTCGGAGGAGGTTTTACCTGGGCCTCCGTATTGCTCAAGTTCTAATTGTCAATAAAAGAAAAATGCAAGATAAAAAAATCGCCTTTGTATTTCCCGGTCAGGGAAGCCAGGCTGTCGGAATGCTCTCAACCTTAGCCGACGAGCCGATTGTTCGCGAAACACTCAAGGAAGCCGATGAGGCTTTAGGTTTTGCTTTGTCCAAGTTGATTGCTGAAGGTCCGGCTGAAGAGCTTAGCCTGACGGTCAATACTCAGCCAGCCTTGGTTTGCGCTTCGATTGCTATGTATCGTTTTTATCTCCAGGAAGGCGGTCGCAAGCCGGATCTGCTCGCCGGCCACAGCCTCGGTGAATACTCTGCTTTGGTTGCTGCCGGTGCGCTCGACTTTACGGATGCTCTGCAGCTGGTTCGCTATCGCGCAGAACAAATGCAGGCCGCGGTTCCCGTCGGTGAAGGTACGATGGCTGCGATCCTCGGTTTATCCGACGACCAAGTGAAGACCGTCTGCCTTGAATGCGCTACAAATGGCGTTGTCGAAGCCGTTAACTTCAATACTCCGGGGCAGGTCGTGATTGCCGGTACCGTTGCAGCTGTTCAGGAAGCCATGGAAAAGAGTTTGGCTGCCGGTGCTAAGCGCGCTATCAAACTGAATGTTTCCGGTCCGTTCCATTCTTCTTTGATGAAACCGGCTGCGCTTGCCATGGAAGAAAAGCTGAAAACCGTTGACCTTCAGAAACCTTTCCTGCCGGTCTTACATAACGTTGACGTCCAAATCCACGAAGAACCCGACGCCATTCGCGACGTTCTGGCGGCTCAGGTTGCCTCTCCGGTTCTGTGGGCCGATACAGTTCGTAAGATGGAAGAGGCCGGCGTCATGGAAATTTATGAAGTCGGTCCCGGAGCAGCTTTGTCCGGAATGGTCAAGCGCATCACCAAAGGAATTACTGCTAAAGCATTAAACAGCCGTGCAGCCTTAGAAGAAGCTGCTGCGGCAAACCAGGAGAAATGATTCATGACTCAGTCCGTTTTTACAGCTGACGCACTCGCCGGCGAAATCGTATTAGTCACCGGCGCCAGTCGCGGTATCGGAGCAGCCATTCTGGACGTCTGCGTTAAAGCCGGTGCCACAGTGATCGGCACGGCAACAAGTGACTCCGGCGCTGCAAAGATTTCCGCTCGTATCCAGGAACTCGGCGGCAAAGGCGAAGGCCGCGTTTTAAATATTGCTGCCCGCGAAGGTACCGACGCTTTCATGAAAGCGCTCGAAGCCGACTTCGGTTCCGTTACCGTGTTAGTGAACAACGCCGGCATCACTCGCGATACGCTTTCCATGCGTATGAAAGATTCTCAGTGGGATGAAGTGATCGAAACGAATCTCACAGGCGGATTCCGTCTTTCCCGCGCCTGCCTCAAAGGCATGATGAAAGCCCGTCACGGTCGCATCATTAACATAGCCTCCATCGTTGGCATGATGGGCAATGCCGGCCAGGCGAACTACGCTGCCGCCAAGGCCGGTACGATCGCTATGAGCAAATCCATCGCCAGAGAAATCGGTTCCCGCGGTGTTACCGTCAACTGCGTTGCGCCCGGATTTATCGCAACCGATATGACCGACGCGCTGAACGATGCGCAGAAGCAAGCTCTTCTTGCACAGATTCCGCTCGGACGCTTAGGTTCTGCAGATGATGTTGCCGAAGCCGTGGTGTTCCTGGCTTCCAGCGCAGCTGCCTATATCACCGGTCAGGTCATTGAAGTTAACGGCGGCATGAGGATGTAACAACGGCTATTTTCGGCCGTTCACGTTACTGCGGCTCTGATAAAATGCCAAGATTAGGCCCGAGATGGGGCCATGAATAATTTTTTATCACTCTAGAAAAGAGGTTTTTAAATGGACAATATTGAACAACAGGTTAAGAAGGTCGTCGCTGAACAGCTCAGCATCAATGAAGCCGATATCAAGAATGAAAGCGCTTTCATCTCCGACCTCGGTGCAGACTCTCTTGACACCGTTGAATTGGTCATGGCCCTTGAAGACACATTCGGCATCGAAATTCCTGACGACCAGCAGGAAAAGATCCAGACCGTTCAGGACGCTATCGATTTCATCGAAGCTCACAAGAAGGCTTAATTAAAGGCCGAACGGAGCTCCTGAATGCGTCGTGTGGTTGTTACCGGATTGGGCATGGTTAGCCCAATCGGCAACACGGTCGAAGAAAGTTGGAATAACGCCCTTGCCGGCAAGTCCGGCATCGGCGTTATTACGCAATTTGATGCATCCTCTTTCGGCAGCCGTATTGCCGGTGAAGTTAAAAATTTTGAAGTCGAAAAATATCTCCCGGCAAAAGAAGCTCGGCGTTTCGACCGTTTTATTCAATTAGGTATTGCTGCAGCTGTCCAGGCACTGGATGACAGCGGCCTGACTTTTGAAGGCGAGGAAGCTGAGAGAGCGGGCTGTGCCATCGGCAGCGGAATCGGCGGCTTGCCGATTATCTGCCAGAACTATCAGTCGTATATGGAAAGAGGCGAACGACGCATCTCTCCGTTCCTGATTCCCGGCGCGATTGCCAACATGGTCTCCGGACAGCTCTCCATCATGCGCAATTTGCAGGGTCCGTCCCTGGCTTACTCCACAGCCTGCACAACCGGCTTGCACAGCATCGGTGAAGCTGCGTGGATGATTCGCCGCGGAGATGCGGACGTCATGGTTGCCGGCGGTGCGGAAAGCACGGTCTGCCCGTTGGGTATCGGCGGCTTTGACAATATGCATGCCTTGTCCCGCAGAAACGACGATCCGGCAACGGCATCCCGTCCGTTCGATAAGGATCGTGACGGTTTTGTGCTCGGCGAAGGATCCGGTGTTCTGGTTCTTGAAGACTACGAACACGCCAAAAAGCGCGGTGCCAAGATTTATGCCGAAATCGTCGGCTACGGTCTTTCTGCCGATGCGCATCACATTACAACACCGAGTGCCGAGGGCCCCATGCGCTGCATGAAGAACGCGATGCGCCAGGCCGGCCTGAACCCGTCGGATATCCAGTATCTGAATGCCCACGGAACCAGCACATCTGTCGGTGACGTTAATGAAACCAATGCCATCAAACTGGCTTTCGGTGACGATGCGAAGAAGCTCGTGGTCAACTCCACCAAGTCTATGACCGGTCACCTCTTGGGGGGCGCCGGCGGGATCGAATCCGTTTTTACAGTTCTGGCACTGAAGAATCAAGTTTCTCCTCCCACGATCAATATTTTCAATCAGGATCCGGAATGCGATCTGGATTACTGCGCCAATGTTGCTCGTGAGATGCCGATGCGCTATGCCATGAAGAATTCCTTTGGCTTCGGCGGAACAAACGGATCTCTGATTTTCGGACAGATCTAAGCAAACGATTCGCTTTGGGAAAAGGATCGCTTCGGCGGTCTTTTTCTTTTTGCGTGACCTCGAAGCTACGCAAAACGGCAATAATTCGTAGATAACTTTGCGTCAGGAGGCCGTTTAAAGTTAGCTAAAATATCCCATATGAACTACCGCGCACTTACGTGCGCGGTTTCATGGGAGCGAGCTCCCATTTTTAGCAACTGACGAACACCTACACATTCATGCAGGTTTCGGACAACTGCGGGCGTGTCCACAAAGACGCCCCCATCGAGTTCGAGCAGCTTTTTGAGCCACTCATCCCCGAGTTCTTTTCGGCCGATATTTGCTGCGCCGTTGATATCGGCATTGAGCAAATGTCTTTTTGATGACTGATAGAGGCCGCGTTTGATCCTCTTCCCAGAGAAGGAAATCGCTGGTTTTCTTTCCTTTGGATCGAAGTCAGGAATTTCATCGAAGTCCATTGCACTGGCCCTAGAGGTGTAACTCTCCTCTCGCACTGTCACTTGGATGCCATATTCTTCAGCCTTGTACCGAACCATCTCAATAAACTTAGCATGCGGCAGCATTACGAAATTCTGATTGTTGCGTTTGCCAAGGTTGACTCTCTGTTTCCAGTTCCTGTTTGTTCCGATGACTATACGACCCAAATCATGCGCAAGACAGAAGTTGACAGCCAGGCGACTGGCCTTGTGCATCAAGTCTTGGAGCTGCCAATAACGCTTGACTCCTTTTATTTGGATGTGCTCATAGTGTTTTTTGCTTTTCAGTTCGGCGACTTGTTTGTTGTACCGCTGATTGATGCTCTTAAGTATTTTGCCCTTGACCAAAAACGGTCTTACTCCGGGTTTGGTCGAAACGAAAGTTGCAAAATTATCAATGCCTAAATCACAGCACAAAGCTTCATTCGGATTCAAAGAAATGCTTTTTGGATTGTTACACTCCTCCTTATCGACATGATAAGCCAGCTCTACAACGAATGTATTTCCCATCGGAATAATTCTCAGGTCACCCGTAACTGCTTCCTCCGCTTTGGCGTTGAACTCCTGATGTTCGCAGCAAACTACACGTATAGGAGAAAAACCAATATCTTTTCCTCCCGTGATCGTCAGTCGGTAATCGCGGATTTGATAGCCGTTGCGGCCGACATAGAATGTCCGATATTTTCTCTTATAACCCGGTAAGCGAGGCTTTCCTTGAAACTTCTCAGGATGCTTCGAGTATTCAACAGCCGCCTTGGCAAAGCCTTTGAACTGTTTGGCTATGACTTGTCCTTGTCTTTGCGCGGAGGCAGCCGACGGCATAGCTCGATAGTCACTGCCGTATCGATGCCTGAGTTCCGTATCAAGTTCTTTGCGTGTCAATACAGACGCCTTTTCAAAGACTCGATGTCTAAGTAGATAGACTGCGCAGTTGCCGAGCTTGCGCGACAATGAACAAAGCTTATGGCAGGCTTGCCAGTTAGCATTGTTTTTACGAATAACGTGTCGCTCGACTTTTTGAATCATATGCAGTTATCTTCCGGTTCTCATTGTGTTTTCAATCTCAAAGCTCAGTTGATCTTCGTAGTAGCTTACAGACGAAAAGTTATTTCATCAATGATCGAAAGGCTCAAAGAAATTTTTTCGGAAGTGTGCCGGCGTGATCGAGTCAGGCTTTTGGAATGTTCCGGGGAGGAAGATCACGTTCATCTATTGATCTCTTACCCTCCAACGATTTGTCTATCAAATTTAGTGCGTAAACTAAAAACAACGATAATGTTCCCGTGCCTTTACGACAAACCAGTGAGGATGAAGAAAATCAAAAGGATGAAGACCATATCGATGAGCGGCGTGAGATCCGGCTCGTCGTCCCGCGCCGCCTTGGGCCGCAGGTTCAGCATGATCGCCCTCCGTCCGGCAGCCCTTCCCCGGCGTTATCCCGGCGTTGCGGGGCTTCCCGGCCCTCCGGAGCGCTGCCGCGAGGTTCCGGCGATTCCGGGCAAGAGGCCCCTTCCGCCGTGCCTTCCGGCGTTGGCCGTGCCGTGCCGCCCCCACGGGGAATGTCTCCGGGCTGAAGCGGTTCCGCCCCGGCCCGAACGGTGATGCCCGGTCCGCCGTCGGCCAGCAGAGCCGCGTTTCCGGCCTTGTTCAGGGCGTCGGCCACGCGGCGCACCTTGCCTTGAAAGCAGGACAGGAAAAACAGCGCGGGAATGGCGATGCACAGCCCCGCCGCCGTGGTCAGCAGGGCCTGCCAGATCCCCCCGGCGAGCAGGGACATGTCCACGCCCGAGCGGGCCTCGGCGATGCGCGAGAAGGTCGTGATCATCCCGAGGATGGTCCCGAGCAGCCCCATGAGCGGGGCCAGCCGCGCCAGCACGGACAGCAGGGAAAGCCGCGCTTCCAGCCGTTCCAGCACCGTCTCCCCGGCGAGGCGCAAGGCGGCTTCACGGTTCGGAAGGGGCGAGCCCAGGAGCGCCGCGAAGTCCCGCAGGGAGGGGACGGCCTCCAGCCGGGCCGCCAGAGGCCGCACGTCGCCCGTGCGCATCGCCTCCAGCACGAGGCCGGGAAAACGGGAGTCCGGGAACGGACATCCCATGAACACCAGCGCCCGCTCGACGACAATCGCCAGCGCCGCCACCGAGGCCATCGGCTACTGCCGCTGGCCCCGCCTGCGGGAGGTAGTGGAGGTTTCCAAGCGCATGGGCTATACCCGGCTGGGACTGGCCTTCTGCGCCGGCC
>ERZ773276.1349-NODE-1349-length-19348-cov-13.233971_pt1 | contig 19348 bp, 20 predicted proteins | sample MGYA00511386_ERZ773276 | MGnify/ENA primary metagenome ERZ773276 (study PRJEB29015, sample SAMEA2737778) | human gut metagenome | biome: human gut; feature: human-associated habitat; material: faeces | place: China | collected 2012 ...
CACGCTCAAGGAGCTGCTCATGAGCGCCGAGTACATCATGGCCGGCGGCAACGAGCAGGTCATCCTCTGCGAGCGCGGCATCCGCACATTCGACGATTACACCCGCAACACGCTCGACCTCGCGGCCGTGCCCATGCTCAAGGAGTTGACGCACCTGCCCATCATTGTTGACCCGAGCCACGCGACCGGCATTGCCCGCCTCGTCGAGCCGATGGCGCTCGCCGCGACGGCCTGCGGCGCGGACGGTCTCATCATCGAGGTGCACAACGATCCCATGCACGCCCTGTGCGACGGCGCGCAGTCCCTGCGCCCGGAGGTCTACGACGACCTCGCCAAAAAGGTGCGCAGCGTCCGTGAGGTGATCTCCAAATGACGGTCGGCATCGTTGGTCTGGGCCTGATCGGCGGCTCCTTTGCCAAGGCCTATCACGAAGCGGGCGCGACCGTGCTCGCCTGGAACCGCAGCCGCAGCGTGCTCGATTTTGCCGTCATGAGCGGCGCGGTGGACGGCGAGCTCACGGAGGAGAATATCGCCTCGTGCGACCTCGTGCTCATCGCCCTCTATCCGGAGGCGACCATCGAGTGGTTCCACCGCATGGCCCCGCACATCGGCCCGCACCCCGTCGTGCTCGACTGCGGCGGCACGAAGCGCACCATCTGTGCCGCGTGCTTCCCGATCGCGAAGGAGCACGGTGTTACGTTCCTCGGCGGTCACCCGATGGCCGGTACGCAGTACTCCGGCTTCAAGAACGCGAAAGCGACCATGTATCATGGCGCGCCGATGGTCATCGTGCCGCCGGACTTTGACGACGTGCTGCTCTTTGACCGCGTCAAGCAGCTGCTCCAGCCCGCGGGCTTCTCGCGCTTCTCGTTCACGACGGCGGAGGCGCACGACGAGATGATCGCTTTCACCTCGCAGATGGCGCACGTAGTCTCGAATGCGTATATCAAGAGCCCTACGGCCTCGCAGCACAAGGGCTTTTCTGCCGGCAGCTACAAGGATATGACCCGCGTCGCATGGCTGAGCCCCGAGATGTGGGCCGAGCTCTTTCTGGAAAACAAGGACAATCTGCTCCATGAGCTGGACATATTCATGGCGCATCTGGGCGAGTACCGCGACGCGATGGTGCGCGACGACCTGCCCGCGCTCACGTGCCTGCTCGACGAGGGCCGCCGGCGCAAGGAGGAGGTGGACGGCCGATGACGACCATCCATGTAACCGCCTCGCGCGATTATGATGTGCTCGTGCAGCCGGGCCTGCTCGATGATGCCGGCGCGCAGATCGCACAGGTACTCGGCACGGGCCGCACAGCGGCCATCGTCTCGGGGGAGACCGTGGCGGGGCTGTATGCCGCGCGGCTCGCGGCGTCGCTCACGCGCGCGGGCTTTCGCGCCGTGACGTTTCCGTATCCCGGCGGTGAGCACTGCAAGACGCTCGCCACCTACGCGGCGCTGCTGGACTTTCTGGCCGCGCACCGCCTGAGCCGCAGCGACCTGATCGTCGCGCTCGGCGGCGGCGTGACCGGCGACCTCGCGGGCTTTGCCGCCGCGACGTATCAGCGCGGCATCCCGTTCGTGCAGGTGCCGACAACGCTGCTGGCCGCCGTGGACTCCTCCGTCGGCGGTAAGACGGCCGTGAACCTTGCGAGCGGCAAAAATCAGGTCGGCTGTTTCTATCAGCCGAGCCTTGTGCTCTGTGACCCGGATACGCTGCGCACCCTCCCGCCGGAGGAATACCGCAACGGCTGCGCCGAGGTCATCAAATACGCCGTGCTGCGCAGCGAGCCGTTCTTCTCCGAGCTGCGTGCGGCCCCGGTCAGCGCGCAGGTGGAGCACGTCATCGCGACGTGTGTCGGCATGAAGCGCGACCTCGTCGCGGCCGATGAGTTCGACCGCGGCAGCCGCCAGCTGCTGAACCTCGGCCACTCGTTCGGCCACGCGGTCGAAAAATGCAGCAATTACGCCGTGCCGCACGGCTGCGGCGTGGCTATTGGCATGGCCATTATCGCGCGCGCGGCCGCCAAACGCGGCATCTGCACGGAGGACACCTGCGCGCAGATTATCGCGCTCCTGCGGCAGTACGGCCTGCCGACGGAGACGGACTTCACCTGTGACGCGCTCACGGACGCCGCGCGCTCGGATAAAAAGATCGCAGACGGCAAGCTGCACCTCATCGTGCCGGAGCGCATCGGCCATTGCCGCATCGAGGCGATCCCGGCGGCGGACATCCGCGCCTGGCTCGCGGACGGAGGCATCGCATGAATCAGACCGTTCTACCCGGGCCGCGCACGGGCAGCGTGCGCATCCCGGCTTCCAAATCGCAGGCGCACCGCCTGCTCATCTGCGCCGCCCTCGGCACGCAGCCCGTGGCGCTGCGGTGCGACGGCGTCTCGGCCGACATCGCCGCCACGGCGCGCTGCCTGCGCGCGCTCGGCGCGGACATCACGGACGACGGCGCGGGCACGCTGCGCATCGTCCCCATTGCCGGGGAAATGCCCGCGCACGCCGACCTTTTCTGCGGCGAGAGCGGCTCGACACTGCGCTTTCTGCTGCCGGTCGTGGGCGCGCTCGGCGCGGACGTGACCTTCCGCATGGAGGGGCGTCTGCCGGAGCGGCCGCTGTCACCGCTCGACGCGGTGCTCGCGGCGCACGGCATGACCATCCGGCGCGACGGCGCGCTGCTGCACGTCAGCGGGCAGCTTCACCCCGGCGCCTATGAATTGCCAGGCGATGTGTCCTCACAGTACATCTCCGGCCTGCTCATGGCGCTGCCGCGCCTGCCGGGAGAGAGCACGCTCGCCGTGACGGGTAAACTCGAGTCTGCGGGCTATATCGCCATGACGGAGGACGCGCTGCGCCTGTCCGGCATCCGCCTGCAAAAGAGCGGCAGGACGTACACCATCCCCGGCGGCCAGACGGCGCGCCTCCCGGCGCGGTGCCGTGTGGAGGGCGACTGGTCGAACGCCGCGTTTTTCCTGTGCATGGGCGCGCTCTCGCCTGCCGGCGTCACGGTCACGGGCCTTGCATCCAACTCGCCGCAGGGTGACCGCGCGGTGCTCGATGTCCTGCGGCGCTTCGGCGCGGACGTGCGCGAGACACAGGACACCGTTACCGTCCGGCGCAGCGCACTGCACGGCGTCACGATCGACGCTGCGCCCATCCCGGATCTGATCCCGGTGCTGAGCGTCGTCGCCGCGCTTGCGGACGGCCAGACGCAGATCGTCAACGCCGCCCGCCTGCGGCTCAAGGAGTCTGACCGGCTCGAGAGCACGGCCGCCATGCTGCGCGCGCTCGGCGCGCAGGTGGAGGTGCACGACAGCGGCCTGACCATTACTGGCCGAAAGATGCTCACCGGCGGCACGGTCGACCCGCAGCACGACCACCGCATCGCCATGGCGGCGGCCACCGCCGCCTGCGGCTGTACCGCGCCCGTCACGGTGCGCGACCGCACCTGTATTGAGAAATCCTACCCCCGCTTCTGGACGGATCTTTCCGCGTTGAAAACCGTTCCCGCGGCGGAGAATACAGAACTTGAATAAGGAGCTTGACCATGGAACTTAGTGACTATCGCCAGCAGATCGACGGCATCGACAGCCAGCTGCTCGCCCTGTTTTACCAGCGCATGGAGGTCGCAGCGCAGATCGCAGGCTATAAGAAGGCGCGCAATCTCCCGGCGCTCGACGCCGGGCGCGAGCGCGCAAAGCTGCAGCAGATCGCAGACGCCGCACCGGAGGATCTGCGCGAATACGCCGTGTCGCTCTACTCGCTCATCTTTGAGCTCAGCCGCAGCTGCCAGAACCGGCTGCTCGGCGTCACGAGCCCGCTGACCGCAGAGATCGAGCAGGCCATCGCGCGCACACCGCAGCTGTTCCCGGAGCATCCGGCCGTCGCGTGCCAGGGCGTGGAGGGCGCGTATTCCCAGCTTGCGTGTGATCGCCTGTTCACGATGCCGAACGTGTTTTACTGCGCTACGTTCGAGGCGGTGTTCTCCGCCATCGAAAAGGGCCTGTGCCGCTACGGTGTCATCCCGCTGGAAAACAGCACGGCCGGCTCCGTCAACGCCGTGTACGATCTGATGATGCAGCACAACTTCCGCATCGTGCGCAGTGTGCGTCTGAAGATCGACCACTGCCTGCTGGCCAAGCCCGGTACAAAGCTCTCGGACATCAAGGAAATTTACTCGCACGAGCAGGCCATCAGCCAGTGCGGCCGCTTCCTGCAGAGTCTGCCGGGCGTGACGGTCGTGCGCTGCGAGAACACCGCCGTGGCCGCCAAGCGCGTGGCCGAGTCGGACCGCACGGACATCGCGGCGCTCTCGTCGCGCGCGTGCGTCGGGCTCTACGGGCTTGAGAGCCTGGCCTCCTCCGTGCAGGATCAGGGCAACAACTACACGCGCTTTATCTGCATCGCCAAGGACCTTGAGATCTATCCCGGCGCCGACCGCACGAGCCTCATGATGGTGCTGCCGCACAAGCCCGGCTCCCTGTACAAGGTGCTCTCGCGCTTTTATGCGCTCGGCATCAACCTCAACAAGCTCGAGAGCCGTCCGCTGCCGGAGCGTGACTTTGAGTTCATGTTCTACTTCGATCTCGAGACATCGGTCTATTCGCCGCAGTTCCAGCAGCTCATGGGCGAGCTGCCGGTCCTGTGTGAGGAATTCTCCTATCTCGGCAGCTATCGTGAGGTGGTGTGATGATGCGGTGCGGACTTCTGGGCGAAAAGCTCGGCCACAGCTATTCGCCGGCCATCCACGCGCAGCTCGCCGACTATGCCTACGGGCTCTATGAGGTCGCGCCGGAGGCTCTGCCGGCATTTTTGACCGGCGGCGATTTTGACGCGCTCAATGTGACCATTCCGTATAAGAAGGCGGTCATCCCGTACTGCGCCGAGCTCTCGCCAATCGCGCGCAAGCTCGGCAGCGTGAACGTGCTCGTCCGCCGGGCGGACGGCACGCTCTACGGCGACAATGCTGATGCCTTCGGCTTCGAGTACCTCGTGCGCCACAGCGGCATCGACGTCGCGGGGCAAAAGGCGCTCGTGCTCGGCAACGGCGGCGCGTCCGCGACCATTCAGGCCGTGCTCGAGCAGCTCGGTGCGCACGTGACGGTCATCTCCCGCCACGGGCCGGATAATTACGAGAATCTTGACCGCCACGCCGACGCGCACGTGATCGTGAACACCACGCCGGTCGGCATGTATCCGAACACGGGCAAAGCCGCCGTCGACCTGCGGCAGTTTCCGCAGTGCGCGGGTGTGCTCGATATTGTCTATAACCCCGCGCGCACGGCGCTGCTGCTGCAGGCGGAAAGCCTCGGCATCCCGTGCGCGGGCGGGCTGTACATGCTCGTGGCGCAGGCCAAGCGCAGCTGTGAGGTGTTCACCGGCACGGTGATCGACGACGCGGAGATCCTGCGCATCCACCGCCTGCTGCGGCAGGAGATGGAGAACATCGTCCTCATCGGTATGCCCGGCAGCGGTAAGAGCACGATCGCGGCGCTGCTTGCCGAGCGGCTGCACCGCCCGGTGCTCGACAGCGACGCGCAGGTCGTCGAGACGGCGGGCATGTCTATCCCGGACATCTTTGCCGCCGGGGGAGAGGACGCTTTCCGTGCACGGGAGACGGCCGCACTCGCGGAACTCGGCAAGCGCTCGGGCGCAGTGCTCGCGACGGGCGGCGGCTGTGTCTGCCGGGAGGAGAACTATCCGCTCCTGCACCAGAACGGCACGATCCTCTGGCTCCAGCGCGACCTCGCGCGCCTGCCGAAGGACGGCCGCCCCATCTCCCAGCGCAGCGACCTTGCCGCGCTCTACGCGCAGCGCGCGCCGCTGTACGCCCGCTTTGCCGACGCGGTCATTGACAACAACGGCACGCCGGAGGAGACGGTGCAGAAAATTCTGGAGGTGCTGGCATGAAGTTTCTCGTCATTAACGGGCCGAACCTGAACCTGCTCGGCCTGCGTGAGCCGGCCATCTATGGCAGCCGGAGCTTTGCCGCGCTGCAGGACTTTATCCGCGCATCCGCCGCCGAGGCGGGCGTGGAGGTCGCGCTGTTTCAGTCCAACCACGAGGGCGCGATCGTCGACGCCATTCAGGCGGCCTACGGCACCGCGGACGGCATCATCATCAATCCCGCCGCCTATACGCACACGAGCGTCGCCATTCTCGACGCGCTCAAGGCCGTGGCGCTCCCGGCGGTGGAGGTACACCTGTCGGACGTCAGCGCCCGGGAGGCGTTCCGCCAGATCTCCTATGCCGGCATGGCGTGTGTGAAAACGTACATGGGCCTCGGCTTTGAGGGCTACCGGCAGGCGATCTTGTATTTGAAACAGTATCTGGAGGAGGCAAACGCATGATCTCGAAACAAATGATTGACTGGGGCGAGAGCGGCTGCTCCATCCGCGAGATCGCGGCCTACGGCGAGCGCCGCGCGGCTGAGATCGGCCCCGAAAACGTCTATAACTTTGCCATTGGCAACCCGAGCATCGACCCGCCGGACTGTGTGCACGCGGCCGTCGAGCGCCTGCTGCGCACCGTTCCGCCCACGCAGCTGCACGCCTACGCGCCCGCGCCGGGCATGGCGTCCGTGCGCGAAAAGGTCGCGGCCTATCTGACGCAGACGTTCGGCGAGGCGTACCGCGCGCAGGACATTTACATGACCGACGGCGCGTCGAGCGCGCTGGCCATTCTCACGCGTGCGCTCATGGGTCCGGGGGATGAGGCCATCGTGTTCGCACCGTACTTCCCGGAGTACGCCGTCTATGCCGAGGCGGCGGGCGGCAGCGTGCGCGTCGTGCCGTGCCGGGCGGACACGTTTGCGCTCGATCTGGAGGCGCTCGCGGCCGCGGTGACGGAAAAGACCGCGCTGCTCATTCTGAACTCTCCGAATAACCCCTCCGGCGTCGTTGTCTCGCGCCCGGAGCTTGAGGCGCTGGCGGCCCTGCTGCGCGAAAAGCAGGCCCGGTACGGCCACCCGATCTACATCATCGCCGACGAGCCGTACCGTGAGCTGGTCTATGGCGGGGTGGAGGTGCCGTTCCTGCCAGCAATTTACCCGAACGCGATCTACTGCTATTCCTACAGCAAGACGCTGTCCCTGCCCGGTGAGCGCGTGGGCTTTCTCGCCCTGCACCCGGCCATGGACGATTACGCCGCCGTGCACGCGGCCGTGCTCGGCGCGGGGCGCGCGCTGGGGTATATCTGTGTGTCGTCGCTGTTCCAGCTCGCCGTGGCGGAGTGCCTCGGCCAGACGGCGGACATCTCGGCGTATGCTGCCAACCGCGAGCTCATTTACGGCGCGCTCACGGACATGGGCTATGCGTGCGCGCGGCCGGACGGCGCGTTTTATCTCTTCCTCAAGTCGCCGGAGCCGGACGCCCGGGCGTTTTGCCGCCGCGCGATGGACTATGACATCCTGCTCGTACCGGGCGACGATTTCGGCTGCCCCGGTTATGCGCGCCTGGCCTACTGCGTGGCGCGCAGCCAGCTCGAGCGCTCGCTCCCGGCGTTCCGGAAGCTGGCTGAGAGCTACGGGCTCTCTAAGTGACCCCGCAAACAGAAAGCGGCGCCCCCGAGCCTTCGGGGGCGCCGTTTTTGCGTGGATGGTGTCAGGCGTACATGGCGTTGGTGTTCATATAGTCATAGATGACCTTGCCATGGTGCTGCTCCTGCTTTTGAATGTCGTTGAGCACGCTGCGGGCGTTGGCATCGCCAAACTCGAACACGCACGTGTCGTACAGGTGCGAGGCGTGCTTTTCCATCGCGAGCACGTCCGTGCACAGGTAGCAGTCGTTTTGCTTCTGCGGGGTCTCGGTGTTGTTGTAGGTCGCCGTGAACGTCGTCGGCACGGTCGCGGAGTCTGCCGGGGCGGCGACGGTGCCGCCCTCCATCTGCGTGATCGCGTCGAGATGCTGCTGCTCGACCTGCGCGATCTGTTCGAACAGGTTTTTCAGCTGCGGGTCATTGGCGCTGGCGGCGTGGCGGTTGTACTTGTCCACGCACAGCTGCTCCTGCCCTTTGAGATCTTTGAGTAAACTGGCCTCTTTTGGGGTCAACTGCATAAATATCACCTCAGAGCCAGTATGCCCACCGGCGCGGCGGGGCATACATCGGCGGGAAAAAAGCGGTGGCGTCCGCACGCAAAATCGGTTATAATCGGGCTGACCCTATGGAAAAGAGAGATGCAGCTATGGCAAAGATTTTTGATATTTCGGACTTTTCCGCGCCGGAGCTGGACGTGTACGCCCGCCTGACGGAAAACCAGCTCGTCAACCGCGCCGATCCGGCCAACGCCCTCTTCATCGCCGAAAGCCCGCTCGTGATCGGCCGCGCGCTCGACGCGGGGTGCGTGCCGGTGTCGTTTTTGATGGAGCGCCGCCATGTGGACGGCAAGGCGCGCGAGATCCTGGCGCGCTGCCCCGAGGACATCCCGGTCTATGCGGCCGGGCTCGATGTGCTCACGCAGCTGACGGGCTTTCATCTCACGCGCGGTATGCTCTGCGCCATGCGCCGCCCGGCGCTGCCGGATGTGGCGGCCCTGTGCACTGATGCCGCACGTGTGGCCGTGCTGGAAAACGTGATGAACCCGACGAACATCGGCGCCATCTTCCGATCGGCGGCGGCGCTCGGCGTGGACGCCGTGCTGCTCACGTCGGCGGGCAGCGACCCGCTCTACCGCCGCGCCGTGCGCGTGAGCATGGGGACGGTCTTTCAGGTGCCGTGGACGTACCTGCCCGCAGACACCGACTGGCAGGAGATGCTGCATGGTCTCGGCTTCCAAACGGCGGCCATGGCGCTGCGGGACGATTCGCTGCGCATCGACGATAAGCGCCTGCGCGCCGTGCCGCGTCTCGCCATCGTGCTTGGCACGGAGGGGGATGGGCTGGCCGGCAGCACGATCGCCGCGTGCGATTACACGGTGCGCATTCCTATGACGCATGGGGTCGATTCGCTCAATGTGGCCGCGGCGAGCGCCGTCGCGTTTTATCAGCTCGCGCTTTTGCGGGACCGGAACATATGAATATGCGAATCCCCGGCTTCCGGTTCGGAAGTCGGGGATTTTTTGGGGGATAGAAGGGGGTGAAATGAAAGGGGAAACTTTTTGAGGCAGGGGGAAAAGAATCTAAAATGGAAGCTGGAACTTTTTTCCCTTAAACGTCGAAGCGGTCGTAGCTTCCGGCGCAGTCGAGGCACAGCTTTTCCCCGCCGACCAGACGGATCCAGTTGGCGCCGGTCATCTCGCCGCAGCAGGCGCACGGGTAGGAATCAAACAGCTTTGCCGGTTCCGGCAGCGGAATGGTCGCCGGCTTGACATCAAACAGGTTGGCCGGCTCCTGCGCCTGATAGTAGGCGAACGATTCCTCGCGCGTCATCCCCTCCGGCCGCGGCCGGAGCACCAGGCGCACGGACTTGCCCGTGGCGCGGTTATAGAAGGAAAATGCCTGCTTGCCGCGCATGTGAAACAGCAGATTGCCCTTGCCGATGCTGCACCCGAGCAGCGCCTGGATGGCATCCACGCCGCAGGCATCGTTTTCCGCGATGCACACGACCTGCTCGTCACCGGAAAAGCTCAGCTCCAGCAGCTCGGCGGCGTAGCACGCGGCCTTATATCCGATCGTCAGCCCGCCGCAGGCGTGGCCGTGAAATTGTACGCAGGTCTCCCAGTTGGTCATGATCTTGTCTCCTTTTCTTCGTCGTCGATGAGCACGAGCTTTTGCCCCTGCACGTCCACGATGCTGCCCGTCACGCCGTAGACGTCCCGCAGGGCGTCGGCATCAAAGATCTCCGCGCCGCCATAGCGGTACACTGCTCCTTCGCGCAGCAGCAGAAAGCGGTCACAGAACCGCAGCGCGAGGTTCAGGTCGTGGATGACGATCATTGCCGTGAGGCCCTGCTCGCAGCACAGGTCGCGCGTGATCTGCAGCACCTGATATTGATTGCGGATGTCGAGATTGCTGGTCGGTTCGTCCAGCAGCAGGAGCGTCGGCTCCTGCGCCAGCGCACGGGCGAGCATGACTTTTTGCCGCTCGCCGCCGGAGAGCTGGTTGAGAAACCGGCCGCGCATATCCTCCAGATTCAGATAGCGCATGGCCTCGTGCACGACATGGTGGTCGTGCTCCGTCACGCCCCAGGTCATGTAGGGACGCCGCCCGAGCATGACCATGTCGTGCACGGTCATCTGTGTGTCGGGCACGTGCTGTGCCACGAAGGCTACGCGCTTTGCGATCTCCCGGTGGGAGAGTGTGAGCAGATCCTCGCCGTCGATGCGGCAGTGCCCGCTGTCAGCCGTGAGGATGCGGTTCATACACTTAAGCAGCGTGCTCTTGCCGACGCCGTTGTTGCCGAGCACGGCCAGAAAGCGCCCGTCCTCCAGTTCGAAGCTCACGTCGCGGAGGATTGGCCGCCCGCCTTTGTAGTGATAGCAGAGATGGTCCACACAAATCATGTTCGGCCCCTCCCCTTGAACAGCAGGTACAAAAACAGCGGGCCGCCAAGAAACGCTGTCAGCGCGCCGATCGGCAGAATGACGGGCATGATGACCACGCGCGCGGCCAGATCGCTCAGCAGCAGCAGCGCTGCACCGGCGAGTACGGAGCCGGGGATGAGATAGATATAGTTGTTGCCGACGACCATGCGCACGATGTGCGGCGCGACGAGGCCGATGAAGTTGATAAGGCCGACGTGCGACACGATCACCGAGCAGACAAAGCACGTGAGCACGACGTTCGTCAGCGTCAGCCGCCGGACGTGGATGCCGAGACTCATCGCCGTCTCCTCGCCGGAGAGCAGAGCGTTGTAGTCCCAGCGGTGCAGATAACAGTAACCGATCAGCAGCAGCACGGCCAGCGCCATGCCGCGCAGAGACTGCCAGTCCGTACTGCCGAGGTCGCCAAACGTCCAGAACACGAGCGACGAGAGCGCGACCTCGTCGGCAAAGTACTGCAGCAGCGTGGTCGCACCTGTCAGCATGGAGCTGATGGCGACGCCTGCGAGCACGATGCCCTCCGAGGAGATCTGCTTGAACTGGCTCAGCCCCAGAATGACGGCCGCGACGAGCAGCGAGCCGAGAAATGAGCACAGCGGGATGGCCCAGCTGCCGGCCTGACTCAGGCCGAGGCCGATGATGGCGACGGCTGCGCCGAATGTTGCGCCCTGCGATACGCCGAGCGTGGAGGCCGAGGCCAGCGGATTGCGCAGCACGGCCTGCAGAATGCACCCGGCCAGCCCCAGCCCCGCGCCGGCGACCATGGCAGTGCAGATGCGCGGCAGGCGGTTGTTGCGGATGACGAGGTTGATCTTCGCGTCCGATGCCCGGCCGAAGATGCCCCGGATGAGCTCGGCGGCTGGCGTGTTGTAAGACCCGGCGCGCAGCGACAGAAAGAACGCGAGCGCCAGAATGGCTGCCAGCAGGATCAGAAAGCGGATGCTTCTGGTGCGGTTGCGGCTGTAATCGGAATCGTGCGGCTTATGCGCCGAGCGTGATGGCACGGAATGCATACCCGGCCTCCTTCAGATCGGGATAGGGGTCGGAGCCGAGCAGCTCCGTGAAGATCTCACTGGCCTTGGTCTCGGGGTCGATGTCGGCAAACTGCTCCGGATACAGCACACAGGCGGCGTAATAGGCATCGGCCAGCGCCGTCTCCAGATTGGAGGCCGAGGAGCGGAATGAGATCTGCGAGTAGACCTTGCCACTGCGCACGGCGGTGAGGCTGTTATAAAAAGCCGGGTTTGCCTGATAATCTTCGCGGATCAGGGGCATACCATTGAAGTCCAGGAAGATCACATCCGGGTCCCAGGCGAGCACCTGCTCAGTGTCGATGTTGAACGCGCCGGTCTGCCCGGTCGTGTCGGCGAGGTTTTTGGCGTGGATGAGCGCAAACGGGCCGTAGCCTGCCTCCGTGCCCTCAAAGCCGTGCTGCCCCTTGAAGGACACGCCGCCGACATAGACGGACGGCTTCTGATCGTCTGCAATCTTGGCCGTGCGCGTGTCGAGGTCGGTCTGGATGCCCTTGAGGTACTTGGTCAGCTCCTGCGCGCGTGTTTCCAGCCCGTAGAGCTCGCCAAGCAGACGGATGGTCTCATAGGCCGCATCGTCGAGCGTGGTGTCGCTGCCGGGCACGACAAAGACCGGGATGCCGGTCTTGCCGGACAGCTCATCTGCGTCGCATGAGGCATAGGCGCTCATGACGATGACCTGCGGCGCGACGTCGATGATCTGCTCCACATACGGCTCGCCGTTCGTGCCGGTGACGGGCAGGTCCTTGAATTTGTCGAAGTTCACATAGTTATACAGGCGGCTCATGCCGGCCTTGGTCTCATAGTCCTCCACGCCGACCACGCGGTCGGCCGCGCCGACATAGCAGCTGTAGCGCAGCGCGCCGACACCGACGCACACGATGCGCTCCACCTGTTCGGGGATTTCCACGCTGCGGTTCTTGCCGTCCGTGATCGTGCGGGTGCCGGCGGTGTCACTGGTGTCCGTTTTCCCGCCGCAGGCTGCGCAGGACAGCAGCGTCAGGACTGCCAGCAGCAGGCAGATGATGTTGCGTTTTTTCATACATTCCATCCTCATTTTCTGTTGTTTGCCCCGTTTCCGGAGCGCTGCCACCAGTATACCGGACGGGCAGCAGCCGCGTAAGCACCCTGGGGGGATGAAAAGTTGCACAGTTTTCTTCACAATTTTTTGCTGACGGATGTTCCGGATTCGCCCGTTTATATACAAATATGCCAAGAATTGTTCATAAACAAAGAGAAAATTACGCATCGCTGCGGTATTTTACAATTTTACACGCATTTTACATAAGCGCTCTTTTCGTTTTTACATCCCCTGCGTATTCTGTGAAGCGTAGGGAACAAAAAACCAGAATCAAAATCGAAGTTCGAAAGGAGCACTTCATCTTGAAAAAGATCATCACTGTTTTGTGTGCTGCCGTCATGGCGCTCTCGCTGTTCGCGGGCTGCGGCCAGAAGGCGAATGACAACGGCACGACCACCGGCGGCACAGTCTCGACCGACGGTTCCACCTCGATGGAAAAAGTCATCGGCGCGCTGGGCGAATCCTTCATGGAGGCAAACTCGGGCACGACCTTCACCTATAACCCGACTGGCTCCGGCTCCGGCATCCAGGCCGTTTCCGAAGGCCGCTGCGACATCGGCCTGTCGAGCCGCGCGCTCAAGGACGACGAGAAGGCCTCCGGCCTGAAGGAGACCATCGTTGCGCTCGACGGCATCGCCATCATCGTCAACCCCCAGAACCCGGTCAAGGATCTGAGCCTGGAGCAGATCGCCAAGATCTACACCGGTGAGATCACCAACTGGAAGGATGTCGGCGGCGAGGATGCCGAGATCGTGCGCATCGGCCGCGAGGCCGGCAGCGGCACGCGCGACGGCTTCGAGTCCATCACGGACACGAAGGACGCCTGCCAGTACCGCCAGGAGCTGACCTCCACGGGCGATGTCATCACCACCGTGTCCCAGAACCCGAACGCCATCGGCTATGCCTCTCTGGCTGCCATCAAGGACAGCGTCAAGGCCCTGACCGTCAACGGTGTGGCCCCGACGGAAGCCACCGTCAAGGACGGTACCTACCTCGTGCAGCGTCCGTTCGTCCTCGTGACGAAGGAAGGCGTTTCCCTGAGCGAGACCGCGCAGAAGTTCTTCGACTTCGCGACCTCTGCGGACGCCGCGTCCATCATCTCCGCGGCGGGCGCAGTCCCGGTGGCCTGAGCCACAGACAAGCGTACAGGCGGCTGAGCTTCAGCCGCCTTTCGCATATACAGAGGTGCTGGATATGAAAAAGAAATCTCAAGTTCTGGAGACGGTCGTGCATGGCGTGTTTTTGCTCCTTGGCCTCATCACCGTCGGGTGTGTGCTGCTCATCAGCGTGTACCTCATCGTCTCCGGTATCCCCGCCATCCGGGAGATCGGGCTCATCCCGTTCCTATTCGGCAAGACGTGGGCATCCACGGCGGCAGAGCCGTCGTACGGCATTCTGCCGTTCATTCTGACAAGTGTATACGGTACGGCCGGGGCTATCGTGCTCGGCGTGCCGCTGGGCTTTTTGACGGCCGTGTACCTGGCGAAGGTCGCCCCGCCACGGCTCAAGACCGTGCTCGAATCAGCCGTGAGCCTGCTGGCCGGCATCCCGTCGGTCGTCTACGGCCTTGTGGGTATGCTCGTGCTCGTGCCGGGCATCCGCAAGGTGTTCCACCTGGCGGACGGCGCGAGCCTGCTCGCCGCCATTATCGTGCTGGCGATCATGATCCTGCCGTCGATCATCAAGGTGTCCGTCACGGCGCTTGAGGCCGTGCCGCCTGAGTATGAGGACGCGTCGCTCGCGCTGGGCGCAACGCCCATCGAGACGTACTTCAAGGTTTCCGTCCCGGCGGCGAAGAGCGGCATTGCCGCCGCCGTCGTGCTCGGCGTCGGCCGCGCGATCGGCGAGGCCATGGCTGTCATGATGGTGTCCGGCAACGTGCCGAATATGCCGAGCCTGTTTCAGAGCGTGCGCTTTCTGACGACGGCCGTCGCCAGCGAAATGTCCTACTCCAGCGGCCTGCAGCGGCAGGCGCTGTTTTCCATCGCGCTTGTGCTGTTTTTGTTCATCATGCTCATCAACGCCACGCTCAATTTCTTCCTCAAGCGCAATAAGGAGGGGGACAAATGAAAAAGAAAGCCATTTCCAGCGGCCGCAGGGCCTATATCCTCACCATGCGCATCCTCATGGGTGCGGCGGCCGTCATCACGGGAGCACTCGTGCTGTTTCTGATCGCCTACGTGCTCATCAAGGGTCTGCCGAACGTGTCGTGGACGCTGCTGTCCACCGCGCCGAGCTACCTCTCCGACCGCATCGGCATCCTGCCGGACATCCTCAACACGCTCTATATTGTCATCGCCACGCTGCTCATCGTCCTGCCGCTCGGCGTGGGCGCGGCCATCTACCTGACCGAGTACGCCACGAACCGCCGGCTCATCGGCGCCATTGAGTATGCGGCCGAGACGCTCTCGGGCATCCCGTCCATTATCTACGGCCTTGTAGGCATGCTGTTTTTCTGCCAGTTTCTGAACATGAAAACATCGCTGCTGGCCGGTGCGCTCACACTCGTTATCATGAACCTGCCGACCATCATGCGCACCACGCAGGAGAGCTTAAAGACCGTGCCGCAGAGCTTCCGCGAGGGTGCCTTTGGTCTCGGCGCGGGCAAGTGGCGCGTCATCCGCACCGTGGTGCTGCCCGGCTGCGTGGACGGCGTCATCACCGGCTGCATCCTGTCCGTCGGCCGTATCCTCGGCGAGTCGGCCGCGCTGCTGTTCACGGCGGGCTTTGCCCACGCGCTCAACGGCTTCTTTGAGGGGCTGAGCAGCGCGGGCGCCACGCTCACCGTCGCGCTTTACGTCTACGCCAAGGAGCAGGGCCAGTTCGATGTGGCCTTTGCCATCGCCGCCATTTTGATGATCCTTACGCTGCTCATCAACGGTGCGGCCACGCTCGTTGAGCGATACTTCAGGAGGAAAAGAAGTCTATGAGTGACATTATGACAGTCGAGGGCCTGAACCTCTGGTACGGAGACCATCAGGCACTGCACGATATCAGCATGAACATCCCCGAAAAGAGCATTACCGCGCTCATCGGGCCGTCCGGCTGCGGCAAATCCACGTTTCTCAAAACGCTCAACCGCATGAACGACCTCATTCCGGGTGTGAAGATCACGGGCGATGTGCGCTACCGCGACCAGGATATTTTCGCCCCCGGCACGGACGTCAACGAGCTGCGGCGCGAGATCGGCATGGTCTTTCAGAAGCCGAACCCGTTTCCGATGAGCATCTACGACAACATCGCCTACGGCCCGCGCACGCACGGTATCAAAAACCGTGCAAAGCTCGACGAGATCGTCGAAAAGTCCCTGCGCGGCGCGGCCATCTGGGACGAGGTGAAAGATCGTTTGAAGAAAAACGCCCTCGGCCTCTCCGGCGGCCAGCAGCAGCGCCTGTGCATCGCCCGCGCGCTCGCGGTCGAGCCGGAGGTGCTGCTCATGGATGAGCCCACGAGCGCGCTCGACCCTATCTCCACGTCGAAGATCGAGGAGCTGGCCATGCAGCTCAAGGAGCAGTACACGATCGTCATCGTCACGCACAACATGCAGCAGGCGGTGCGTATCTCCGACCGCACGGCGTTTTTCCTGCTCGGCGAGCTCGTCGAGTGCGACGACACGCAGCAGCTCTTCTCGCAGCCGCAGGATAAGCGCACGGAGGATTACATCACAGGGAGGTTTGGCTGATGAGAAGCCGGTTTGATGAACAGCTCGCGCTCCTGAACAAGGAGATGATCGAGATGGGCGCACTGTGCGAGGAAGTCATCGCACTCGCGTCCAAGGCCCTCACGGAGGCAGATCCGGAGCTGGCAAAGAAGGTCGCGCCGCTCGATGCCGAGATCGACCAGAAAGAGCGCAACATCGAGTCGCTGTGCCTCAAGCTCCTGCTCCAGCAGCAGCCGGTTGCGCGCGACCTGCGCCAGATCTCGGCCGCGCTGAAGATGATCACGGACATGGAGCGCATCGGTGACCAGGCCGAGGACATTGCGGAGATCATCCAGTTTCTCGCCGGCCGTTCGGCGGAAAATGACGATCTGCTGCGCGAAATGGCCCGCTCGACCATCCATATGGTCACAGAAAGTGTTGACGCTTACGTTCAGCGTGATACAATGCTGGCAGAGACGGTCATCGCCGAGGACGATGTCGTGGACAACGCCTTCGACGAGGTCAAGCGCCGGCTGATCGACAAGATTGCCGCCCATCCCGAAGACGGGGAGTACGCGCTTGACCTGCTCATGATCGCCAAATACTTCGAGCGCATCGGCGACCACGCGACGAACATCGCCGAGTGGGTGATCTTCTCGGTCACCGGGGTGCACAAGGAGGGGTAAGCCATGATCTGGTGTGTGGAGGACGACGCCAGCATCCGCGACATTGAGGTCTATACGCTCTCGTCCACGGGGTTTGACGCCCGCGGCTTTGCCGACGGTGTCTCGTTCTGGGCGGCGCTTCAGACGGAGAAGCCCGATCTGGTCGTGCTCGACGTGATGCTGCCCGGCGTGGACGGCATCGAGCTGCTGCAGCGCATGAAGGCGTCTGCGGAGCTGCGCACCATCCCGGTCGTCATGGCCACGGCCAAGGGCGCGGAGTATGACAGGATCCGCGGCCTCGACCTCGGTGCGGACTACTACCTCGTCAAGCCGTTCGGCGTGATGGAGCTTGTGTCCTGCGTCAAGGCGGTGCTGCGCCGCTACCAGCCGGAAAAGGCTGCGCATCTGCTGCGCAGCGGTGGGCTCGTCGTCGATCTCAATGCACACACGGTCACGGTCGACGGCGCGCGCGTCGCGCTTACGTATAAAGAATTTGAACTTCTGCGCCTGTTTCTGTCCCATCCGGGCATGGCGTTCACGCGCGACCAGCTTTTTCAGGAGATCTGGGGCATGGACTACTGTGGCGAGACCCGCACGGTCGATATGCACATCCGGACGCTCCGGCAGAAGCTCGGTCCCTACGGACGGCGGATCGAAACGGTGCGCAATGTTGGCTACCGCATGGAGGCAACGACATGACCAAAAAGATTTTTCAATCGATCCTGCTCGTGGCCGGGTGCGTACTGCTGGCGAGCCTGCTGATCATCATGGGCTTCCTGTACGACTATTTCGGCGGCGTGGAGGAAAACCAGCTGCGCGACGAGCTGAGCCTCGCCTCGGCAGCCGTCGAGGACGGCGGCACGGACTATCTGTCCCGGCTGACGGCCGACCGCTGCCGCCTGACGTGGATCGCGGCTGACGGCAGCGTTCTGTACGATACCAGGACCGACGCCGAGAGCCTTGAGAACCACGCCTCGCGCGCCGAGGTCAGCCAGGCGCTGACTACTGGCACCGGCGAGAGCACGCGCTATTCCTCGACGCTCATGGAAAAGACCATGTACTACGCCCAGCGGCTCGATGACGGTACGGTGCTGCGCATCTCCATCAGCCGCGCGACGGTCGGCATGATCGCCGTCGGCATGATCCAGCCGCTGCTGATCGTGCTCATCGTGGCGCTCATTCTCTCGGGCCTGCTGGCCAGGCGGCTGTCGCGGCGCATCGTTGACCCGCTCAACAGCCTCGACCTTGAGCACCCGCTCGACAACGATGCCTATGAGGAGCTCTCCCCGCTGCTCAAGCGCATCCACCGCCAGCACGTCGAGATCCAGACGCAGCTGCGCGAGCTGCGCGAAAAGACCGATGAGTTCACGCAGATCACCGGCAGCATGCGCGAGGGCCTCATCCTGCTCGACGAGCACGGCAGCATCCTGAGCATCAACGCTGCGGCGCAGACGCTCTTCGGTGCGGACGCGCAGTGCGTGGGCAGGGACTTTCTCACCATCGAGCGCAGCCACGAGATCAGCGCCGCCATTCAGGCCGCCGTCACGGACGGCCACAGCGAGGTGCGCGCCGAGCGCGCTGGCCGCGTGTATCAGTTCGACATCAGCCGCATCACATCCGACGGAAAATTTCTCGGCACGGTCATTCTCGCCTTCGACAACACGGAGCAGGAATTTGCCGAGCGCAACCGCCGGGAGTTCACGGCGAATGTCTCGCATGAGCTCAAAACGCCGCTGCAGGGCATCATCGGCAGCGCCGAGCTGATCGAAAACGGCATGGTCAAGCCCGACGACCTGCCGCGCTTCGTCGGCCACATCCACGCCGAGGCCGCGCGTCTCGTCACGCTCATCGACGACATCATCCGCCTGTCCCAGCTCGATGAGGGCGACGCTATGCCGACGGAAGCGGTCGATCTGCTCGCCGTGTCGCAGGAGGCGGCGGAGAACCTGCGCGACGCCGCGGCCGCGCGCAGCGTCACGGTCAGCGTCACGGGCCAGCCGGCCGTCATTCCCGGCGTTCGCCGCCTGATCTACGAGGTCGTCTATAACCTCTGCGACAACGCCATCAAGTATAACCGCGACGGTGGGCGCGTGGACGTGACGGTCGCCGCCGATGCCAGCGGCAGCAGCATCACCGTCGCCGACACCGGCATCGGCATCGCGCCGGAGCATCAGAGCCGCGTGTTCGAGCGCTTCTACCGCGTGGATAAGAGCCACTCCAAGGCGTCCGGCGGCACGGGCCTCGGATTGTCGATCGTCAAGCACGCCGTGCAGTATCACCATGGCCGCATCGAGCTCGAGAGCACGCCGGGCGCAGGCACGACCATCCGTGTCGTGTTCCCGAATGCGTGAGCAGCAAAACAAAAAGACGAGATTTTCACGGATGAAAATCTCGTCTTTTTTTATTGATTTGATAGACGCAAAACCTTTTATAAGTCCTCACAAATGTTTAT
>ERZ773276.1351-NODE-1351-length-19303-cov-4.396872_pt1 | contig 19303 bp, 16 predicted proteins | sample MGYA00511386_ERZ773276 | MGnify/ENA primary metagenome ERZ773276 (study PRJEB29015, sample SAMEA2737778) | human gut metagenome | biome: human gut; feature: human-associated habitat; material: faeces | place: China | collected 2012 ...
GGCAAACACCTACGGTTTCTTTGCCGTTGCGGACAGATGCGAGGAAATGGCTCAGCACATTAATCAACTTATAAAACGACTGAAAGATGATAGGTAAACAGACTAAAGGAACATCGTTCGGTGGTTGCGTCCGCTATGTCCTCAAAGAGGAAAAATCCAAGCTATTGGAAGCGGTAGGAGTAGAAGGTACACCCGAACAGATGGCAGAGCAATTTGAGTTACAAGCATTACTCAACGATAAGGTAAAGAATATTGTCGGACACACTTCGCTCAACTTCTCACCGGAAGATAGTGCAAGGCTAAAGTCAGACGATGCACTGATGCTGAGTATAGCGCACGACTATATGAAACTGATGGGTATTGAAAATACGCAATACATCATTGCTCGGCATATCGACCGTGAGCATCCACATTGCCATATCGTTTTCAACCGAGTGGACAATGACGGCAAGACGATTAGCGACAAGAATGACTTTCGTAGGAATGAGAAAGTTTGCAAAATGCTGACCGCGAAATATCGCTTGCACTTTGCCAATGGTAAAGACCATGTCAAAGAGGAACGCTTACGTCCCTACGACAAGGCAAAGCATGAGATATACAAGGCATTGAAAGATGAATTGCCCAAAGCTCATAGTTGGGATGATTTGAAAGATGCGCTTGCCGACCGAGACATTGATATGAAATTCAAGGTCAGCCGAACTACACGGGAAATACAGGGTGTAAAATTTGAGTACAACGGTTTTTCTTTCTCCGGCTCTAAGATTAGCCGAGAGTTCAGCTACTTGAATATCGACAACCGACTGGAAGAGAATGCTTGTGCATCCTTGTTTGAATCACCCAAACAGGAATCCAGACATAAGGAAGATAATGTACAACAAAGCGTTTCCTATTCCGATGATGGCTCAAGCATCAGTCTCGGCTTGCTTAACGGCAACTCATCCTACGATGCCACTGCAGCAGAAGAAGCCGAGTTCAATCGCCTGATGAAAAAGAAAAAGGCTAAGCGCAAGCGAGGCTTTCATTTATAATCCATTATTATTAACATCTTAAATTCAATTATTTATGGTACAAAAAGATTTAATTCTTGATTTCAATCTCTACTTGTGTGAGAAATTTGGTTACAGAGAAAGCTGTAGCGTAATGCCACATGCCAATGGCTTTTGTGTGAACATCAGTGAACGTGATCTGGACTGCTACATCCGCTTTTGGGAGTATAGTTGTGGAAGAGGCAATTTTCCCGACTGGTCTATCATCATTGTGCGCAGTAACTTCAAGAAGAACCAAGAAGAAGGCCTGAAAGATTTGGCTCGCTTCTTCAAGGAGTACATGCCACGCTACGGTTACAAATACCTCTGTACCGAAGGTGATGACTACAAGTATTATCAGACACTCGGTTTAAAGCTCATCTATCAAGGAATCTTTGATCAAAACAATTATGGATTGCCGATTAAAGACTTAAATGTCTGACACATCGTTTAGAATTGAGGAGGGGACTTGTCCTCTCCTTTTTTTCTTTCTGATACGCCCCATTATGAGAACGTACCGTTTGAGGTACCAAGTTCGTGGGTGTGGACAACTTTGGGAGAAATTAGTAATTATGGCGAATGTAATAATGTTTCCGTTGATAGCATAACCGATGACGACTGGGTTTTAGAACTTGAAGATTTAGAAAAGGATACAGCAAAAATCATTCAAACACTTTCTAGATCAAAAAGAAGTATTAAAGGAGTACGGCACAGATTCAACAAAGGAGATATCCTATACTCTAAATTACGCACATATCTGAATAAGGTCTTGGTCGCACCACAATCAGGATATTGTACAACTGAAATAATGCCATTCAATTCATACTGTAATGTTTCTTCATATTATCTTAATCATGTACTGCGTTCGGCATATTTTCTTGACTATACGCAACAATGTGGATATGGTGTTAAGATGCCACGCTTGAGTACAACAGATGCTTGTAATGGCATGATTCCATTGCCACCTCTTGCTGAGCAAAAGCGTATTGTGAAAGAAATTGAACACTGGTTCTCTTTGATTGACGTTATAGAAAGTGGAAAGGAAGATTTGCAGGCAACCATCAAGCAAGCCAAGAGTAAGATTCTTGACCTTGCCATTCACGGCAAACTCGTACCACAAGACCCAAACGATGAACCTGCCTCAGAACTGCTCAAACGCATCAACTCGAAGGCAGAAATCACTTGTGATAACGGGCATTATACGCAGTTACCAATTGGATGGGAGGTTGTTCCTATGCAAATGTTATGTTCTTTGACGGATGGAAAGAAACTTGACGGTAAGGAAATGCCAAATCTTGACGTAAAATATCTAAGAGGAGAACGTGATTTTAAGACTTTGACCAATGGGCGATATGTAGCAGCCAATAACCTGTTGATTTTAGTTGATGGAGAAAACTCTGGTGAAGTGTTCAGAACACCGATTGAGGGTTATCAAGGTAGTACATTCAAGCAACTACACATTGCTGAAAACATTCATACTGACTATCTTTTGCACGTAATTAACCTACATCGTAAGAGTTTACGTGAGAACAAAATTGGTTCGGCAATACCTCATTTGAACAAAAAACAATTTAAGGCAATAGAGGTACCCGTACCGCCTTATAATGAGCAAGTAAAGATTGTTGCTGCAATAAATTCAGCCCAAGATAGATTGGATACAATCATGGAGAACTTATAAATTCTCCATGATTGTATTAAGTTTTTTAAACATCACATTTACAGCATTGGCAATACGCTTTTGTTCCTCTTTTGGTGGTATTGGTATGCAAAGTTTAGAGTATTCTGAAATCCAATAACGCTTATGAGTGTCACCAATGAGCCGTGTTATGTTCATAAACATAGCGACATATTCAATTTCTATACTGTCAGCCACTCTTAAAATTTTCATTGCGGATGATTTTACTTTGAAAGGAAAATCAACGAGTTTAGAATCTGTAGTAAAGTCATCAAAAATGATACAGGGTGTATTCTGGTAAATGCCTTCTGTTTCGTTGGTATATCCTATTATAAAAGACTTCCCTGCCGTTAAAACAGGGATCAAATATTTATCATCGTAATCAGTTGATTTGACAATATAGGCTTGTGGCTGCTCATATTTTACGATGTTTTCTAATTGACATTCGCACCATCCATTAGGTAACTGCGTATAATGCCCGATACGTTCTGCTATATTGTTACTGTATTCATTATAAATCAATATAATATGGTAACAAAATTCAAAAGTTATTTGGCAAAGACAAATCTTGCCAAGAACACCATCACCTCTTATGTGTGGACGGTACAGTATTTCCTCAACCATTATGGGGAGGTGAACAAGAAGAACCTTTTGGCATACAAAGGGTATTTGGTGGAGAACTTCAAGCCACAGACTGTAAACATACGTTTGCAGGGTATCAACAAGTATTTAGAGTTCACTAAGCAAGATAAACTGAAAGTGAAGTTCGTAAAGGTACAACAAAAGAACTTTTTGGAAAATGTAATCAGCGATGCCGATTACAAATTTCTCAAATCCCAGCTTAAAACTGATGGTTATGAGGAGTGGTATTTCATTGTGTGGTTCATGGCTGCCACTGGAGCACGTGTTAGTGAATTGCTCCACATCAAAGCGGAACATATCAAAGTGGGTTATCTTGATTTGTATAGTAAAGGCGGTAAGATTCGACGACTATACATCCCCAAGAATCTACGGACAGAAGCCGAAAAATGGTTGAAAAGCCAAGGCTTGACATCCGGTTACATTTTCTTGAATCGTTTCGGACAGCGTATTACTACTCGTGGAATCGCTTCCCAACTCAAACATTTTGCTGAAAAATACGGAATGAACAAGGAGGTTGTTTATCCTCATTCATTCCGTCACCGTTTCGCTAAAAATTTCCTTGACCGCTTTAACGACCTTGCTTTACTTGCCGACCTTATGGGGCATGAAAGCATAGAAACCACTCGTATCTATTTACGCCGTACTGCCAGCGAACAGCAGAAGATTGTGGATAAAGTGGTAAACTGGTAAAGCCACATTAACCCTTAGGAGTGTATTCACTTACACTTCTAAGGCTTTTTGAATGTTATTAAAAACTGAGAATAGCTCTTCTATCTTTTGAACAATGCGCTGTTGTTCGGCAAGTGGAGGAAGTGGAAAATACATATCGTTAAAATCTGTACTATTAAATCCTGCTTGAGCTGTTCTTGATATTTCTTTCAGTTTTCCCTGATACAGATCAGACAAATAGTAATAATATGCGAACTCCTTATATATAAGATTCTCAAATTTAAAAATAACCTTTGCCATTGCCACATTATAAGCCCCTTGTTCAGCATGAAATACTTTTCCTAAAGAGCCACCATAACGAGCTAATAATATATCTCCCTTTTTAGCCTGTTTGGAAGCAAGATTAATTGGAATATAAACAGGTACAGGAGACTCTCCGTAATCTCTAATCTGATAAAGCCTAATGTAATTTGGCTTAGGTTTATTTTCAAAATAATTTTTCGATGGTTGAGCTCCTCCTGATATATCTAAGATGGAATTATGACTACACCATACCCATGACTCAGGAATTTCATAAGGGAACTTCTCACTATGCCCGTTATCACAAGGTGTGAAGTCGGGATTTATGCGTTTCAAGAGTTCAATGGCAGGCTCATCATTCGGGTCTTGCGGTACGAGTTTTCCGTGGATGGCGAAGTCGAGAATTTTATTCTTGGTTTGTTTGATGATTGTTTGTAAGTCAGATTTTCCTTGCTCTATTTGATCAATCAAGGCAAACCAATGTTCTATCTCTTTTGAGATTCTTTCTTGTTCTTTTCGTGGAGGTATCGGAATACAAACATCGTTAATAACAGCTACAGAAAGTCCAGGTTGAGCAGTAGCAGTGGCATATTGATTCAAGTTTAACGTTATCAGTATATAATATGCCCACATTAAATCCACATCACAATAACTTTCCACTACAACGGCATGTTCTGTTGCATAAAACTTTCCTTTAGCAATATTGATGTTTCCGCAAAGTGCTCCTTGCCTTCCGATAATTGGGAAATCTCCTTCTCTATTATACAATGCAACAAATCCTCTAACGCCATTGCCACCATAACATTTGTAAGGATGTGATTCGGTGACAGCATCTTTAATATCTTTTGCTGTTATGTTTTTTCCTGCTTGAAGTGTAAACACCTCACCCAAAGTGGACAAACACCATCCTTTCGGTAGCACGTTCTCATAATGGGGCGTATCAGAAGTCTTGGCAGACTTCTTGCTCCGCTTGATTTTTCCTTCCTTTATCAGTCGTTCTTTTTCAGCCTTGATTCGTTCCAGCAGAACAGATGCTGGCTCATCGTTGGGGTCTTGCGGCACAAGTTTTCCATGTATCGCAAGGTCGAGTATCTTTTGACGTAACGCTTTTGTATCCATCGTTGTATTTTTGTTTGTAATGATGCAGTCAAAAAAAACAGCATCATTACTATTCATTTTCTTCCAGTTTCTTTAATTCCTCATTCTCTTCAAACTCTTCAATCCACTCCTTCACCTTGGCTTGCAATAAAGCCTTATTAGGAAGATAAAGCTGATAAGCAGAAGCATAAATGTTGGCTTCTTTAGGCAAGGTGAGTTCCACAAGTGCATCGTTCTTCTCCCTGCACAGCAGAATACCGATTGTCGGCTTTTCAAAGTCTTGCTTCACATAGCGGTCGTAATAGTTGACATACATCTGCATCTGTCCAAGGTCTTGGTGAGTAAGTTTGTCTATCTTCAAGTCTATAAGCACATAGCATTGTAGCAAACGATTGTAAAACACCAAGTCAACAAAGAAATGCTGCTCATCAAACGTGAACCGTTTCTGCCTTGCTTCAAATAAGAATCCTTTACCAAGTTCTAACAGGAATTGCTGCATCTTGTTGATAATGGCATTCTCCAATTTAGACTCCGAGTACACCGCATCGGGTTTTAGACCAAGAAACTCTAATGTGATGGGATTCTTGATGATGTCAGATGGTTTCCCTATAGTTTGCCCTTCTTTCGCCAACCGCATTACTTCATCTTTGTTACGACTCAAAGCCAATCTCTCATAAAGACAGCTTCCTACTTGACGGCTGAGTTGCCTTTTAGACCATTGTTGTTGGGTACATTCTATTTCATAGAAACTGCGGGCATCCGGATTTTCCACCCTCATCAGTATAAGGTAATGAGACCATGAGAGAGCGAATGTCGGTTCAGGAATATGTTCCTCTGCCTTCGGATAATCGGCTAACCACTGGTTAGCCTTTTGGCTCGACTTTGGACAACCACCGGCTAGCCCTTTAGAAAAGACAATATAAAACTGCCGTATATTCTTAAGCGTTGAATACGACCATCCATCTCCCAATCTATCTGTCAGACGTTTAGATAGTTCTTTCAATACCGCCTTTCCGTATTCGGCTCTTGTCTCTCCCTTTTGCTCATATTCTACTATATATTGTCCGATATGGAACTTAGTATAGACTTCAGCAATATTGACGGCTGTTGCCACACGTTCCCTTGCCTGCGTGACAAGGTCAACAACCTTTAAGAACAGGTCGTTTATATCTTTATCATTTGTGCTAATATCTTTTCGCATAGCTCAATTTTCTTCAATATTTGCAAGCAGTTTTTCAAGTTCAGTCACCGCTCTACTAATGGTTTGGCTCTTATCCTTGATGTCTGCCATCAGTTCTGCCAATGAACGGTCGTCCACCTCACCACCTTGTTTTATCCAAGTAATGTCAAGACTTGTTTTGTCTCTGGCAATAATTTCATCTACAGGGTATTTACGCCAACGACCTTGCGGATTATTCTCGGCATCGTAGGTTTCTACTCGATTATTGTAGCAAGAAACAAAATCATCCAAATGATGCCGCTCCAGTTTATTGGTGGCAAGCGTATGCTTTATGTCTGTACGGTAATCGTAAAACCATATTTCTTTGGTTGGTTGTCCTTTGCTGAAAAACAACACGTTGGCTTTTACGCCTTGCGCATAGAAAATACCTGTAGGCAAGCGCAAGATAGTATGCAGATTGAAATCTTGCAATAAGCGTTTGCGAATAGTCTCACCTGCCCCTGCCTCAAAAAGGACATTGTCTGGAAGCACCACAGCAGCACGTCCTCCGGTTTTGAGCATAAGCATCATGTGCTGGAGGAAATTTAACTGGTTATTCTTGGTCTCCACATAGAAATCCGGACGATTGATATCCACAGAGCCTGCCGGACGAGTACCAAAGGGAGGATTAGCAAGTATCACATCAACAAGCGTTGAAGGTTCTTTTTCCAACGAATCTTCACAAACAATCGGACTACGGTCTGTACCAATACCATGCAAATAAAGATTCATAGAAGCGAGCGTCACCACTAAGGGCGTATTATCCACACCATGTAAAGCTTTGTCACGCAAGAAATCACGTTTTTCTTTACTTGCTGACTGACCTTTCATATAATCGTAAGCTGTAAGCAAGAATCCACCCGTTCCACAAGCTGGGTCACAAACCGTTTCACCCATTTGCGGATTGATGCAATCTACCATTGCCTGAATAAGTGGACGAGGAGTAAAATACTGTCCTGCACCACTTTTCTTATCCTGCCCGTTCTTTTCAAGAATGCTTTCGTAGATAGCACCTTTCACATCACCGTCCATAATGAGCCATTGCTCTTCATCAATCATGGTGATAACCTTTTTTAGATAAACTGGTTTGTCTATCTTGTTTTGTGCCTTCGTATAAATTGTACCTATCAGATTATCCTGCTCGCTAAGCAATTTAAGGGTTTCTTCATATTGTTTTACCAGATCCAGACCATCAAGTGCCATCAAATCTGCCCACTGATAACCAGTTGGAATAGCCGACTCTTCTCCAAACATTTCTACATTTTCGGCATCCATCTTCAAGAATAAAAGATAGGTCAATTGGGTAATATAATCAGTGAATCCGATTCCTTGTCCGGCAAGAGTGGTTGCCAGATTCCATACTTTTTTGGTGAGCGATTGCTCTGTTGTATTATTTGTTGCCATTTCTTTATGCTGCTTTTCTTAAAACTACAAATGTGTAAAGTGAGTGAAGTGCCTCGTCTGCCTTCTGCATATTACCAAATGCTCTAATCATTTGGGCTGCATGGGTAGCATCATCTTCACGAATATCTCTGATAGTACAAGCTCCGTTAGAAGCGATGTAATCCACAATACGACTGATAACCTCTCGCTGTTTGTCTGTTATTTCACGCTGGTTTTGTCCTAACCAAAGATTGAAAAACTGTTTAGAGGTAGTAACTACGCTATCCAATCGTTCGATTTGGTGGAAAGCAAAGCGCACAAGTTGTATGATATTGGTCAATGCATCGCTTTCTTCTTTGGTAGTGGAACGCCTTACCACTTTAGGATTAACTATGGCATAAGAGTTCCAGAGTTGTTTGGATGTAAAATGATTGTTTGCCATTTTGAGTCTGTTCTCCAAATCCTTTAGCATCGAATAGGTTATAGGCTCTCCCTCATTGTTGTAAATGATGCGCAGTGCCTCTATTTCGTCATAGTACTTTTTACAAAAATCTTCAAAAGCCTCTGTCGTATTTTTTGCTTCCTCAATGGAAAACCCTTTGGAGATAAGCGTATCTTCACCCGGCATCAATGTATTGACGAATCCGGCTGCAAGTATAAGAAGGTATTTCCGAGCATCCGCATGATTGGCAAGCGGAGCGACTAGCCCCTTACGTTCATTGTTAGGCTCATCAGTGCTTACAAACAGTGGAAGAATGCCTTTCTCCAGCGCATCGTATATTCTAGCAGAAAGTTCCTTCATGTCATCATGAGACAAACGGACAAACTCTTTCCGTTGCGAATCATCCGCCTTGTTGTATATTCGGGCAAGCGTTGCCGCAAGCCGTTTGAGATACTCGTCAGGAATATAGCCATGACTAATACGTTCTAACAACTCCTTTAGAGTAATCGTTTTTGTTGTAGGACCATCATCTATAGGTGCCACTGTTTGCGCATGCTCCGTCACGCCTACCGCATCAACCAAATAAAAACAATCCTTGCTGAATGCGTTCGGGGTAACATTGCGAAGTTGGTCATCACCAATAGTACGCACTCCACGCCCTTTCATCTGAATATACAAAGGCAATGACTCCACATCACGCATGAACATCACCACTTCCAGTGGCTTTACATCTGTTCCAGTGGCAACCAACGTACAGGTCACAGCAATACGGAAATCCTTGTCGTTACGGAATTGGCGTATCAGTTCGTTACTGTCGCCTGCCGAATAAGTAATTTTCTGAACAAAGCGGTCGTCATTCCGTCCGAACACCTCTTTAGCTATCTGTACGATATTTGTAGCGTGAGCTTCATTGAGAGCAAATATCAAGGTTTTGGGCAAATAGTCCATATTCGGCTTACGTTGCGGGTCATTAAACAATTCTGTATAAACCACATCCCGATAGGTCGAAAGGATTAACTTTATCTGTGCCGGATTAATAACACTCCGATTAAGTTCTTTATTTGTGTAGTTTTTGGTTTCCTTACTACTTACAGTCTTGACCTCACCTGTATATCTTGTTTCTTCTTTAAATTTCTCACCCTCTAATATAGCCCCACCCGTTTCCGTGACTTGGGTTTTTATTCTATATACCCGACAATCCACATTCACACCATCAACGATACTCTTTTCTAATGTATAGTTGACAATGCGATTGTTATTGAAAAAAGCCATTGTTTCGGGAATAGGTGTCGCAGTCAAACCTACCAATCTTGCCGTATCAAAATACTCCAATACCATGCGCCAGTTTCCATAAATGGAGCGATGGCACTCATCTATAATAATCATATCAAAGTAATCGTGCGGTAAATTGGGATTGGGAGGCAAGGTTACTTCCTCTGCAGGTTCGTTCTCATCATCGTCATCATTATCCTCAATAGCTTCTCCTTTCAAGAATGAAAACAAACGTTGTATTGTAGAAATAACGACGTTACTATCAGAAGGGATAGAAGGTGAGCGAAGGCGATTGACCGTAAAGATAGTATTGAAAGCGTCTCCATTCTCTGTCAGTCGGAAAGTTCCAAATTCTCCCTCTGCCTGTTTTCCAAGATTATTTCGGTCGACAAGAAACAACACCCTACGCATTGGTGTATAAGAAAGCATTCGGTAGGCAGCAAGACAAGCAGTATATGTTTTGCCTGCTCCGGTAGCAAGAACCATCAATGCCCGATTTTGCCCAGCACGAAAACTCTTTTCAAGTTCTGTCACCGCTTCATACTGGCAATCACGAAGCCCCTTCCTTTTCAATGTGGGAAGTCCGGCAAATGTATCCTCAATCCCCAGTTTCTTGACCAATTCATGTGGCGTAGGAATAGTTATTATCTGTTTGAAACAAGAATCTTGTTCACGGAAATCACAGAAGTATAGTTCTTTTCCATTTGAGGTAAAGATAAAAGGCAATGGCTTTTGATATGCCTGATAGATATTTGGGACACTTCGTGCATATAGAGCTGCTTGCTCGCATACTTTTGAAGCAAAAACGTCTGTTTCTTCACGCTTAGCTTCAAGTACTCCTACTGCTTTTCCATTAATGAAAAGGAAATAATCGGCTTCAAGATTTCCTTTCAATAAACCTTCTCTTATGGCTACAGCCGTACCAGTAGGTTCATAATCCTCCCTATTAACTACTTTCCAACCAGCATCGGCAAACCACTGGTCTATCTTTATTCTTGCTTTTTCTTCAGGAGTCATATTCTTAATAATATATATTATCAGAAGTTTATGCTAAAAAACAAATTGATATTCAAAGCTATAACTTTACTCTTTCAATAATTGATTCGCTCTAAGGAAATTCACAAACGAATCAATTATTTTAGAATTACGATTAATAATATCAGTTTCAGTAAAATCACTATATGAATTACTTATCTCCGCCAATTCTACAATTTGAGAGCCATTCTTTTCCTGACCATTAGCAGTGGTAAAACCTTTATAATATTTTACTTTATCTACAAAGCGATAGTCGGAAGCTCTGATATTCAATCTTTTTTCAAGAAGAACCTTATTTCCAAGTATTTCTACATTCTGAGGATTTGATAAACCTTTTTCTTTATCCAGTCTGTTTCGTGCATATATATGTTCTATATCGAATTTGGTTTCCAATGACAATAATGATTGATTATCATATTGAAAAGCCCACCAAGTAATCATTGATTTTGTAATCGCACGACTATTATTGAATGCATAATTTGTTATTTGCGCACGATAACGTTCTTCTGAAAATTTGAAATCTGAGAATGTTACATCTTCTCCTCTGATTATCTTAACCATTTCTGCATATACAGGAGTACGCAAAGAGTTAACACCTGGATTAGTTATAGCATAAGCCCATATGAAAGCTGTTATACAATCCAAGAAACGACAAAAAGCATTTTCTTCTATTTCATCATTTTCATTACGATGGTACATAAAATACACAGAAGTGATATACGTCCACATTCCATTAGGAGCATAACTAAGTACGAACAAACGCTTTAGGACTTTATCTGAGAAACGTTCTGTCTCCTGATTGTTAACATCTTGCCAAAATTTGGCAAGGCTTACAAGATTACTCAATGTCTTTGGCTGATGCAAAAGAGGATAACTGCCATCTCCTTCATAAAACTTGCGCAAAGCTTCTGTTGTTGATGATTTTATCTCTGCAAGTGCTCGCTCATAATACATATATCTTGTAAACAATTCATCTAATGGTGTACCATAAATTGGATGAAACACTTCGCTAGTAATCTTATCTAGATTTTTCCACGTTTCTATAAATTCATCTTTTTTACCAAACGATGAATAATATTTATAAAGTTGCGCCTTAAAAATATCTGCATCAGAGAGAGGTTTCCCTCTATCATTCAAGGTTGAGAAAATTCTTAATGCCGTATTTTGTGATTCCGCCTCTATTGGTAAAAGCACACAGTTATTTAACACTCGTGCCGGGAAATATGCAAAATACGATGGATAATTACTTAAAAAAACATCTATCTTTTCAACGAAGAAATTGAAATTCTTTGCGTAACGACTTTTTTTGCCAATTCCTTGTCCATCTTTCAATATTGCAATAAACTCTTCTTTATCTTCATCCGTAGCAACCTGTGAATTGATTTTCAGAGCAGATGTTTCAAACTCTCCAAATTCATTAGCTCTCCAAATACATTTTTCAATATCCTCCTTCATCCGTTTTGAGCGAGGGTCTTTCATACTACCTAGTTTATTATAAAAAGCCCTTAACAAAAGCATAAGTGTCGTTAAACGTTGCTGCCCATCAATTACCTCCATTTGGTTTCTATTCTTAAATGTTACTATAGGACCAAGGAAATACTCTTCATCGTCAATAAATTGGTCACAGTCATCATTTGGGAAAGAGAACGAAAACAAATCATCCCATAAAGTTTTACACTCCATCTCACCCCACGCATATGGGCGTTGGTAATCAGGTATAAGGAAGTTGTATTTCGATTCTTGAAAAAGGCTTTTCACCTTTTTCTGTTCAATATTTAAGTTTGCCATCTTATTGCTTATTTTTATATTCTAATCAATTAAACTCAATAATAACATCAGAAAGGCTTGTATATTATTACCTATCTTTTTTATCGGTTATTAAGTCCTTCAAATCTACCTGCAATATCGATGCAAACTGTTGAAGTGTCTGCAAATTAGGTTGAATCCGATTGCAAGCATAGGCATTGACCATACTAAAACTCATATCAAGCTGTTTCGCCAACCACGTCTGAGAGATACCTTTTTCCAAAAGAACTGCCTTTAGTCTATTTAGCTTCATTGTTTGATACGATTTTATAATGCAAATGTAGTGAATTATATTCAATATCAGGATTGTTTTTGTACTTTTGTAGCTACATGAACCCCAACTTATAACGTGAAAATCAAAAAGATGATAAGAACATGCACATATTTGATGAATATTTAAATGATACAGATTAGGAGAAACGTGAACGAGCCAAATTATGGAGAGCTTCCATAGGCTTACAAACTGTCGATAATCTGCGTGTATCAAATTTTCTCATAGACACAGCTCGTAAACATATAGAGGGAGAAATATCAATGGACGAAGTTAGTAGAATGATAAATGAACATTATAAGAAGCCTAAAGAATCTTAGTTCTCTATTTTGTTGAATAAAAAGAATCCTACTCATATAAAATTTAGGACTGAACCTATGCAATTAACACATAGCTTCAGTCTCATTAAACTACTCTCGTCTCTTTCTATTAAAGTCAGGATGAACAATGATGTTACTTTTGAAAGACCTAATGTATCCATAGCATTAATGGTGGAGCACAAAATAATGGATATGAGAGCGTACAGGTTCTAAAAAGAATAAAGTATTTATTTTCGGCATCATCCGCAAAAAGCCATCCGACAATGATGCCAATTCTGAAGATAACCACTACCTTTGTCTCAATTCAAAAACACAAATATGTATCTGACAAGTATGACTCACGAGGAACTGTATGCCGAAGTGCATAAGGACCTCATCGAAATATCGACCAAAGCAAATATGTTCATGGATAAGGTTCGTAAGAAAACAAAGAACATGCTGCCATATCCTTTGGCGACCCAGCGTATAACCCTCACCACCACCCGAAGAAATGTGTGGACAGTAGTGGGAAAACACAATTCATATATGCAAGGCGTAGGATTTCAGGCTTATGCCCCCATTATCGGCACTTCAAGCAATGGCTATATCCAAATGACGGGTTTCAAGTCCCGCGATAGGGTGATGCATTACACAGCACATTTCATGCAACGATATAAAGAGCGCTACATCGATCATTATCAAATAGACCGCAAAGGGGAAAACATATTCGAATACTTTGTGTATAACAATCCGCAAGTCTTGTATACTCGCAAGAATAATGGCGGCTATTTCATCGTTTCCGACCATGGTATCGCTGTAGCCGATTTCAGCGAAGGACTAAAACTCATGACCCATGTCACTTTTCTGGGAGATGATGAACTGACGCTAAAGAAACAGCTCATCTATGATGAGGAAATCAAAATCTACAAAGGGGCACTTGAGCTGAAACGGTTAAAATCAAGAAAACAAAAGGATGATCTCGTCACGATTTGGAATGTTGCCAAGCAGCATAATGCAGGTATTGAGATGGTAAAACGATGGTACCAATGGAATGGAGTAAAAGTGGATGAAGATTATCTTCAACAATGCATTGATCTCATTGAGAAATATAATGTCCAGTCACTCGATCAATTTGCGGAACTTATGTCCCGACAATAAAAAGGATCCTTATGAGAACTATCGAGCACGAAGCTGCCAGAAAGCTACGGCAGCCGCAGCGGCTACATTGAGTGAATCGACACCGTGCGACATAGGAATACGGACTACGTAGTCAGCTTCGGCAATCGTTTCCGGCGAAAGTCCGTCCCCTTCGGTACCCATCACGATAGCCAATCTGGGTTCGGTTGCCAAGACAGGATCATCAATGGAAACAGAGTTATCCGTGAGTGCCATGGCAGCTGTACGGAAGCCCAACTTGCCCAAGTCGCTGAGAGAACCGTCCATCCAAGTCCATGGTACAAGGAAGACCGTTCCCATCGATACTCTGACTGCACGACGGTTCAACGGGTCACAAGAGTTACGCGTCAGTAGTACGGCATCAATTCCCAGGGCGGCTGCCGAACGGAAAATAGCACCGATGTTGGTTGTATCAACAACACCATCGATCACGACGATGCGCCGGGCTTCCCGACAGACTTCTGCCATACTGCGCACCGCAGGACGACGCATGGCACAAAGAACACCACGTGTCAGGACATAACCGGTCAATGTAGCAAGCAGTTCCCTGCTACCCGTATAGACAGGCACATTGCCACAACGTTCAATGATGTCGGAGGCATCGCCAGTGATATGTTTATGCTCACACAAAATGGCTAAAGGTTCATAACCGGCGTCCAGAGCTCTCTCTATGACCTTTGGACTTTCTACGATAAAAATACCCTTGTCAGGCTCGATACGATTGCGTAACTGAGCCTCGGTAAGAGTACAGAATATCTCAACTCCGGGATGAGACAAAGAGGATATTTCGACAACAGGCATATTCTTATTTATTACTTTCAGTTTGACATACAATCGCTACCTTGATGACGCCGTCCAGCTTGTTTTCAAAGATACGATATGCCTCCTCAATCTCGTTCAGCGAACAGCGATGGGTAATAAGAGGAGTGGTATCAATCTTTCCCTCTTCAATCAGACTGAGGATCTCAGCACAGTCACAGCCGTCTACACCTCCTGTTTTGAAAGTCAAATTCTTGCCATACATCTCAGGCAAAGGAAAAAGCAGAGGTTTGTCATAAAGAGCCACAATCGTGACTATCGCATTGGGACGGGCACAGTCCCACGCCATCCGGAAACTATCTTCGGTCCCCGCCACTTCCAGAACAACATCAGCTCCACCGTGATCACTGTTTTGGAGTACAAACTCCTTGCAGTTCTCAGGTGTCGTTATCAGTACATCGGGATAATGTTCACGGACAAACCGAATCCTTTCAGGGGACTTTTCACAGACAATGATACGCTTCGGATTCTTCAGCATCGAGCAGAGCAAAGTACAAATTCCGGTAGGTCCGGCACCAATGAGGAGGACAGTATCTTTCTCCGTAATCTCCGAGATACGAGTTGCCCAGAAGCCTGTGGCAAGGACATCACCGACAAAAAGAGCCTGTTCATCACTGACTGTATCGGGAATACGGTTCAGTCCCTGATCGGCATAAGGTACTCTGACATATTCCGCCTGTCCGCCGTCGATACGACAGCCTAAAGCCCAGCCACCGTTGGGGTCGGTACAGTTGTTGACATATCCGTGACGACAAAAGAAACACTCTCCACAAAAGGTCTCGACATTCACGGTTACTCTGTCGCCGGGTCTGACTGATGTAACTTCAGCTCCCACCTCTTCCACGACACCTACCATCTCGTGTCCAACCGTTATTCCGGGTACTGCACGCGGCACACTACCGTGTTTGATATGCAGGTCACTGGTACAGATACTGCCAAGAGTCACACGCACGATTGCATCCCGTGCATCCGTAATTTTCGGTTCCGGTTTTTCTCGCAATTCAAATTTTCCGTGTTCAATATATGTGTATGCAAGCATAATCTCTTCTTTATTTAATGAATAGATCCATTGCAAAGATAGTGATTTCAAAAAGAAATCGCATAGAACAATGGTATTAGCTTATCAATCATTTCTCATTCTTGAAAGAAAGCCTTACATTTGTAGAGAATACAAAACTTGTATCCCTTGCTATCATAAATAAAACAAAGTCAACAAATGAAAGAAGAACCCGACAGCCTGCCTGTCCCTTACAATTTTGCCCGTTGCTTCAACGACCAATGCCCACAAGCCTCCAAATGCTTACGCCACATAGCTGCACAATATAACGGAGCCGACTATCTTTATATCACCAGCGTTAATCCGGCACGCTATCCTGCGGACGGGAATCAATGCGAATGTTTTAAAACGGCTGTAAAAGTTCATGTAACATGGGGACTTAAACGGTTGCTTGACAGGATTCCTTATGAAGACGCAGTCAGTATCCGATCACAGTTGGTGGGACACTATGGGAAAACAGGATATTACCGACTCTATCGTGGAGAACGAGGCCTTATGCCCAAAGATCAAGCTTATATAAAACAATTGTTTCGTAACAAAGGAATAAAAGAAGAGCCTGCTTACCAACGCTACACAGAAGAATATATATGGTAAGTTGCTGTCATCTGTCACCAAACGGGACATAACAGACTCATTATGAACGAATCAGCCCGTGACAGCAGGAGGTGATTGCATTGTGACAGCATTTTTGCCGTCACAATGCAATCACACATTTATTATTTGTTCCCGCTACGCGGTCACTAACTTTACGACATGGTAAAGCGTACCGCTACGTACATGTTTGGAGGGGATTTCCTGCTTTTTCAGTATTCTTCCAAATGAATTGACCCTTTTCACGGACATCGGTATCGAACTATTTCTCTGAATATCTTCCATAATCTCCGCCGGAGACAACCACTCCCCTTCATCAGGCTGTGCAGCACGAAAATACCGGAAAAACAGCTGTTCTTCCGGAGGAACTTGCTCAAATTCACGATTGTTTTCCATCATAATCTTTTCATCCTCCTGGTCGAACCAATAGCGTTCGCCATGTTCCAATTCATACATGGCTTGCGCGTAAAGCTGCTCATAATCTATCGGACGATTCGTGTCAATCACTCCCGTCACTTCGATACAGATGAAACGACGGCTACCGGAAGGATCGGTCAACAGGTCTTTTTGATTACTCGTAGCGATAAATGAAGCATACCGGCGCATTTCGAGCACGGCACTGGCATGAGGTTTCCGCATATTTACCACAGGCTTTTGCAGAATATGTTTCAAGAAGCCCTGTTGTGTCGAACTGACCTGATCAAATTCATCAATATTGATGAGCGCAAAACGATTGAGATAAAGTTCCGCATCTTTCTTTCGCGAGAAATCAATGCTGTCAGTATAATAGGAACGTTCCGAAGGTGGCATTATACTCCGGCAAAAGGTAGATTTTCGCGTCCCTTGCGCCCCGACCAGCAATGGCGAAACACTGTTCGCGTATTTTTTATCATACCCTCTCCAATGAGAAACCATATTGAGAAACCAGCGGTGAAACAAGTCTGTCCAATACGGATTCCGGCAAGGAACGGTAGCTGCCAATTCACGGATACGGTCTTTACCGTCCCATCCGGGAAGTCGATAGAGAAAATCCTCCAACGGATTGAATACAGGCACACGATTTGAATAGATATACCGACTGATATCCCTGTCCCACAGTGGAATACCCTCCATTTGTGCATCTAGGGCAATGCTATTCAGCGCCCGTTTGTCGAGAGGATTGAAACGAAAACGGAAAGACAGCCTTTCCCGATATTCCACCTCGGCGATTTGTGTGTTATAGCGAAATTCATAACGGCGTTTCATGAATTCTTCGGTCTGTAAGGCTAGCTGTTGCTCTTTGCTCAGACTGATATTTTTGCCGAAACCTTTACATTCGAGATATACGTTGCCAATCATCTCCCGGATCAACACTTCTTGTTTATACATATAGAAATGAAAAACGGTACGTTTCACGACTTCTTCCTGAGGCAATCCCGAAGCAAAACAATTTTTGGCCAATTGTACGACCAATGGTTGCCATTTATCTTCCCGTAATTGGAGGCCTGCTTCGCTAAGATCTGTATAAGCTTTCCGAAAAGCTGCTTCAAAAAGCATCAAAAAAGCATTTTCTGCATCATATCCCGGCACGGCACGAGTCAACGGAGACTTCTCTGCCTGCACTGCCTCCCGGAAAGTCGTCTCTTCGGGCATCGCTGTGGGCTGCGAGAGATAAAATTGCACGGAATTCGGACGATACATAATATCCGGATCATAAGACAATCGCGAATATTGCTCCAAAGTCGGCTCTTTGGGAAGTATATCGAACGGGATTTGGGGCTGATAACATTTCACGGCCAGCCGATAGGCGTGAGCGTGAAACAGTTCCGCCTCTTCCCGTGTTTTGGGCAGTGAGTTATCCGGACGAGTAAAAGTGGTCCATATCTTCACCGTTTTTCCACTCGAACCCATAAAAGCGCAACGGGTCTGCGGTTGTTCACTCGCTTTTTGTTTCACCAGAGCTATCTCCAACTTATTGGACAGGGGACCGACAGTCAGTTCAATAATACCATTGTACGCTTTCATCTGCTTCTGCCCGTTTACTTTTCTAAATTCTGCGGCAGGAATTATCTCGGGAAGCTTGTCGGCAAACATACACCGATCATTTGGAAGCATATATCTTAATTCTTCTCTGAAAGTGGAAACCGGACGGGATTTTATCTCTGTTTTTACTTTGTTTACCAGTTTTTCAAGATCCATTACGCTGAGCGCTGTTGTATCTCCATTTTTACGGAATTGGGTAATTTTCATTTATATAATAATAGGTTGTTTGTGTCAGCGTCTTCGTGTCGTTGAGACTGCTAAATTACTCATTATATCCGGGACCGACAAGAAAAAACGAAAATTTAATATAGAAAAGGCTGACCCTAAAGAAGCAATCTAAGCTGGGTCATGATAAGGTTATAGCACTGAATTAGTTTCGTCGCCTTGAAACCATAGTTTCAGCGAAGAGAAACCATAGTTTCAAAGGCTTGAAACTTTAGTTCCAACTGTAGTGTACTGAATAAGTTGACACTTCAAAAATCGAAAATAAAGATGAAATATT
>ERZ773276.1368-NODE-1368-length-19075-cov-5.329863_pt1 | contig 19075 bp, 20 predicted proteins | sample MGYA00511386_ERZ773276 | MGnify/ENA primary metagenome ERZ773276 (study PRJEB29015, sample SAMEA2737778) | human gut metagenome | biome: human gut; feature: human-associated habitat; material: faeces | place: China | collected 2012 ...
TGTTGGAGAAATTGGTAAAAAAGGCTTTGGACTGAAAAAAGATGGCTGGACTACCTTAAATAAGTATGTAGGAAAGTTGGATAAAGTAGCCGTGAAATTATATAAGAGCGGTTGGAAATCAATAAACAGCTTTGTGGGAACCACGGTAAAAGTTGGAATCCAGTTGATAAAAGATGGATGGAGCAGTTTTAAGAACTGGCTTGGAATTGGAAATGATAATTCTTCATCGAAGAAAAAAACATCCAAGAAAGCTGGCGGTGGAATCTATACCGGTGGTATGTGGCATAACATAGCACATTATGCAGTCGGAACCGAGAACGCACCAGCAGGACAGCTTTTTATCGCGCGTGAAGCAGGACCGGAGCTTGTCGGAACAATTGCAGGACATACGTCCGTTATGAACAATGACCAGATTGTGGCATCTGTATCGGATGGAGTTGCGCGTGCGGTACGATCCGTAATGGCAACCGGAAACCAGAATGTAAATGTTCTGTTTAAAGTGGAAGGAGATCCGAATGGAATCTTCCGTGTGACGCAGCAAAAAGCCAATGAATACTACCGGGCAACCGGAAACCCAGCATTTGAATTTTAGGAGGTGGATTGAATGGGATACGGTGGCTATTTGATTAGAGTCGGAAATTATACAGTGCCGTTTGACTGTATACTGGCCAGTACATTTCAATCTCCTCTGTTGGGGCAGGATAAGGATACGTACAATGATGATAATGGAGAACTGCACAGAACGGCATTAAAGAACCAGGTACTTAAGGCAGAGTGGCAGACACCTGCCATGAACGAAAAGAAATTTAATACATTTATGAGCAACATAAATAAACAATATGTGGAACAGCGCAGGGAAAAGAAATGTCTGGTAACTGCCTGGTGTCCTGAAATTATGAAATATGTAACAATGTATTGCTATGTTCCTGATGTTACACCGATTATTGCATATGCAGACGAAAAGAAGATTGAATATGACGGCTGGCGAATAGCTTTTATTGGATATGGAGGGAATATTTTATGATAAGCGGCAAAAATAAGCAGCTCTATTATGAGAGTTCCATAGACAAACAATTAAATATAGAAGTAATCGGAACAAAGCATGTGATTGACAACTCCATGAGAGAGCAGGACACATTCACATTGACCGAAACTCTGAATGACGGCACGGAACTGAAATTCGGTTCTTGCCTGCCGAACCAGATTTCTTTTACCGGACGTGAGGTACCAATTGCCACAAAAGGCATGAAGCTACGTGTGACGGAAACTCTGGAAGGGAATGAGAATGATCCGTTTGTGTATGGCACATATACGGTACAGTCTGATACCCCGACCGCTGATCGTACCAAGCGGCAGGTCGTTGCCTATGATGCCATGTATGACATAATCAATGCTGATGTAAAAAGTTGGTATGACGGTTTATCTTTCCCAATGACCTTGAAAGCATTTCGTGACAGTTTTTTTGCACACCTCGGCATCGAACAGAAAGAGACAAGCCTTGTCAACGATTCCATGACGGTAAACAAAACGCTGGTAACTACACAGTCCGATGATTCCAGCGTGACCGCAGAAGCTACGATAAGCGGCAAGACAATCATCGAAGCGATTTGTGAGATCAACGGGGCATTTGGAAATATCGGGAGAGGCGGTAGATTTGAGTATGTGATTTTAAAGGCGATTACATCTGCACTGTATCCGGCAGAAGATCTGTACCCACGGGAAGATCTCTTTCCATCGGATGCAAACACTGAAAGCATGAACGGACACTATATCACATTTGATTATGAAGCGTTCCAAAGCCAAGCAATAACACAGTTGGAGATCCGGGCAGATGATTCTACTGCCGGGGCTATTGTGGGAACATCTGGAAACAATTATGTTATTTCCGGCAACTTCCTTATAAGCGACAAGACTGGGGCTGAAATGAAGCAGATTGCGAATAATCTGCTGCCGGTAATTGCACAGGCAGCATACACCCCGATAAAGAGCAGCGAGTGTGTTGGAAATCCGTGTTTAGAGTTGGGAGATCCAATCCGGTTTAATACGAGCCGGGAGATTGTGGAGTCTTATATTCTGCAGCGAACCCTTACTGGTGTGCAAAGCAAGCGTGACTCGATTGTATCTACAGGAACAGAAAAACATACCGCGCAAAACCAAACCACGCGAGAAATGGTGGAGTCGATAAAAAGACGAACACATGCACTGGAAGAAACCGCCGATCATATGCAATCAACGTATGAGGATTTAGAGCAACAGACAAGCTCTAAATTTGAGCAGACCGCAAATAGCATTTCCGCAGAAGTCAATCGTGCACAAAAGGCAGAAGGGCAATTAGACGCATCGTTGGAATTGAAGTTAGGCAGAGACGAGAACGACCAAGTTATTTCGATGATTAATGCCAGTGCCGACCAAATTGTGTTGCGCGGAAATAGATTGATTGTAGAGTGTAACAATTTCGAGCTGGACGCTCTTGGACGAGTACATATAATAGACTCTCTGCTTTTTGACAGTGGCGAGGCATCCGGGATAGAGATATTAGGGCATGACGGAAGAAATAATGCGCTATTGCAGAATGTTATGTTGGACTTGTCATCTGTTACTGACGCAAACGGGGAAAACTTGGCGACAGAAAGTTATGTTGACAATTCGCTGAGCGACTACGCAACCAAAAGCGAATTGCCAAGTGGGTATTTTACAGACGTAGACTATACACTTAATGATAGCTCTACAACCAAGTATTCGCCTAGACACTTTAATAAAGTGTCTGATTTTGGTTCAAGGGAAAGTACCTTGGATATCGAGGGTCTTTTGATTTCTATTCCTAGTTCCGATAGAAGGTTAAAAGACAATATACAATCCTTAAGGGATATTAAAAGTGTATATATGGCAATGTGCCCGGTTGAATATACATGGAAACCCGGATACATCACGCAACACACAGGCTTACAGTTTGGTTTAATTGCGCAGGATTTAGAGAAGATTTTGCAGGATGCCGGATTGTCCGATAGCGGACTTGTACTAAAAGAAAATGCCGAAGAGGATGAAAAAGCAATTCATGGAGATTCAAAGACATGGAAAATTGACAAGGAAAATCTTCATGCAATGCACATACAGATGATCCAGATGCAGCAGAAAGAAATCGAACTTTTGCAACAGAAAAACGAAGATCTGGAACGCAGACTATCCGTGTTAGAAAGGAGTGTGAGCCATGCAGAAAATATATAGTCGTATCAACTGGGAGAATTTTCCAAGTGAAAAAACAGCGGTAAATGAATCCAATCTTAATAAGATGGACTTGGCGATTGACAATCTGGATGATCGTGTGGTTGCTATGGATGCGGCGAAGGTCGATCTGACAAAGGCAAATGAGCTTGTGAAAGAAATTCTGTGGGATGAATCCAAGGGAACGATCACTGTTGTGAAAATGAACGGTTCCAAAGCAGTCATTGATACTAAGTTGGAAAAGCTGGCCGTAAACTTTACATATGATCCGCAGTCGCAGCAGTTAATTATCACACTTGATGATGGCACCACGCAGAATGTTGATTTGTCTGCGCTGATTACAGAATATGAATTTCTTGATTCCGATACGATCGCATTTGAGATTACAGACGGCAAAATCAAAGCTATCGTAAAGAATGGTTCCATTACGGAAGATATGCTGCAGCCGAACTTCTTGGCAGATGTTAAAGTTGAAGCCGAAAAAGCGAAAGCATCAGCATCCGCTGCGGATGCGTCAGAAAAGGAATCCACGGTACAAGCTAATCTATCCAAAGAGTATGCGGATAAGGCCAAGGAATACAGCGATAACATTGATAAAAAAGCTCATCTGGCAACATTTGATGTGAATGAGGACGGCGAGCTGATCTATACAGATAACACAGCAGATGTGTTTACCGTTGATGATGACGGAAATTTGAATTGGGAGGTGGCTTAAATGGCTATAGCAGGAAGAGTAGCAATTGTGCCAAAAGGTGATTGGAGCGCAAATGCTACATATAAGAGATTGGATGCAGTGACTTATAACAATACGCTTTATTTCGCAAAAAAGGAAGTTCCAGCAGGAACGGCAACGAGCAATACAGAGTATTGGTCTAAGTCTATCGTGGGCGGTGCTGGTGCGATTGCAACGAAAGAGGATGCCGGAAATGTAAAACCGGCAGACGGACTTACAGTTGCAGAAGATGGAACGCTTAAAGTTAACGTTGATGGCACAACGCTTACGATGGACCAGGTCAACAACGTTATAAAGTTGGCTGATACCTTAAAAGAGAAAATCAATGGAGCATTTCCAGCAGCAAACTTAATCAACAATCTTACAACCACAGAAGCCGGATTTGGGTTGGATGCACGGCAAGGGAAAGCCTTGGATGATAAAATCACCGAAATAAACGGCAGTTTATTGAAATTTCAAAGGTTTACCATTACAACAGCCGAAATTGCGGTAAATTCAGACTCATATATTCAATTGCTATATCCGCAAAGTTACAAAGAACTGATTGCGCTTATTCCTCTGTTTATCAGACCTAGAAGCCATTGGAATAGCAGAGGCGCTTTTTGGAATTTCGATGGCAGTCAAATTAACTTTCACATTATTGGATTAGAAAGTGCGTCTGCACAGACATTCGATGTAGAATATTACTGGGTTTATAGATAGTCTGATATCTGCTACGATTAATTTATTTTAATATATTGATATTATTTCTTAAATCAATATAGGATAGCAATATGACAAGTATACAGTTCCAATTTCGACAAGATTAAAAAACATGCTAGTATTTCCTTGGTCATGATACATGTTCCCAAGTACAATGTTTGATGCATTACTTGTAATTGGCAGCATGCAAGACACAGCAGGTTTAGGGAGATCAGACGCTATAAGAACCGAATTCGCCTTTATATTAGGTATAAGATTGATTATACAAACATAACAAATTCCATTTTTAATTCGATATACAACGGCTCCACCTCGTACATTGTTAATCGTTGCTTCATGTTGTTCACTTAGATTTAAACTGCCGTTTAAGAAAATGTATCGAACAAACATTCGAACGTAACTTATAAACCATTTTTATAGAAAGGAATTAAAAAACATGGATAAAATTATTTTAAAAGATCAGACCAGCTTCGAGGTTGCCGATGGTGCAAGCCTTGGAAACATCCAGATCAAAGCCGAGAACTTCGAAGCCATTAAAACGATCACGGATGCTTTCGCAGAGGACAACCTTGCGGAAGTAACTTTTAAACACAATGATGAGGTATCCGGAAAGTACACCGATCTGAAGTGTGATGGGTTTACATACGCACCGAATACGGACGAGGACGGGAAAGAGGATGGAACGTACACCGTCACAATCCGCCTTAGAACCAAAACCGACATTGAAAAGCGTCTGGATGCATTGGAAGCCGGACAGGTAACTCTGCAGCAGGGGCACGAGTCCAACGCCGGAGCGATTGAAGATCTGGCCGGAATTATCGGAGGTGAAGAATAATGGCATGTGTAAACCTTATAAAATTCTATGTGCGCAGAATCACAACCGACAAGAAAATTACGATTGATGATGTACCGGAACGCTGGCGTGAACAGGTACGGGCAGAAATTGAAAAGGCAGAGCAGTAAGGGCATCTTTGGATGCCCTTTTAAATTGGTACAAAATCAATCTTGGCATCTATTACAATATAGTTAGGAAACTTCGGAAGGAGTGAAATCATGTGGTCTAAAACTTATAACGAGCGTCGGCTTACCAGAGTTGAGGCACGCGCTAAATCGAATACACACAGAATCGATAAACTGGAACCAATTGTTGAGGAGATACATACAATGAGTGAAACGATGGTGCAGTTGGTCGAGGAAGTAAAGCATACTAACGAGAATGTGTGCGCCTTGGATGAGAAGATTGATAGCATGGATGCTCGCGTCGATGTTATGGAACGCGCACCGGCAGAAGATGTTAAAAAATATAAGTCAGTCGCTATAACTGCAATCATCAGTACGATTTCCACAGCATTGGCTATTGGATTGGTTTCGATGATTGCTCAATATATCAAATAAGAAAGAAGAGGTATTTAATATGAAGAATTGTGTATTTAAAGCAAACGTAGACACTGTTAAATGGTTCAAAGCCGCTGGAATCCGTGCTGTGAAAACAATGGCACAGACCGCTGTTGCAGTGATCGGTACTGCCGCTGTGGTATCGTCTGTGGATTGGAAGCTGGTCGTATCATCTGCAATTGTATCTGGTGTAGTATCGCTGCTCACCAGCGTAGCAGGAATACCAGAAGTGAAGGAGGAGTAATTACATATGAAAATCAACGTACATGCCGGGCACAACCCGGATGGAAAGATCGCCTGCGGTGCTGTTGGACTCATCAAGGAGTCCACAGAGGCACGCAAGGTCAAGAAAGAAGTGATCCGACTCCTTAGAAAGAAAGGGCACAAGGTGTATGATTGTACCTGCACCAATGGGACAAGCCAGACTGATGTCCTGAAGCGGATCGTAACAAAGTGCAACAAGCACAAGGTGGATCTGGATATTTCGATTCATTTTAATTGTGGAGTCGGGGATAAGAAAGGCAATGGTAAGACGACCGGAACGGAAGTGTATGTGTACAGTGAGAAAAGCGCAGCGAAGCCGGCGGCAGAACGTGTCGTTAAAGACATTGCGGCTCTTGGATTCAAAAACCGTGGAGTAAAGATCCGGACTGATCTGTATGTGTTGCGCCGAACCAATTCTCCGGCCATGCTGATCGAGTGCTGTTTTGTGGATGATAAGGACGATGTGGAGCTGTATTCTTACAAGAAGATGGCGGCAGCAATTGTTACTGGGATTCTTGGACAAGCGGTTAAGTAGATGACACGAAAGATGACACAAATTTGAACAATGTATGGAAATAGCGTATCTTACATTGTTTTTTAGAGGGTTCGACTCCCGTCTAGTCCACTAAAAAGGTGCTTAAATAAGCACCTTTTTATTTTAACAATTCCGTGATATTGATTACAAGATTATCATAAATACATACCTGTATATCATCATCAAAACGGTATTGATCTGACTTTTCTGGTGAATCCGGTTTGGCGGTGTCAAATGAAATTATAGCATAATATTGTGAGTGTTATTTTAGTGGAAAAATTACGAAAAAAGTGATAGCATGATAGCATAGAAAATAACCAAAGATGAAGGAGAAGAAATGTTTCGACTGGTGGCAGATATTACAGAATTAAATATTGATCAGGTAAAGCTTCCGAAGATTCCGGGACTGGGTATGCTTATGAAGCTTCCAAATAAACAAAAAATTTCCATGATTGTCAGTGTTTTGAATGCGCAGAAAGGCCAGTTCCTTCCAAAATGGCAGGAGGCAGTGAATCAGAAGTGGGGGCAGTTGCAACTTTTGGATTATCAGGTGGAACAGCCGGGGGACGGAAGCTGTCTGGCGCGCATCCGGATTGATGTGGGAAATGCGGATTACGATAAAGCGATTGATTCGGTCATTCCGCATGTGTTTCAGGAAAAGGATGCCCATACGGTGCTCGGTGGGGATTATGCCGGATCTGGAAACCTGCAGGAAGTGATGCAGTTTATGCACAATGCACCGACGGCGGCAAAGAAGGAATTTTACATTGTAAAGACATTAAGCGTGGAAAAGGAAACAATTGCAAGAAACTTTGAAAACAGTGCGGCTTCCCAGGGAGCGGTACTTCGAATTGGAAGTCTGCGTTTTTTCCTGAAACAATCCTAAAAAGGCAAAGGAACAAAAGATGTTAGGAAATACAAAAGGTAAAATGATTAATCAGTATGTGCCGGATTATGTACTCTATGATCTTGAGACAACCGGTACTTCGAGTAAATATGACGAGGTTATTGAAATTTCGGCTGTCAAAGTAAAAAACGGCGTGGTTACAGAAGAGTTCAGTCAGCTTGTGAATCCGGGCAGACCGATTCCCAGCGCGGCAAGTGCAGTAAATCATATCACGGATGATATGGTGGCGTTTGCACCAATGTTTGATTCCGTATTGCAGCAATTTCTTGCTTTTATCGGAGATGATGTGCTGGCAGGACATAATATCAATCGTTTTGATATGAAATTTTTGTATCGTGATTGTGAACGGTATTTCGGTCAGACACTAACCAACGATTACATTGACACACTGAAACTGGCACGGCTCTGTCTGCCGGAACTTTCGCATCATCGTCTGGGGGATCTGGCACAATATTACGGGATTTCCACAGCCGGGGCTCACCGTGCATTAAACGATTGCCGAATGAACCAGCAGATTTTTGAAAAGCTGGCAAAGGAGCTGGATGGTACTATCGGGCGGAATATTGAAATAAAAAATTGTCCGGTGTGTGGGCAGCCACTGAAAAAAAGGAACGGAAGGTTCGGAGAGTTTTGGGGATGTACGGGATTTCCGACATGCAGATATACAGAAAATATATGATATATGACGGAAAAACCGTAAGGAGGAGTGTATGAAAACAAGGGAAGAGGCGCTGGCATATGCATTGTCTTTTCCGAAAACCTATCAGGAGGCACCGTTTCATGATAATAACTGGCAGCTTGTGAGGGTAGAAGGAAGCAAAAAGGCGTTTTTATGGACCTATGAGAGGAAAGGATACATTAATTTAAATGTGAAAGCGGATCCGCAGTGGCGTGATTTCTGGAGAAGTACCTATGCATCTGTCATTCCGGGATGGCATCAGAATAAAGATCATTGGAATACCATTATTCTGGATGGTACCGTTCCGGAGCAGGAAATCCAGCGTATGATTGCGGAAAGCTATGATCTGGTTACGGACAGTCAGACCAGACGGATTTATGAAGCGGTTAAAAAAATTCCGCGCGGAAAAGTGGCAACATATGGACAGGTTGCGGAGATGGCCGGAAATAAAAAGATGGCACGCGCCGTGGGAAATGCATTGCATAAAAATCCGGATCCGGAGAAGATTCCTTGTTATCGTGTGGTGAACGCAAAGGGAGAATTAGCTGGAGAATTTGCGTTTGGTGGAGAAGGTGCGCAGGCAAGGCTATTGCAGGCGGATGGAATTGCAGTTGTCGATGGACGTGTTGATTTAAAAATCTATGGTATATAAGTCGTTGTTTTGCTGCGTGTTCCGTTCCTCTTGCAAAAATCAAAAGCCTCAGACCATGCCGTGAATCACCAATTTAGAAAAAATTAAGAAAATTGTTAGCAGACGTGCTTGACGAGTGCTAAAAACAATGCTATAACAAAACTGAAGCAAAGATATAAGTACGTCTTAGTGGAAAATGCTCTGACTGAGATGGAATGACAGGAAGTGCATTTTAGAAAGCAGTTCCTGTTTTTGTGATTGGTGAGGTGATAATTATGGCAGCAAAAAGAGATTTTTACGAAGTTTTGGGAATAGATAAAAATGCAGACGAAGCAACGATTAAAAAGGCATATCGAAAACTTGCCAAAAAATATCATCCGGATATGAATAAAGGAAATCCAAATGCGGAAAAGATTTTTCAGGAAGTAACGGAAGCTTACGAAGTGTTGGGAGATCCGAAGAAGCGGAAATTGTATGATGAGTACGGTCCGATTTCGCTGGAGGCAGGTTTTGATCCGGAGAAGATGAAACAGGCACAGTACGGGAATCCATTTGGAAATGGAGGATTTTATCAGTCGTATTCTTCCGGAGAACCGGGCAGCGGATATCAGGAGTTCCATTTTGATGGTTCTTCCGATATGGATGATATTCTTGACAAATTGTTTGGAAAAAAAGGTGGATTCCACGGAACCGGAGGTTTTGGCGGAAGAAGCGGATTTGGAAGTACCGGAGAATTTGGCAGTGGTTTTGGCGGAGTACATGAGGAAAGAGGGCAAAATATCGAGACGGAAGTACCGATCAGCTTTGAAGAAGCGGTATTTGGCTGTGATAAAAGGTTTACGCTTTCTTCCAGTGACGGAAAGAGCCAGAACTTTGAAGTGCATATTCCGGCAGGCATTGCAAACGGGCAGTCTGTGCGTCTGAAAGGGAAAGGACAGAAAGGGTACAATGGAAAGGATGGAGATCTGCTGATCAAAGTCAAAGTCGGAGAAAAATCTGGTTACGAGCGAAAAGGCCAGGATGTTTATACGACGGTGAAAATTCCGTATACAACAGCTGTGCTCGGAGGAGAGATAAAGATCCATACGTTGTATGGAGATGTTGTCTGTAAGATTAAACCGGGTACACAGTCTGGGGCAAAAATCCGATTGAAAGGAAAGGGCGTAGCAGCCATGAATAATCCGGCAGTTCACGGAGATGAATATGCCCAGGTGCAGATAGAGGTTCCGACACATTTGTCGCAGACTGCAAAAGAAAAATTACAGGAATATGCACGGGCATGCAGCTGAATGCGAAGTTACTGTTCGCAGGGTAACCTGTGAACAGTAACATGTGAGTGAATAGTAACGATGAAATAACAGAAGATCCCTTGACAAGAGGAACTTTCCATGCTTAAATAAATTTAGTTATATGACTGACGGATAAGTGGAAGAACCACGTGGAGTATAACAAGAGATATAAAGGTGACAGATCCAAAGATTGCACCGCAGATAGGGCGATACATCACAGATGTACCGCAGATAAGGCGATGCTTCAGAGAAGCACCGCAGGGGCCGACCGTCTGGGCACCGCACATTGCAGGGAAATACATGAAATATGTATTTGATTGAAATGTGGGTTCCCGGATGTGTCGGTTTTTATTTATTTTAGGCGTATTTGCGAAAGGAGAAACAAATGCAGAAGGTAGCACTCAGTAAAGAATTAGGCGCAACAACATATCCGGGACGTGGTATTGTGATCGGACGTTCTAAGGATGGAAAGAAGGCGGTAACTGCTTATTTTATTATGGGAAGAAGCGCAAACAGCCGTAATCGTGTATTTGTAGAGGATGGCGAAGGTATCCGTACACAGGCATTTGATCCGTCAAAGCTGGAAGATCCGAGCCTGATCATTTACGCACCGGTTCGAGTACTTGGCAACAAAACGATTGTGACAAACGGAGATCAGACCGATACGATTTATGAGCTGATGGATAAGCAGCAGACATTTGAGCAGGCGCTGCGCACCAGAGAATTTGAGCCGGACGCACCAAATTATACTCCACGTATTTCCGGTATCATGCACATTGATAAGGGTGAGTTCAATTATGCGATGTCTATCTTAAAGAGCAACAACGGAAATCCGGATGCATGCAACCGTTACACGTTTGCATACAGCAACCCGGTTGCCGGAGAGGGACATTTTATCCATACTTATATGGGAGACGGAAATCCACTGCCAAGTTTCGAGGGTGAACCAACCTGGGTTGATATTGATGGAGATATCGATACGTTTACGAAAATGGTATGGGAGAATTTAAATGAGGATAATAAAGTTTCCCTGTTTGTACGTTTTATTGACATTGAGACCGGAAACTATGAGTCAAGAATTGTAAACAAGAATAAATAAAAATAAATAAGAGCGGATTGTTGAAAAAGGAGAAAATCATGCAGGAATATGAATTAAAATACGGATGTAACCCAAATCAGAAACCGGCCAGAATCTATATGGCAGATGGCAAAGATCTGCCGATTAAGGTGCTCTGCGGAAGAGCCGGATATATCAATTTTCTGGATGCTTTTAATGGATGGCAGCTGGTAAAGGAATTAAAGAAGGCAACCGGACTTCCGGCAGCAACTTCTTTCAAACATGTTTCCCCGGCTGGTGCAGCGGTAGGACTTCCGCTGTCTGACGTGGAAAAGAAAATTTACTGGGTCGATGATATGGATATTGAGTTTACACCGCTTGCAAATGCTTATATCCGTGCCAGAGGTGCAGACCGTATGTCTTCATTCGGAGATTTTATTTCCCTGTCAGACATCTGTGATGCAGCAACAGCAAAGGTCATCAAGCGCGAGGTTTCCGATGGTGTGATTGCTCCGGGATATACGGAGGAAGCTTTGGAAATTTTAAAGCAGAAAAAGAAGGGCAATTACTGTGTAATCGAGATTGATCCGGCATACGAGCCGGCTCCGATCGAGCATAAGGATGTATTTGGTATCACATTCGAGCAGGGAAGAAATGAACTTCATATCGGAGATGATTTCTTTGACAACATCGTGACAGAAAACAAAGAACTGCCGGAGCAGGCAAAGATTGATCTGGCAATTTCCATGATTACTTTAAAGTATACACAGTCTAACTCTGTATGTTATGTCAAGGGCGGACAGGCAATCGGTATCGGAGCAGGACAGCAGTCCCGTATCCATTGTACCCGTCTGGCTGGTTCGAAGGCAGATAACTGGTGGCTGCGCCAGTCTCCACAGGTTTTAGGACTGCAGTTTGTTGACGGTATCAAGCGTGCGGACCGTGACAATGCCATTGATCTGTACATGGGTGAGGATTATATGGATGTCCTTGCAGATGGTGCATGGGAGAAGATTTTTAAGGTAAAACCGGCGGTATTTACCGCAGAAGAGAAGCGTGCATGGCTGGATAAAAATACCGATGTGGCATTGGGATCGGATGCATTCTTCCCATTTGGCGACAATATTGAGCGCGCACACAAAAGCGGCGTAAAGTATGTGGCAGAGCCGGGCGGATCGGTACGTGATGACAATGTGATCGAGACATGTAATAAATACGGTATGGTTATGAGCTTTACGGGAATCCGTTTATTCCATCACTAATTTCAAAGGGACAGGATACGGACATGCGGAATCTGTTCGTAGGATCATAAACTCTAAAATCCAAACACAAAAACAGCCATTTGGAAATATCCAAATGGCTGTTTTTGTGTTTGGATGATGAAAAATAAATGAATTTGCGCAAAATGTGGGTTCTATATGCATGAAAAATATACTAAAAAATACGAAAAATATTAAAAATTACATGAAACAACCGATTGCGCAAATAAAAAAGAATATGCTTGGAATTGTGAAAAGTGTGCAAAAAAGAAAGCGAAATATATCAAAATTATACATTGACACTGTGGGACTCTCTTGTTATACTAGAACCATAGAACAACCGATTGCGCAAAAGCGCAGTCCAGAAATAAAATACATCTAGCGGAGGGAGAACGAGATGGACAAATTTATTGTAAACATCATCCATCGCCCGGAGATGGTTCCAGAGTATTCTGCAACCGTGACCGGACAGGGAAAGGAAGAGGATATCGGAGATAAGGCTTTACTTACAGAGTCTCTCGATATTTTCAAGACACAGCAGAGACTGGCACATGAGAATGGCCTGAAAGTTACCATTCAGATGACATATGCTTCTTTGTTTAACGATGAAGCGGTTGAGATCGCAAAACATGATCATGAAGTCTATGGAGACGAAATCGCACTTTCCCTTTTGGGACTGCCTTGCGAAGAGTTCCGTGAGAAATATAAGACAAAAGATTTCTGTATCTGGATGTTTTCCATGGAAGACAAGAAGGCAATCGTTAATGATGTGTTCGAGAAATTCCATGATCGTTTCGGCTTTTACCCGGAGTCAACCGGTTCCTACTATATGGACGCAGAACTGATCAATTATGTGAAGGAAGCTTACCCGTCTGTGAAGTGTGCGGTAGCTACCTGCTGGGAGGAAGGCCCGAAAGCATATCATACCTGTAACAACTCCTGGTATACACTTTTCGATGGCGGCCCATGGGCACCATGGATTCCATCCAAGCAGAATACACATGCGCCGGCAGCAAATCAGGCAGAGGACAGTGGAATCGTAGCTATCCCACACCTTTCCCGTGACCTGATTGCATGTTATGACGGAAACGGATCAAACTTCGGTACACATCCACAGAACGTGCTTCGCGGTATGATTTATGATACAAAGACCTGGGAGTATCCGTATCTGTATAACCTGATCGATCAGTATCGTGATCTGGAAAAATACAACAATGGATATGCTTACAACATGATGTTCGTTGGACCAGGCTGGATGAACAAGATGGGCCGCTGGGAGGCTCCATATGATCTGCTGTTAAAGTCATACAGTGACGGATGTAAGTATTACGGAGATTTGAAGAAAGAGGGCAAGCTGGTAGATATGACCATGTCCGAGTTCGCAGATCACTACAGAAAGAAGAAAGGCATTACCGACGAGAAACGTTATACAGAGCCGGAATGTGCCCTTTGGAGAGATATTTTATACGGATCTGACAAGCAGCTGTTCTGGTACTGCGATCCGTTTATGAGAGCCTGTGTTAATATGGATCAGGGTGGTGCGATTGTTGACCTTCGTCCATATGTTGCAAAATTAAACTGGCCGGTTGGTATCGGAACACCTCATGTACAGGATGCTTCTTATCCATTCCTGATTCAGGAGAAGTACCGTGCCGGATACTTTACACATTACGCAGGAGAAGGAACAGTCAGAAGTGCAAAGCTCTGCTACAAGGGTGAGGAAGTAGATCTGTGCCTCTGCCCGACACATGCACATTTCTCACAGGAAGGCAATACCAGAATCCTGACACTGGATCCGGTAACCATCGAGTTTAATGGACTGACAGTAAAATTACAGACAAAGGAATATTTTGAGGAAGGTTCTTCTAAGATCAAGATCGAAAGAAATATTCTCGAGATGAGTGATCCTGATGCCGAGGTTACCATTGATGAGTACATGGTAGCATGCTACGGAACCACAGAGTATCCGGAAGATATGACATCTGTCGTATTAAAATGCGAAGGTGCAGATGAAAAGACCATTCACTATGCATACAAGTGCCGCAGTGAAGTCCTGGCAGGAGCAACCGCAGTCAGCGCTGTAGTGCCTCCAATCGACACCAAAGTTTCCCTGACTGCTTCTTCTACAGACGCAGAAGGATACATTGAGGAAGGATATGCATTCTCACCAATGTTTAAACTTGGATATAAGAAGACTATTACAGACAAGGAGGTATTTGCAACATGGCTCAACTTGGAAAAGGCAAATTAAATTACAGATGTCCGTCCTGCTTTATGAGAGACCTCGACATCGATATGTTTTACAATAAAGATACAAAGATTTACAGTTGTATCCGCTGCCAGTACAGAGGTACGGAGGAAGACGTTTTAGCGAAAAATGAGATGGTTCGATTCCGTTATGGGGCAATGCATAAGAGATTCGACAAGTTTGATTTCGACTAAAAAGAACGTGCGGCAGCTGCCGCACGTTTTTAATATCAGGGTATAACTTTCAGGGAGTATAATATGCCTATGGGACGAAAACAAAAAGAAACCGTGGAACTGCGTCTTTATGAAATTCCACAGGGAGAACCGGTACTTGCTTTGTTGGGAGAGGAGTGGAACCGGGTATACGGACATGACAATTTTTATCTGCATTTCCATAACCTTATGGAGATTGGAATTTGCAGAAAAGGCGAAGGGGAGCTTATTATAAATGAACACACGTATACCTACCGGACGAATTCTGTTACCCTGATTCCACCGAATATTCCGCATACAACGATCAGTAATGGAATGACCAGAAATTCCTGGGAATTTTTATATGTGGATGTCAACCATGTCATGGAGGAACTGTATGGCGACCGGATTGCACAAAAAAATGAGGCTATTGAACTGGTACGCAGATCGGCACATTTGCTGCATGGAAGCGAGTATCCGGAGATTGCAGAGATCGTCAATGCCATCATCCGGGAAGAAAAAAAGCAGAGTCCGTATTATCGTCAGGTGATCACAAGTTATCTGCATGCGCTGGTGTATGAGATGTTTCGTCTGAATGAAGTACAGACACAGACGAGACTTGAGGCGGCAGGAAGCGGAACAATGCGGCAGATCGCAGATGCACTCACGTTTGTTAATGACCATTATCAGGAAGAGGTAAAAGTGTGCACCCTTGCGCAGGTCTGTGGGATGAGTGAGACATCTTTCCGGAAAGTGTTTGAAGAATATGTGCATATGCTGCCGATGGATTATGTGAATCTGGTGCGTGTACAATACGCGTGTGAACAGATGAAGCATGGCAATGATTCGATGGATGAGGTTGCCAGAAAGGCAGGATTTTCCACAACTTCCACTTTTAACCGGAATTTTAAAAAATTTTTTAATACGTCGCCATACCAGTGGAAGATCAATCCACAGCGGTATGAGCGGAAATTACAGAACTTTCATATTAACGCATTAAAGGGATGGTAAACGTTTTCGAAGAAAAGGAGAAAAGATGAGCAGATTTATTAAAGGAATGGACCTTTCCACATTGCTTGAGTTAGAGCGCTGTGGGGCAAAATATTATGACCATGGAAAAGAGCGGGATATTTTAGACATCATGAGAGATTATGATGTGGACACAATCCGTCTGCGCCTGTGGAATGACCCGTATTCCGAAACCGGTGAACCGTACGGTGCCGGATGCAATGATCTGGCAGAGACAATTGCCATCGGAAAGAAAGTATCCGATGCGGGATTCGGCGTATTATTAAATTTTCATTACAGTGATTTCTGGGCAGATCCGGGAAAACAGATTAAGCCAAAGGCATGGAAAGATTTTGACGCGGACCAGCTGGAACAGGCAGTTTATGAGTTTACCGAGGATTCTCTGCGCAAAGTACTGGAAGCCGGTGTCAATGTGACAATGATCCAGGTGGGCAACGAAGTGACCAACGGACTGCTCTGGCCGGAGGGATTAAAGCCGAATTATGACAATATTGCAAGATTTATCAGTTCCGGTATCCGGGCATGCCGTGCCGTTAAGCCGGAGATCCCGCTGATGATTCATCTCGACAATGGTGGAAACAATGAGATGTACCGCGACTGGTTCGATCATTATATGGAGCGTGGGGAAGATTTTGATTATATCGGACTTTCCTATTACCCGTTCTGGCATGGCACCCTGCAGATGCTTGAAGACAACATGAACGATATGGCAGCCCGTTACGGGAAGGAACTGATCGTGGCAGAGGTTTCTATGGGATATACCATGGAAGATTACAAGCAGTATGAGAAACTAAAGGACAGTGAGCGAAAGGGATATGCGACAAAGCCGGAACTTGTGGCAAAGATCGAGTATCCGATGACGGTACAGGGACAGGTAGATTTTACGAAGGACTTCTTAAACCGCGTGGCACATGTGCGTGACAACAAAGGTCTGGGATTTTTCTGGTGGGAGCCTGCATGGATTCCGGTACACGGAAGCGGCTGGGCAACGCCGGCATCCTTAAAGTATATGAATGATCCGGGACCATGTGGCAATGAGTGGGCCAATCAGGCATTGTTTGACTACGATGGAAATGTCCTTCCGGCACTGGAAGTGATTCGTGATTTTAGAAAATAAGATATGTAAAAATGTTGCATGAAGGAATGGGAATGTTGCAAGTTGCGCAAAGCATATTGCAAAGAATTCCCCTTCATGTATAATGGAATTATCAAGAAAACGAACCGTTGCACCAAGCAGCGGATAAACATGCAGAAAGGGAGAGAACAATGATTCAGAATGATGTATTAGCAAAGTTTAAAGAAATCTTTGGCGATGAGGGGGACATCAGAGTATATTTTGCACCGGGACGTGTGAATCTGATCGGTGAGCATACCGATTACAACGGCGGACACGTATTTCCATGTGCACTTACCATTGGAACCTACATGGCAGCGAGAAAGAGAACTGATCGGAAACTGTGTTTTTATTCCATGAACTTCGATGAGCTGGGGGTGATCGAAAGTTCTCTGGATGCATTTACTCCGGACCCGGATGGATTGTGGACCAACTATCCGATGGGTGTTATGTGGGCATTTGAAGGACGCGGCATGAAACTGGAAACAGGTCTGGATATTGCATTATTCGGAAATATTCCAAACGGTTCCGGACTTTCTTCTTCCGCATCCTTAGAAGTGGTTACCGGATATATGTTAAAGGATCTGTATGGTTTTGATGTGACCAATCAGGATCTGGCTCTGATCGGACAGTATTCTGAAAATAATTACAATGGCTGTAACTGTGGAATCATGGATCAGTTTGCATCTGCTATGGGTAAAAAAGACAATGCAATTTTCCTTGATACCTCTGATTTATCCTTTGAATATGCACCAATCGTGCTGGATGGGGCAAAAATTGTTGTCACCAACAGTATGGTAAAGCACAGTCTGGTTACTTCCGCTTATAATGATCGCAGAAATGAGAGTGCACAGGCACTGAAGGATCTGCAGACCGTTGTGGATATCAAAACGCTTGGAGATCTGACGGATGAGCAGTTTGAGCAGTACAAGGGAGCCATTAAGGATGAAGTTGCCAGAAAGAGAGGCAAACATGCGGTTTATGAGAATCAGCGTACAATCGCAGCAGTCAGGGCTCTGAAGGAAAACGATATTGAAACATTCGGAAAACTTATGAATGCTTCCCATGTTTCCCTGCGTGACGATTATGAGACCTCCTGTCCGGAAGTGGATGTACTTGTGGATGAAGCATGGAAGATTCCTGGTGTGATCGGTTCCCGTATCACCGGAGGCGGATTCGGTGGATGCACGGTCAGTATCGTAAAGGATGCATCCGTGGACGAATTCAAGGAGAAGCTGACAAAGGCATATGAGGAAAAAGTCGGAAAGACACCGGAATTTTATGTGGTTTCCATCGGAGATGGCCCAAGCCGTCTGATTTAAGAACGTATTACATAGGGTAAATGTGTGCGGAGCTGATTGGAACCGCATTTGCCGACAGGCTTTATAAAAAGGAGTACGAGATGATTCAGGAGAACATTTTAGAGTTAGTAAAATATGGTCTGAGCACCGGACTGGTAGATCCGGAGGACAAAGTATATACCATTAACCGCCTGCTGGAGCTTTTTCAGGTAGACGAAATCGAGGATGCGGTATTTGAAAAGGTGGAAAATCTTCCGGCATGGACACAGGAAGAGGCAGAAGGAAAACTTGAGGGAATCCTTGCAGAAATGATGGATTATGCATATGAGAATGGTCTCATGGCAGAAAACAGTATTGTATACAAAGATTTGTTTGATACAAAAATTATGGGATGTCTGGTACCGGAACCAAGCAGTGTCCGCAAGACGTTCCGTGATCTGTATGAGTATACCTCACCGCTTGCCGCAACGGATTATTTTTACAAATTAAGCTGTGACAGCAATTATATCAGAAGACAGC
>ERZ773276.1372-NODE-1372-length-18985-cov-13.864289_pt1 | contig 18985 bp, 14 predicted proteins | sample MGYA00511386_ERZ773276 | MGnify/ENA primary metagenome ERZ773276 (study PRJEB29015, sample SAMEA2737778) | human gut metagenome | biome: human gut; feature: human-associated habitat; material: faeces | place: China | collected 2012 ...
CCACAACCCTCGGCCTGAAAGGCCGTCAAACTTAAGAACCCTCCGGCCGCAGGCCAGTCAATCCTAAGAACCTTTCTCCCTGCCCCCTGAGCGGAAGCGAACACAACCCTTCTACACAACCCGCGGCGCCAGCCGCGCCCCTTTTTTTAAAATCTGCGGCGAAGCCGCCACCACAACCCTCGGGCCCAAAGGCCCCGTCAAACTTAAGAACCCTCCGGCCCGAAAGGGCCGGTCAATCTTAAGAACCCTTCCCTCTGAACCCTTTGAACCCGGGCGCCGAAGGCGCCTGAACCCTCACGCCCGAAAGGGCGTGCCCATCCCTGTACTAAAGTACAGTTTTTTTCTTCTTTTTTTCTGCTATACTTAAAATATCAGAGAGTGTTTTACTTGCCTTACACAGGGAGGGAGACCATGAGGAAGGAATGGATTTTTGGGAGAATGGCCTTTTGCATAGCCCTGCTTTTATTTTTTCTTTCCCCTCTGGCTATGGCCATGGATATTGTGTATGACGGCAGGCTGGGGGATGGATACGGGAGAGTGCTGTCCATGGAGGAAGGGCTTTCTTCTTTCCATGTGAGGAAGAACAGCAGCTATGTGCTTGAAATCATGAATCAGGACGATGTGGCAGCGGTGGAGACCTACGATTTCCAGGCCCGATCTCTTATGACAAACCGAATCATGCCTCTGTACTGGTATCCCCACTATACGGTGACCATGGTGCTGGCGGTGGCAGACGGGATTCCCTATGAGGTGAAGGACTGGAAAGATCTGACAGTGTATCCGCTGACCGTAGGGATTCCGGTGGATACGGTGACCAGGGATCTTTCCATGATGAGCTTTTCCTATGGCCTTTCCGGTGAAATGGATCTGTCTGCCGGAGTCGAGGCTTTGAAAAAGATACATCAGGAGGGACGTCTTCGACTGGATGCCCGCTATGCGCCTGGCTATTACCTGCAGACCAGCCGCCGTGAGGAAGCGGATGTGTATATTGTTCCCGATGTGGAGGCGCGGCGCTGGGTTTGGGAAGGCAGGCCTTTTCATCTGGTATATCCAAAGAGGGGAACCCTGTCTTTCAGGAAAGGACTTCTTTCCAGGGAGCCTCTTTTCCTCAATGAAAAGCAGATAGAGAGCCGTCTCTGGCAGGAGGGCTATTCACAGAGCTATCACGGAAGGACCATCCGCTACGAGGAAACGGCCGGTTTCCTTAAGGAAATGGATGATGCAGGCTATTATTTGAAATTTAAGATCCTGGCGCCCTATTCCCTGTATGCACTGGTCTCCATTCCCAATCATATACTCTATTTTTCCATGCTTTTTCTGACGATTATCTGGGGCAGGCGCCTTCGAAGGCGTATGAAGGGGACGGAAGGGGAGTGGATCATCCTTTTCATGGTGATTCTCTGCTTCTTCTGGCTTTTTTTCCGCAGTATCATTGCCGCTCTTCCTGTGGAAATGATCACCATACGCCGGTATAACTGGTATTCCTACTATGTATATATGGCTCTTCTGACAACCCTAACCCTTTGTCTGGCCGCAATCGGCTCCAAAGGCCGTGGGAAAGGCAGATGGCCCTTGTGGCTGAAGGGGGTGGCTTCCCTTAATGTATCGCTGGCCCTTGTGATTATGACCAATGATTTTCACGGCGCTGCCTTTTCATTTCCCGAAGGCCTTCTCAAAGCCCCGGATATCCATATATACCGGTGGGGATACTATGTCCTCTTGGCGGCTTATGCAGGAGAGATGATGGCCCTGGTGTTCTACCTTATCCGCAGGGCAGTGAAAAACCATGTGGGAAATATAAAAATTTTTCTGCCGGTGGCAGAGCTTATTCTCTACCTTCTTTATGTGGCCGCCTATGCCCTGGGCATGAAAGTGGCTGTGGCTACCGATTTTACACTGATTACCGTTTTCTCCTTCTTCCTGTGGATAGAATGGATGATTGACTCCCATATGATAGAAGGAAACGGCAGCTATGAAGATTTCTTCAACTATTCTTCCCTAGCCCTTGCCATCAAAGACAGCAGGGGGAGGACCCTGTATCACTCTGTAGGACCAAGAATGAGGAAAGAGGACTGTGAAGTGAAGATTCTTCCGGTGCAGGGCGGGACAGCCCTTTGGTATCGAAATGTGAAGGAAATCAGGGAAAAAAGGCGGCAGATGGGCCTTGTGAATCAGGCCCTTCGCCGCACAGCGGACATGCTGGAAAAGGAAGGTGCCCTCAGGCGTTCCTATATCCGTTTGGCTGCGGAATGGAAGATTTATAGAGAATTGGAAACCATTGTGAAGAGAAAAAGCCGTCTCATCCTTCGTCATGCCTCTTTCCTGCAGCATGCCCGGCCGGGAAACGAGGCGGACGAAGCGGTATTCCGGCTGAATGTGCTGGCCTGCTATGTAAAAAGGCGGTGCATCCTTTTCCTCAAAGGCGCGGAAGGTGGAAAGGTAGACTGCCGGGATTTCCAAATGGCAGCGGAAGAACTGTTCCGCTACCTCTCTCCCCGGGGCATCCGCGCCGTCCTCCATTCCGAAGGGGCGGCGGGCATCCTTCCTGCCTCTTCTGTCCTTACCTTCTATGATTTTCTGGAAGAATACCTGGAAGGTGCAGTCCTGGCCGGGGCGGTTCATATTTCCTGCCACCTGGATATCCATCCCCATGGCAGCCGTCTCTCCCTGATGGCAGGAGAATCTTACTGGGTGGAATCTTTCATGAAGGATATGGAAAGGGACAGCCGGTTCACGAAAGATGGTATATCCATAGGCACCAGGGACCTTGGATACAGCCTCTGCGCGGAAATCTGCATCACATATCCTGAAGAGAAAACCGGGAGAAAGGAGAAGGACCATGGCTAATCTGTACATACTGCCGGACTCCTGGCTCATCGCCCTGACCCTCTGGACATTCCTCTCTCTGGCAGCGGAGTCCTTCCTTGTTTATTACCAGAGCCCCCTTCCTTCTTTTCAAAATACCAGGCAGAGACTGGTGGAAGGGGCGCAGCTCCTGCTGCTTCTCCTGATTTTTGACCTTCTCCATGACGGCATGGGTGGTCACAGCACCGGCGTTACCATGATGACAAACCATGAAGCGCTGAGGACGGTGCTGGTAGTCACTACCTCAGCCCTTTTTCTATACGGCGGAAAAGAGGACAAAAGAAATTATATTCTCTCCGCCGCCTCCTTCCTCATGCTTCCCTTTCTGGACAGCATCCTTCCCTTAAACCTGATGCTCATGCTCCTCATATGCAATGTAAGGGAGGCTGTCCTCATTTCCCAGTCCTACCGCCAGTACCATGAAGGCCTCACCAGCCTTGCCATAGAAGAAGCCATCAATAAAATGCCCGAAGGCATCTTCCTTACCCGGGAAGGAGGAGAGCCGGTGCTCATCAATAACGCCATGAAGCAGTACATGGCGGACATCCTTGGAAAAAACGTGGCCAACGGCCGCCTTTTCTGGGAGGAAATAGGGAAAAGAGGGGAAATCTTTGAAGAGAAAGATGAAATCATCTGCCGCCTTGAAGATGGCAGAATCATCCGATTCACCAGAGAACCTTTCACCACACCCACCGGCTTCGGATGGCAGATCACCGCCGCTGATATTACGGAACTGGAACAGATGAACCGGCAGCTCTACGAAAAGAATGAAGCCCTGCGGAAACAGAACGAAAAAATGAAAGATCTGCTGGACATACTGGTGCCCCTGGAAAGCAGAGAAGCCCTCCGCACCATCCGCTTCAAAATCCACGACATGATGGGCCAGCGCATCAGCTGCCTCCAGCAGATTCTTAACAACAGGGACTATAAGAACTACGGTTCCATAGGCCGCATGCTCTCCCGACTCCTGGAAGACATGGAAAAAGAAATCAAAGTAAAGCCGGACCTCATCCTCACAGAACTTCTTGGCACCTATGAAAGCCTGGGCATCCGATTTCATATCAAAGGAAAACTTCCTGAAGGTGCAAAGGGCAGCCTTTTCGTGGAAATCCTCCGGGAAGCGGCGGTAAACGCCATTATCCACGGCAAAGCAGATGAAATCACAGTAACCTTCGAAGAAGAAAATCACTATGCCATGACCGTCACCGACAACGGCACGGGCAGCAGCGGCCCTTTGAAAGAAGGCGGAGGACTTTCCTCCATCAGAACCAGGGTGGAAAAAGAAAAGGGCACCATGGCATACACCACAGGATGCCCCTTTACCCTCAAAGTCACCATTCCTGTAAAGGACAGCCTTTCCTCATAAACGGTAGAAAATTTTAAAATTGACGCCTGCCTTTTCTATGATATGATAAAGAAAAGGGGGTGCCCTATGATACGGGTAATGATTGTAGATGACCAGAGGATCCTGCTGGAAGGCCTGCTCCATCTATTTGAAAAAACGGGAAAAATCGAAGTCGTGAAAATCCTGCAGCTCTCCGAAGTGGCAGAAGTGGCCGCCCAGGTCCTGCAGCCCGACATCATCCTCATGGATATCTGCATGGAAGGCCGTACCAGCGGCATTGAAGTCACCAGACGCATCAAAAAGGCGCTTCCCCGGCAGAAAATCATCATCATGACCGGCTTCGCCGACGTCCACTTCGTAGAAATGGCCCGCGAGGCAGGAGCAGACAGCTTTATCTACAAAGAAAGCAGCGCCGCCGACTTCGTGGACACCATGGAACGCACCCTCAAAGGAGAGCACCTCTTCCCCAATGTGAAAGAACGAACCACCTTCGGCCTCCATCACGCCCGCCTCACTAAAAGAGAACTGGACATCCTCCGCCTGGTCTGCAGAAACAAATCCTACCAGGAAATCGCTGACACCCTTCACATCTCCCGAAGCACCGTGAGCTTCCACGTAAGCAACATGCTAGCCAAGACAGGCCATAAAAACCTGGTAGGCCTGGCCGTAGAAGCCGCAGAAAAAGGCTACGCCGCCAATACAGACAAATAAAAAATCCGCCGAAAGGCGGTTTTTTTATTGGGGACACTGAAAGTAAATCCCGTAACGTTCTTGCGTCCCCTTTAGGGGAAGAGGGCCACGAAGTGGCGAAGGGATGTACGAGGGTAAGAATGATTATGATACTCGATGTGGACGTGACCGCCGAAAGGCGGCATTATAATACTCATCGCCCAAGGGGCGATACCACAACCCTCAGCGCCGCAGGCACTGTCGCCCCCTGAGCGAAGCGATACACAACCCGCCGCCGACAGGCGGCCACAACCCTCGGGGCGCAGCCCCGTCAACCCTCGCGCCAAAGGCGCCGCTTTTTTCAAAATCCCCTTGACTTATGGCTTTATGATAAGTAAAATATAAAAATACTGACAAGCGTGGATGAAGACGTTTCGCATGGATTGATTCCAAAGAGAGCTTCCGTCTGGTGAAAGGGAGCGTTCAGCCTGCGAGAGGATCACTTCGGAGCTTCAGGGAAGAAAAGCCCTGACGGGACATCGTTAACTGTACCAAGTGGCCGGAAGGTCATGAGGGTGGTACCACGGGAAATGAATTCTCGCCCCTTGCGGGCGGGAATTTTTTATTTTGGAAATTTCTGATTTCCATAGGAGGAATTGAAATGGATTACAGCAAGACTTTACATCTGCCGCAGACGGATTTCCCCATGCGCGGCAATCTGCCGAAGAAGGAACCGGGCTTTGTGGATTTCTGGCAGGAACATGACCTCTATCATGCCAGACAGGAAAAGAGAAGAAAGGACGGCGCACCGACCTTTGTTCTTCATGATGGACCTCCTTATGCCAATGGCAAGATTCATATCGGCCATGCACTGAACAAGACACTGAAGGATATCATTGTCCGCTACAAGCATATGGCCGGCTATGAAGCCAACTATATTCCCGGCTGGGATACCCACGGACTTCCTATCGAATATGCGGTACTGAAGGATTCCGGCGAAGACCGGGCCAACATGACTCCTCTGGAACTTCGCAGAAAATGCCTGGCCTATGCCAAGAAATGGATTGCCATCCAGAAGGCCGATTTCATCCGTATGGGCGTGGTGGGCGATTTTGCCAATCCCTATGTCACCTTTGATCCCCATCTGGAAGCCAAGGAACTGGAAGTTTTCGGCGAAATGGCCAACAAGGGCTACATTTACAAAGGCAAGAAGGCTGTATACTGGTGCCCCCACTGCGAAACCGCTCTGGCCGAAGCAGAAATCGAATATAAAGACAGAAAGTCTCCTTCCATTTATGTCAAATTCCCGGCAGTGGATCTGAAGGGCCTTGCTCCTGAAGGGGCGCCGAAGGACAAGCTCTTTGCCGTCATCTGGACCACCACGCCCTGGACCATTCCTGCCAATGAAGCCATCTGCGTGAACCCGAAGTTCACCTATGTATGGGTACATAACAAGGCAGCCGATGAATACTACCTCATGAACAAGGAACTGGCACCGAAGGCACTGGAAGAATGCAAAGTAGAAGATTATGAATTTGTGGGCCGTGAAATGACCGGCGCTGAATGGGAACTGGCCACCTTCCATCATCCCCTGCTGGACCGTCTGGCTTATGTGCTGGAAGGCAACCATGTCACTCTGGATGCCGGCACCGGCTGCGTTCATACCGCTCCGGGACATGGCGTGGACGACTTTGAAGTGTGCCAGGACTACAGAAATAAGGGCAAGCTGGATCTGCCCATCATCTGCCCGGTGGATGAAAAGGGCCATATGACCGCGGAAGCCGGTCTGGGCCTGGAAGGCAAGACCATCTGGGAAGCAGAAGGCCCTGTCATTTCCGCTCTCGCTCATGCAGGCATGCTGCTGGGCAAGAAATCCATTCACCATCAGTATGCACACTGCTGGCGCTGCAAGAACCCCATTATCTACAGAGCTACAGAACAGTGGTTTGCATCTATCAATGATTTCAGAGACAAAGCACTGAAAGCCGTAGACGACACCCGTTTCATTCCTTCCTGGGGCCATGACCGTCTGTACAACATGATTCGCGACCGTCAGGACTGGTGCATTTCCCGTCAGCGTTCCTGGGGCGTGCCGATTCCTGCCTTCTACTGCGATGACTGCGGCAAATGGGTGATCACACCGGAAACCATGAAGAAAGTCGAAGAAATCGTGGAAAAAGAAGGCACCGATGCATGGTGGGCCCACAGCGCAGAAGAACTGCTGCCGGAAGGTTTCAAATGCCCCCACTGCGGCGGCACCCATTTCCACAAGGAAAAGGACATTATGGACGTATGGTTTGACTCCGGCTCCACCTGGAACGGCGTCCTCCGCTATCCCCACAAGGAATGGGAAGGCGTGAAATATCCCTGCGATCTCTATCTGGAAGGCTCCGACCAGCACCGCGGCTGGTTCCACTCCTCCCTCCTCTGCTCCGTTGCCGTCAACGGCTATGCCCCCTACAAGGCAGTCCTCACCCACGGCTTCACCATGGACGGCGAAGGCCGCAAGATGAGTAAATCCGTAGGCAACGTAGTAGCTCCTCAGGATGTGATTAACAAGTACGGTGCCGACGTGATGCGCCTCTGGATTTCCTCAGTGGACTACCAGGGTGATGTACGCCTCTCCGACAAGATCATCAAGGCCATGAGCGACGTATACCGGAAAATCAGAAATACCTTCCGCTACCTCCTGGGCAACCTCTATGACTTCGATCCGAAGAAAGACAGCGTAGCCTATGAAGATATGGAAGAACTGGACCGCTGGGCACTGCTCCGCCTGGAACAGGTGAAGGAAACGGTTCTCAAAGCCTATGACGACTACCAGTTCCATGTGATGTACCATGCAGTCCACAACTTCTGCACCGTCGATTTGTCGTCCATTTACCTGGATATTCTGAAGGACCGCCTCTACACCGAAAAGGCGGACGGCAAACTGAGAAGAAGCGCCCAGACCGCCATGTATGAAATCCTTACCACACTGGTACGCCTGGTGGCACCGGTTCTCTGCTTCACCTCCGAAGAAGTATGGCAGGCTCTCCCGAACAAGGAAGAAAGAGAATGGTCCGTCCATATGGCCGACATGCCGAAAGCCAATGATAAATATCTGGATGAAGCACTGGACGAAAAGTGGAAGAAACGGCTGGCTGTCAGAAGCGTAGTCACCAAGGCTCTGGAAGAAGCCAGACAGGCCAAGACCATCGGCCATCCGCTGGATGCCGAAGTCACCGTCTACGCCGATGGCGAAGAATTCCAGGTTCTGAAGGACATGGAAAAAGAACTGGCCGACTTCTGCCTCGTATCCCAGGCAAAGATTGAAGAAGGTACGGAAAAAGCACCGGAAGGCGCATCTTCCAATGAAGAAGGCACCGTGAAGTGCTCCGTAGCCGTATGCAATCTGGAAAAATGCGAACGCTGCTGGAAACGGACCCCCGATGTGGGAAGTGATGCCGCTCATCCCCATGTCTGCGCCCGCTGCGCCCATGTACTCCAGGAAATGGGAGAATAATAGAATCCGCTTGACCTGAAAAAGGCAGCAAAAAAGACTGTGAAACATGTAAATCATTTTTCACAGTCTTTTTTTCTATCCTGTGGGGACACAACCCTTCTACACAACCCGCGGCGCCAGCCGCGCCCCCCCTTTTTTAAAATTGCGGCGTCAGCCGCCACCACAACCCTCGGGCCAAAGACCCGTCAAACTTAAGAATCCTCCGGCCAAAGGCCGGTCAATCCTAAGAACCTTCCCTTTTGAGCCCTATGAACCCTCATACCAAAGGTGTGTCCAATGGTGCCCGCCAGCATCGTCATCTCGAGCGGGGGGATGTGCCGGTATGGGGGTAGATGCAAACCGCTCCGATGATACTCTGAGCCTGAAGATCTCCTGCCGTAATGCCGCCCGTACCATCAGAGGGGGAGATTTCTCCACTCCGCTCCGCTACGGTCGAAATGACGGGGACGGGGGCCGGCTTTTCTGTCATTTGGGGCGTGAGATTTCTCCACTCCGCTTCGCTCCGGTCGAAATGACGGGAATGGGGGCGGCTTTTTTATAATTTGCGCCCTCAGGGCGCCACCATCACCCTCGGCCCGAAGGGCCGTCGCCCCCTGAGCGAAGCGAACATAACCCTTCTACACAACCCGCGGCGAAGCCGCGCCCCCCCTTTTTTTATAATCTGCGCCCGCAGGGCGCCACCGCAACCCTCGGCCCGAAGGGCCGTCAAACCTAAGAACCTTAAGAACCCTCGGGCCAAAGGCCCGTCAACCCTCACTCCGCAGGTGTGTCCATCTCGGAAATATTGTCCAGGAGGATGTACACATTTTCCGTATCGTATTCCACCTGCTCGGACCATCGGGTGACAGAGCGGATGAGGTTTCCTGTTCTGGCATATTCCAGAAGGATGAAAGTCACGCTTTCGCTGCTGTAGCAGGCGGCATCTTCTATGTCGTAGGCCTCGCACTCATCCAGCTGGCGGTAGAAAATGTACCGGTACAGATTGGTAAGGAAATGGGGCGGCAGGCTTTCGGCGAGATGTTCTGCTTTCCGGCTGAGTTCTTCTTCATGGTCTTCCATGAAGGACAGGGATTCTGTCCACTCCCGGTCAATGGGATTTGTTTTCTTCAAAAGCTGCAGCACCTGGTGCACCTGGTCTTTTTGGAAAGAAGGATGGACCTGAAGAAGGCGGCGGGGCAGGGAGAGGGAGAGTCGGCTCAGCAGGTCTTCAAAGGAAAGGAGTCCTTTTTCTCCCTTTACTGCAAAAACCATTTCTCCTTCTTCCGCCAGAAGCTGCTCCACCGTTTCTTCGCAGGCCAGCCCTGTGCCGGCAAGGGTCACGTCTTCCTCCCTTTGGCTGTCATAGGTAAACTTGTAGAACCGGGGATGGTCCCGGCAGATCTGGCAGAGGCTGGAAGGTCCCATTTCCAGAATGAGCCGGCAGAGCCCTTTTTCATTCAGAAAATGGCAGTATCCCTGATGGTTCAGCCGGAAGCAGGCGCTGCCTTCATCACCGGTGGTGATCCATGCGCGGAGTTCATCGCCCAGAGGACCGGGGGTGTGCCTGTATGTTTCGGCCGTGTCTTCATCAATATCGATTTCCCATTTCTGGCAGCAGGTGTGGCGGCATTTGTCCGCCTTACAGGCAAAGGAAGGGAAGAAGGTAGGAAAAATGGTAATCATAGGAAAGCTCCTTGGGAGTAAATGGGTTTCCTGCCCGGCGGGATAGGATGGCAGCGCAAAGAGGCAGGAAACGATGGTGGAAAGTTTCTTGTCCGGCGCGGCACCAGTGCGGTTCACAGCGGCAGGAAACTGTTTGCGGAAAGTTTCCCCACTCGTCGTGTCAGCAGTGCGGTTCATGGCGGCAGGAAACTGTTTGCGGAAAGTTTCCCACTCGCCGTGGCAGCAGTGCGGTTCATGGCGGCAGGAAACTGTTTGCGGAAGTTTCCTACTCGCTGTGGCAGCAGTGCGGTTCATGGCGGCAGGAAACTGCTTGCGGAAGTTTCCTACTCGCTGTGGTAGCAGTGCGGTTCATAGCGGCAGGAAACTGTTTGCGGAAAGTTTCCCCACTCGCCGTGGCAGCAGTGCGGTTCATAGCGGCAGGAAACTGTTTGCGGACGTTTCCTACTCGCCGTGGCAGCAGTGCGGTCCATAGCGGCAGGAAACTGATTTCGACAAAAATCCCCACCCATGGCAGGGCGGGGATTGGTGATGATTATTTCACTTCCTGGATAATGGGAAGAATCATGGGGCGCCGTTTGGTGCGGTCGTAGAAATATTTGCCCAGGGTATCGCGGATCTGGGTTTTGATGGCATTCCATTCGGTCACATTGCCGGCTTCGCAGCGGTCCAGTACCGATTCGATGCGGTCCCGGGCTTCCGTAAGCAGGGCTTCGCTGTCCCGTACATAGACGAATCCGCGGGAAACGATATCCGGGCCTGCCAGGACCTGGTTGCTTCCTTTTTCCAGCGCAATGACTACGATGACTACGCCGTCCTGGGCCAGCTGCTGGCGGTCGCGGATGACGATATTTCCTACATCCCCTACGCCCAGGCCGTCAACGAATACAGGGCCTGCCTGTACTTTGCCGTTGATTTTGGCGCTGCGGTTGGTGAATTCGAAAACAGACCCGTTTTCGCCGATGAGGATGTTCTGCTTCTTGACCCCCAGGCTTTCGGCCAGTTCCGCATGGCTGCAGAGCATGCGGTATTCGCCGTGCACAGGGATGAAGAATTTCGGGTGTACCAGGGAAAGCATGGTTTTCAGGTCTTCCTGGGAGCCGTGGCCTGATACGTGGACCCTGGTGGTGGCACTGGTTACCACATGGGCACCCAGCTTCATCAGGCTGTCGATGGTGCGGCCCACGCTTGTTTCATTGCCGGGAATCGGGGAAGCGGAGATAATGACCGTATCGCCGGCATGGATGGTGACCTGCCGGTGGCTGCCGTCAGCCATGCGGGACAGCCCTGCCATAGGTTCGCCCTGGCTGCCGGTGGTGAGAATGCAGAGACGGTCATCCCGGTACCGGTTGATTTCTTCCGGCTCGATGAAGGTGCCTTCCGGCGCCGTGAGATAGCCCATTTCCAGGGCGATATTCACTACATTCACCATGGAGCGGCCGAAGACGCAGACTTTGCGCTTGTAATGGACGGCGGCGTCCACAGCCATCTGGATACGGGATACGTTGGATGCGAAGGTGGCCAGAATGATACGGCCCCTTGCTTCGCCGTAGGCTTCCATGAGGGAACGGGTGACCACAGCTTCCGACGGTGTGTAGCCGGGGTTCTGGGCATTGGTGGAGTCGGCGCAGAGCACCAGCACGCCCCGATGGCCCAGTTCGGCCAGCTTGTACATATCGGTCTGTTCGCCGTCTACCGGGGAGTGATCGAACTTGAAGTCGCCGGTGTGGACGATGGTACCGATGGGGGTACGCAGGTAAATGCCGCAGGAATCAGGAATGGAATGGCAGACATGGAAGAATCCGAATTTAAATGAACCGGCTTTGAATTCATCTCCTGATTTGACTACGTGTAAATCATAATTGGAAATATGGGCTTCCTTCAGCTTGCCTTCAATGAGGCCGCAGGTGAGGCGGGTGGCATAGACCGGCGCCGATACATCCCTTAAAAGATAAGACAGAGAGCCGATGTGATCTTCGTGACCATGGGTAATCAGAATGGCTTTGATCTTATCCTTGTTTTCGATTAAATAACTGAAATCGGGAATGACAATATCAATTCCCAGCATATCTTCTTCCGGAAAGGCCATGCCTGCATCAATTACGATAATTTCGTCGCCGTAACGGAAGACAGTCATGTTCTTTCCGATTTCCCCCAGACCTCCCAGGGGAATAATCTGTAATCTAGCTTTTGCCAAGATTCAAATCCTCCTATTCAATTGTTTGGTGCCTATGTTTTTGAAATAAGCAGAAAAATAATAGTAAATATTATGTATGTAAAAAATAAAAAAAGCCGTTCCATAGTCGCTTCTCATATTATAGCACAAGGGGGAAGGGGCGGTGGGAAATATTTTATGGAGAGGCGAAGCCCTGTGGCAAAGATCATCGGGCCTTTGGGTCTAAGGATTCAATGGCCTGATAACAGAACGCTCTTATCAGAAACAGGGGGAGCATCCCATGCTTACAAGGCATAGGAGAACATTGCCTATAACTATTGGATATTCAAATCTTTCTATATTAGAATATGGACAGAAAGGATGGGAGGGACGAAAGGGCCCCCTTTGGATGGCATAGGAAGAAAGAGGCAAAGGAGGAATCTGCTATGAAGAGGATGGGAATTTGTTTGATTGCCGGACTGTTGCTGGCAGCTCTTCCACTGGTTATGAATGCAGAGAAAGCTCCTTTTTACTATGGACATTCCCGGGAGCTCCATGCATCGGTGTATCACCAGGAAGAAAATTCCGGAATCAAGGAAGGGGATATGTATTTTCTTTCCTGGGATGAAAATGTCGATGCTGTCGGTTATGAGCTGGAAATTTCAGAAGAAGAGGGGGCCTGGGATGAAGAGCAGCCTTCCGGAAAGGCGGTGTACCATGTGCCGAAGGTGTATGTGCCGGGCATTATGATTTCTTCGTCCTCTCTTTCTTTAAAGGCAGAGACAAAGGATCGTCTATACTGGAGGGTAAGGCCCTTTGATTTGGACGGGAAGCCGGCAGGGCCTTTTTCAGCGCCTCGCCGGCTGGAAGGGGCCCTGGTCCCCATTCATCGCTATGCGCCGCTTCCCCGTCCCTATGACGAAGGGGAGAAGGGAGCAGCCCTTCTGTATCCCGTATATTCCTACATCGGCATTCCTGGAGCAGATTCCTACGAAGTAGAAGTGATCAGCCGGTATCCGGAAAATGAAGATGGATATGCCCCTTCCCGGTATCGCGTTTATGCAGGGGTTACTACGCTCACTGATCTCTATGATCCGGCACCCAGGAAAGGAACGTATTACTGGAGGGTGCGGGGACTGGATCGGGAGGGGCATCCGGTAGGTATCTGGAGCCTTCCCCAGAAAAGGACACTGGATGTACATGGCTGGACAGTGGGAGTCTTTGGCGACAGTATCAGCCATGGCGGAGGCCACCTGTCCTTCAGTCCGGCGGACAGGGCCTACAGCTATGAATCCTATCTGTCTTTTCCGGTGGTGAATCTGTCTCAAAGCGGCGACACCAGTGCCATGATGGTGGAATGGTTTGAAAAGGATGTAGTTCCCTTTCATCTGCGCACGGTGCTCATCATGGGAGGAACCAACAGCCTTCGCGCCGGTGTTCCGGCGGAAGAGGTGATTCATGACCTGGAAACGCTGGAAATGATGAGCTATGCCCACGGCATAACTCCTGTATTTCTCACGCTGCCTCCCATCAATCCTGCCTCCATTGCCAGAGCCTTTCAGGAACCTACAGCTGAGGGCTGGCAGGCCTCCTTCCGCAGGGTGAATGATTTTATCAGAACCAGGAAGCATATTGATACGGCGGCTCCCTTTGAAGGAATGGAGGTCATGCCCCCGTCCCTGGCATTAGACGGCCTGCATGGCGACTGGCGGGCCAAGCAGGACATGGCGGCCGTGATTAACGAAGCATGGAGAAGCGGCAGACCGGCTCTGGGTACATCATAAAAGGAGAGATATAGAAAATGGAATTTCGTGTATTGAAATATTTCCTGATGACAGCCCGGCTGGGAAGTATGACCAAAGCGGCCCAAAGCCTCCACATCACCCAGCCCACCCTGTCAAGGCAGATCGCAGAGCTGGAAGAAGAGACGGGCGTTCACCTTTTTGAAAGGGGAAACCGCCGGCTCGTTCTGACAGAGGAGGGTCATCTTCTTCGGAGAAGGGCGGAGGAAATGATGGAACTCATGGAAAAGACGGAAGAAGAACTTTCTTCCAGCGAAAAAAAGCTGAGAGGCTGCATCATGGTGGGCGGCGGAGAGCTGATGGTGACGGAGCGTTTTGCCTCTCTCATTTTTGCATTTCAAAAACAGCATCCCTTTGTCCGGTTCAACTATTTCACCGGGACTACCGATGAAATTGATGAACGGATGAATCATGGCCTGATTGATGCGGCCATTCTGGTCTGCCCTTTTGATACAGAAAACTTCGATTATATATCGCTGGGGCCGGATGCCCGGTGGGGAGTCTATCTGCGGGCTGATGATGTGCTCTCATCCAAAGACCATATCCAGCCTTCTGATCTTCACGGGCGGGCGCTGATTCTTCCCAGCAGAAAAAAGCTGAAAAATGAAATCATCAGCTGGCTGGGGGAGGAGTTCCAGAGTATGACCGTCCCGGTGACAGAGAATCTGGGCGGCAATGCAGGACTTTTTGTGGAAGCATCAGGCTTCTGCGCCCTGTCTTCCGAAGGGGCCGTGCCCATGTATGACGAGAAGAAACTGAAGTTTATTCCTTTATATCCGGAGCACCGCATCCAGACTGCCATTGCCTGGAAGAGGAATGTACCCCGCACGTCGGCGGTGAAGGCATTTCTCCGTTTCTGTAAGGAAGCGCTGACGGACAGATCATCATGATGGCAGGGGGTTCTGTCATTACAGAGATGGGCACCGATGGCGGCCTGCTGCCTTTGGGCTTCCTTGTTTCATAAAGCCTTATGACAAGACATCTGAAAGGAGAGGAAGATGACATGAAAACGAAAATCATACTGCTCCTTGTTCTGCTGCTCACAGGACTGGGCGACTGGAGCGAACATTATTTTACCTGCGCTGCTGAGGAGGCACAGCTGCTTCCCATTTCCTATACCGATGAGGAAATCGGAAGAAAAGAGAAGAAGAAACCGGCCGATACAGCGAGGGCCGAGGAAAAGGACAAAACAGACTTCCAGAGATAAGTGAAGAAGGCAGCGGCGGAGAAAGAATCGGGATTTTACAGGATTCCCTGAGCGGGCATGGAAAGAAAAGGGCAGAAGAAATCCAATCCGTGGCAGCTATGCTGCGAAAGAAGGGACATGGGGAAAAGAGGGGCCTGCGCTGCGCCTGTCGAATCGTCAAAGGACGCCTTTCCGGCGTCTTTTTTAGTGGGAACGGGACATATGGAGCATTCTTTTCTAAGACCCTGCCGCTTTTCCGCACCCTTTGCCTCAGGAGAAGAGGAGGCTCCCCAAGCCCGGGCTTGGGGGTTCTGCATGAACCTCTGTAAATGTGGTAAAATATAATATCTATATCATCATATTTATGAAGGAGTTTTATATGAACGATCGGATTTCCGGAGACAATCACGCCATTGTGCTGGCCGGTATGTGTACGGCACTGGTGGTGGTGCTTTCCCTTCTGGGGTTTTACATGCCCCTTCTTTCTACGGTAGTTTTTCTTCTGATTCCCCTTCCCATTGCCTATCTGGGCATGAAGGAAGGCGTGAAATGGTCCATTGTGGTAACCACCGGTGTGCTGGTGCTGGACTCCACCTTCTTCGGCGTGGTGTCCGCCGCCTTTGTGTGCGCCATCTTCGGCCTTCTAGGGGTCACCATGGGTATATGCTACCGGTTTAAAGTGTCGGCGGCGAAGACGCTGATTGCTGGCGCCGTGGTGGTGCTTCTGGCTCTGGTGGCAGAAGGTATTGCCACACTCTATCTTCTGGGGCTTCCCAGCCTGATTTTCGGCAGCGAAGGCCTTTCCCAGATCAGGGACAGCATGCTGGAAACGCTGCCTTCCTTCTACAGCGGCGAGGCTCTGGACCAGGCGAAGGAAAAGGTGGAGTTCCTCATGGATGCCATGGAAAAATCGGTGCCCTATACGCTGGTGGCTGTTTCTTTTTTCTACTCCTGGGCTTCCATGGCTCTGGGGTCTCATGTGTTTAAGAAAATGGGCATTACCGATATTCCCCATCTTCCTCCTTTTGAAAGATGGGAATTTCCAAAGGCCACCCTGGGCCTTTACCTTCTGGTGCTGGCAGCCCAGTATTTCTTCAAGGATCAGGAGCAGGTGTCCTATGTGGCTTACAATCTGGGCACCCTCTGCGTTTCCATTTTCTGGCTCCAGGGGCTGTCGGTGCTCTGGTGGATGCCTCACCGCTATCCCTTCATGAAACCGCTCCGGCTGTTCATTATGATCCTTTCTGCTTTCATCGGTGTCATCCAGATGTTTGCGGTGTTCTTGGGCATTGCGGACATGGCTGCCAGTTACAGGAAGAAGCGGAATTACCAGTAGAGACAGGAGCGGCGGCTGTATGGGCCACTCTGTGGCCCGGGTTCAAAAGGTTCAGAAGGTTCAAAGGGTTCAGAGGGTGGCGGTGGCGGCTGACGCCGCAGATTATAAAAAAGGGGGCGCGGCTGGCGCAGCCGGATAGAGGGTATATCTGCCGCAGGCAGATCATTCAGCAGACTGTTTACCAAGCCATACGACACAGAAAGCCAATCCCGTAACGCTGACTTCATACTCATCGCCCAAGAGGGCGATACCACAACCCTCGGGGCCAAAGGCCCCGTCAAACTTAAGAACCTTCCGGCCAAGGGCCGGTCAATCCTAAGAACCTTTCTCCCTGCCCCCTGAGCGAAAGCGAACACAACCTGCCGCCATTAGGCGGCCATAACCCTCGGGCCAAAGGCCCGTCAACCCTCACGCCCGCAGGGCGTGTCCACGGGCGTAGCCCTCTGAACCCGGGCCACCCATTGGCCCCCATGGGCGATACCACAACCCTTGGGCCCACAGGGCCCATCAAACTTACGAACCCTCCGGCCCATTGGGCCGGTCAAACTTAAGAACCTTTTTCCACAACCTTTCTACACAACCCACGGCGGAGCCGTGCCCCTTCGCGCCCAACAGGCGCGGCCCCTTCACGCCTTGGCCAGTACCAGGAAAATAAGCCCTGCCAGGAAGAAGAGGATATACGCCGGCAGGCGGTAGTCGGTGTAGAAGGTATCCTCCTCCCGCTCCACTTCCTGGTAGGGGCGGGCATGGAGATTTTCATAATGGCTTTCCGGAATGAGACCTTTGTAAAGTTCTGACAGGTATTGGGCATAGGCCAGGGTTTCCTTAGAGAAGAACCAGAATACCGGCGTGTACAGCGGCGCCTTGTCCCGGGTACAGAGATAGGAAAGACTTTCGGCGATGAGGCTCTTTAAAATTTCATCGGGATTGTCCAGCTTCCTTTCCGCCTTGGCCGCCATATGGTCAAAGAGCTCGTGGCAGGCTTTGATTTTTTCTTCGGAATAGAGGAAGGGAAGATTGTCCGGCAGGAGGGATATGTCGCCTACGCCCCTTCCGGGGTCCGCTTCTTTTTTCAGAAATTCCGGGAAATTTTTCTCCACCCTGTCGAAACCGGCGTATATGCTCAAAAGGGGCGGGTAGTCCCGGGCAAAGTCCTTCAGCACGAAACGGGCGATATAGAGGCGAAGCACTGCGTAATCGGCAAGGAAGCGGCACCAGCCTGCCCGGTCCCGTTCCAGCATGATGATCCTTTTCTTTTTCAGGAACAGACGGAAAATCATATGGAGCCCGTAGCTTCCCTGGGGCTTGGCCATGTAGGAAAAGAAGGCCCGCTGGCATATGGTGATGCCCATATTTTCCAGGTATTCCGTCATATCCATCAAAGAGACCTCCCTTTCTATCAGAGAAGCATGGATCCTTCAGGATCCATGCTTCTTTATTTCCTATGTTCTCATTGTACTCCAGGCGTTTCGTTTTGGATAGTAGATTTACAGGAGCATCACCAGACAGCTCAGGGCCAGGCCGGTAAGCAGGGCAAAAAGAGAGGAATCTTCCACCGCTTCTTCTGCAAAAGCAGGAAGGGAAGGAGTAAATTTTCTGGCCCCCTGGCAGATGCGGCAGGGCGTAAGGGAGGAAAGTTTCACGGACAGGTGGGAAAGGAAAGCCTTCGTTTCAGCAGAAAGGTAGGAAATCAGTTTCCCATCGGCCCGGCATCCGGAAAGGGAAGCCAGGGCAGCCACCATTTTTTCCATGGAACCGCAGCAGGCTCTTTCCAGCTCATGAAATTCATGAAACCGCTGCTTCACCTTTCCTTCATCCGGCAGGGACCCTATGCCCAGAATCAGGGAAGACCCTTCCAGATTCTTCAAAAGAGACAACGTGCGAAGAGTAAGGGAAAGGTGGGACAACCCTTCCCGAAGGCCGCTGGCCATTTCATCCATGCAGCCGAAACCGCTGGGGAAATGGCGGATAGCCTTTTCAGCCAGGTAGAGGCGAAAGAGAATGTAGTCCCACACCAGGCCATGGTCCCCGGGAGCGGCGGCAGACAGCAGGCTGCCGGCAGGGGAAGTATAGGAAAGAAGCGCCGCTTCAATGATTCGGTATCCTTCGTATTCCATGTACTCTTTGTTATTCATAGCAAACCTCCCATACTGCCCAAAAACTGTATGCCATGTTCTGATTTCATTATAAAGAAAACGCATAGAATAAATCCAATAAAAAATATCTATGATAACATAAAGATTATATTTTGCATCTTACCGGCTAAATTACGCACTTCACCGGAGGATAAGAGGAGAAATTATTCCTGCCTGTAGTATAGCCCCGGGGAAAATATAATAAAAATAGGAGAATTTCATGATACATATGTGATTATTGTATGAGTGAGCTGGCGTACTGGGCTCCGCTGTGGGTTCAGGCGCCTTTCGGCGCCCGGGTTCTATCGTTCGTGTGCTGCGCACCGAA
>ERZ773276.1388-NODE-1388-length-18808-cov-5.717219_pt1 | contig 18808 bp, 9 predicted proteins | sample MGYA00511386_ERZ773276 | MGnify/ENA primary metagenome ERZ773276 (study PRJEB29015, sample SAMEA2737778) | human gut metagenome | biome: human gut; feature: human-associated habitat; material: faeces | place: China | collected 2012 ...
CTTGCCGCAATGTCCCCGGGCGGATATGGAATCCGCCCCTACGCGTAGGGGTCGGCGTCCTCGACAACCCTGCAACGCGGTGGATGCCACCGCACACCCCGACATCTTCTGCACAACAAAATATTTTACAATAAGGAGAATACCAATGGCTGAAATTTTAAAAGAACGCAGTGAACTGGACCCGCAATTTCAGTGGGACCTGACCCCGATGTTCGAGAGCGACGCCGCGTGGGAGACCGCGCTGGACAGCCTCGACGCGGACATTGAAAGCCTGGCAGCCTTCGCCGGGAAACTGACCGATGCCGTCACGATTGGCGCATACCTCGACGCTTCCACCGAGGTGGGCCGCAAGGTCGAGCGCCTCTACTGCTACGCCTCCCAGCGCCATGACGAGGACACCCGCGACGACAAGGCCCAGAGCATGTACGCCCGCATCGGCAGCAAGTACGTCAAGATGGCCGCCGCGCTGTCCTTTGCCCAGCCGGAGATCCTGTCCCTGCCCGAGGAGACGCTGACCGCCATCGTCAACGACCCCGCCGTCGCCGACTACAAGTTCAACCTCGAGGATCTGCTGCGCAGCAAGCCCCACACCCTGACCAAGGCTGAGGAAAAGCTGCTGGCCAGCTTTGGCGAGGTCATGTCCGCGCCCTCCGAGGCCTACCACAATTTGGAGGATGCCGACCTGCTGTTTGATGCCGTCAAGAACGGCGCAGGAGAGACTGTCGAGGTCACCGGCTCCAACTTTGTGCCTCTGGAAATGTGCACCGACCGTGTTCTGCGCGAGAACGCTTTCCACAGCTACTACAAGAGCTACCGCGAGCACATCAACACCTTCGCCGCGTCCTACGCCGGTGCCATCAAGGCTGCCACCGCCGAGGCCGCCGCCCGCAATTACCCGTCCTCCCGCGCGATGGCCATGGCGGGGGAGAATGTGCCCGCTGAGGTCTACGACAACCTCGTCGCCACGGTCCGCAAGCATATTCCCGCCATGCACCGCTATGTCCGCCTGCGCAAAAAGATGCTGGGCGTTGATGCGCTGCACTTTTACGACGTCTACGCTCCGCTGGTCGGCGATCTGAAAAAATCCTACAGCTACGAGACCGCACAGGAGATGGTCCTGAAGGCTGTTGCGCCCCTGGGCGAGGACTACCAGGCAACCGTCCGCAAGGCCTATGCCGAGCGCTGGATCGACGTTTACCCCAACCGCGGCAAGCGCGGCGGCGCGTACTCCGGCGGCTGCTATGACTCCAACCCCTATATCCTGCTGAATTTCAGCGGCACGCTGGACAGTGTCTCGACGCTGGCACATGAGATGGGCCACACGATCCACAGCTGGCGCTCCCGCCAGCATCAGCCGCCGCAGTACGCGGACTACACGCTGTTTGTCGCCGAGGTCGCGTCCACCGTCAACGAGAATCTGCTCATCGAGCAGCTGCTTGCCAACGAGAACGACCCCCAGACCCGCCTCTATCTGCTGAACCAGTATCTGGAAAACTTCAAGGGCACGGTCTACCGCCAGACGATGTTTGCCGAGTTCGAGCGCGAGGCACACGCCATGGTCGAGCGCGGTGAAGCCCTGAACGCCGCCGCCCTGAACGCCCTGTACAAGCGCCTTGTCACCGACTATTTCGGCAACGATATGGTCATCGACGACGAGATCCAGTATGAGTGGGCGCGCATCCCGCACTTCTACCGCCCGTTCTACGTTTACAAGTATGCCACCGGCTACTCCACCGCTGTCGCCCTGTCCGAGGGCATCCTGAAAGAGGGCGAGCCCGCCGTCAAGCGCTACAAGGAGTTCCTCTCCATGGGCGGCAGCGCTTACCCGCTGGACGAGCTGCGCCACGCCGGTGTTGACCTGGCCACCCCGGCTCCCGTGGACGCCGCCCTCGAGAAGTTCGAGCGCATCCTCGACGATGCCGAGGCCACGCTGGCAAAGCTGCAGTAAACCCCATTTGCCCGTTGCCCCTGCCCCCCCTGGCCTCCTCTGCGAGGGGGGCTCCGCCCGCAGGCGGTGGGGGAGAGAACTTTGTGGTCGCCCGAAATAGTTAGGGCCGCCGTAAGGCTCTCTCCCACCGGCTCTGCGGGGCCACCTCCCTCGCAGAGGGAGGCAAGAAAATAGCAACAAAAAAGCGGAGCGCCTTTCCCGGCGCTCCGCTCCTATTATAATAAGGTAGAATTACTTGCCCAGCACGGCCTTGATGTAGGCGGCCTCACGTGCGGCGATCTGATCCTGATACGCCTTCACGGCCTTCGCATAGGCGGCCTCGCGTGCATCAGCCTTGGCCTGTGTGGCCTTGCCTGCGGCAATTACCGCGGCAACGCGCGCGTCAGCCTGGGACTGGGCAGCCTTGCCCGCGGCGATGACGGCCAGACAGTCTGCATCGGCCTTCGCCTGGGCGGCCTTGGCGGCCTTCAGAATTGCGGCGCTGTCGGCGTCTGCCTTGGCCTTTGCATTCTTGGAATAAGCATCCACCGCTGCAGTGTAGGCAGCTTCCTTCGCGGCGATCTGGGCCTGGTAGGCCTTGACGGCGGCGATATAATCGCTGTTGGCATCTGCAAAAACAGGTACAGCGAAGGCGGATACCATGCACAGGGAAATCAGGATAGCAAGCAGTTTCTTCATTGTCAGGACCTCCTCAAAAATGTAGCGTCAGAACTTGCATGGCCGGAACTGTTCCGGTTTTGTCTGTATCTTCATTATAGCAAAGCGGGGGACACAATGCAACAGAAATCGACTCGTCAAGTCCATGAATCTGGCGGCCTGTTTTTGTGCAAAATGTATATTTGTCTCTGGCAGATAGACAAAACGCGCACGGACGGCAGCCGGCCGCGCGGCGGCAGGGGAGACGGTCCGCTTCATTCTATGCGCGGACTTACCCAAATGCAACGCTGCCGCCCAAACCGGCGCAAGATTTGCACATTTTGCTTCAGAAATGAAAAATTCTCCGTATTGCACGATTTTTTCAAGATTTTTTTGGCAATACCCTTGACATTCCGGCCGGGATGCTGTAATATAAACATTGCGTGAGATGCGGGGTATAGTGCGGCCATTCGGCAGTACAAACCGCAAAAAAGCGCGTGAATAAGTGAAGAAAGGAGAAAAGAAATGCCTACTTTTAACCAGCTCGTACGCAAAGGCCGTGAGGTCCTGGTAACCAAGAGCACTGCTCCTGCCCTTCAGAAGAGCTACAACTCCCAGAAGAAGCAGTACACCACCATGAACAGCCCCCAGAAGCGTGGTGTTTGCACCGCTGTTCGTACCATGACCCCCAAAAAGCCCAACTCTGCTCTGCGTAAAGTTGCCCGTGTCCGCCTGACGAATGGTATCGAGGTCACCTCCTACATTCCTGGTATCGGCCATAACCTGCAGGAGCACAGCGTTGTCCTGATCCGTGGCGGTCGTGTTAAGGACCTGCCCGGTGTCCGTTACCACATCATCCGTGGTACTCTGGATACTCAGGGTGTTGCAAACCGTAACCAGGCTCGCAGCAAATACGGCGCAAAGCGTCCCAAGGCCGGTGCCAAGAAGTAAGGAAACATCTTTTCGCCATAAAATGGTCAGCTGACCCTTTTGTGGCATAACGGGAGTTTTCTTTAACTTTCGAGTACCGATGATATCATTAATGTGAAGGAGGGAAGAAAGATGCCCAGAAGAGGTAAAATCGCAAAGCGCGAAGTTCTGGCTGATCCTATTTACAATTCCAAGCTCGTCACCCGTCTGGTCAACAGCATCATGCTGGATGGCAAGAAGGGCGTCGCTCAGAAGATCGTTTACGAAGCTTTTGAGACTGTCAAAGAGAAGACCGGCAACGATCCTCTCGAAATGTTCGAGAAGGCCATGGAAAACATCATGCCCAGCCTCGAAGTTAAGGCCCGCCGTGTCGGCGGCTCCACCTACCAGGTTCCCCTGGAGGTCAGCCCCGCCCGTCGCGAGACCCTCGGCCTGCGCTGGCTGACTCTGTACAGCCGCAGCCGTGGTGAAAAGACCATGTCCGCTCGCCTGGCCGCCGAGATCATCGACGCTACCAACAACGTTGGCGGCGCCGTCAAGAAGCGCGAAGATACCCACAAGATGGCAGAAGCCAACAAGGCTTTCGCGCATTACCGTTATTGATCTGCTTACTGAGGAGGTTTAAGCCATGGCAACGCCGAGAGACGTATCCCTGCAAATGACCCGAAATATCGGTATCATGGCCCACATCGACGCAGGCAAGACCACCACCACCGAGCGCATTCTGTACTACACCGGTATTAACCATAAGATCGGCGAAGTTCATGACGGCGCTGCCACGATGGACTGGATGGAGCAGGAACAGGAACGTGGTATCACCATCACTTCCGCTGCAACCACCTGCTACTGGAGCCACACCGAGACCCAGCACGATCCGGCTCTGTTCAAAAAGAACCGTCATCGTATCAACATCATCGACACCCCGGGCCACGTTGACTTTACTGTTGAAGTTCAGCGTTCTCTGCGTGTTCTGGACGGCTCTGTTACCGTTCTGGCCGCAAAGGGTGGCGTTGAGCCTCAGTCTGAAACCGTTTGGCGCCAGGCTGACGAGTACAAGGTTCCCCGCATGGTTTACGTCAACAAGATGGATACCATGGGTGCTGACTTCTTCCGCTGCGTACAGATGATGCATGATCGTCTGCATGCCAACGGTGTGCCTATCCAGCTGCCTGTCGGCCAGGAAGACACTTTCCGCGGCATCATCGATCTGATCGACATGAACGCCGATATCTACTATGATGATATGGGCAATGATGTGCGCGTTGAGGAAATTCCTGAAGAACTGAAAGAACAGGCTCAGGAATATCATGACAAGCTGATCGAAGCTGTTGCTGAGACTGACGAAGAGCTGATGATGAAGTACCTGGAAGGCGAAGAGCTGACCAAGGGAGAAATCAAGGCTGCTCTGCGTAAGGCTACTATTTCCAACGAGATCGTTCCTGTTGTCTGCGGCTCTTCTTACAAGAACCGTGGCGTTCAGAAACTGTTGGATGCAATTGTTGATTATATGCCTGCTCCGACCGACGTTGCGGCCATCAAGGGCACCAACCCGGAGACTGGCGAGGAAGAAGATCGCACTTCTTCCGATGATCAGCCGTTCTCTGCACTGGCATTCAAGATTATGACTGACCCGTATGTCGGTAAGCTGTGCTTCTTCCGCGTGTACTCTGGTACCGTTGAGGCTGGCACCACTGTTTACAACTCTGTTAAGGATCAGGACGAGCGTATCGGCCGTATCCTGCAGATGCATGCAAACAATCGTAAGGATATCGACATCTGCTATGCTGGCGATATCGCCGCTGCTGTTGGTCTGAAGAACACCACCACTGGTGATACCCTGTGCGATGAGAAGCATCCCATCATCCTCGAGTCCATGAACTTCCCCGAGCCGGTTATCCGCGTTGCCATTGAGCCCAAGACCAAGGCTGGCAGCGAGAAGATGGGTATTGCCCTGTCTAAGCTGGCTGAAGAGGACCCGACTTTCCGTACCTGGACCGATGAAGAAACCGGTCAGACCATCATCGCCGGCATGGGCGAGCTCCACCTGGAAATCATCGTGGATCGTCTGCTCCGCGAGTTTAAGGTCGAAGCTAACGTTGGCGCACCTCAGGTTGCCTACCGTGAAACCATCCGCAAGGATGCTAACCAGGAAACCAAGTACGCACGTCAGTCCGGTGGTAAGGGCCAGTATGGTCACGTTAAAATCAAGATTGAGCCCAACCCGGGTAAGGGTTATGAGTTCGTCAACGGTATTGTTGGCGGCGCTATCCCGAAGGAATACATCCCCGCTGTTGACAACGGTATCCAGGGCGCGATGAAGTCCGGCATTCTGGCTGGCTATCCCGTCGTGGATGTCAAGGTCACTCTGTGGGACGGCTCCTATCATGAAGTTGACTCCTCTGAAATGGCGTTCTCCATCGCCGGCTCCATGGCATTCAAGGATGCTATGAAGAAGGCTGATCCCGTCATTATGGAGCCCATCATGAAGGTTGACGTTGTTGTTCCTGACGAGTATATGGGCAACGTCATTGGCGACTTGAACAGCCGCCGCGGCGCGATCCAGAACCAGGAATCCACCGATGGCACTGCCCGTGTCACCGCTATGGTTCCTCTGTCCGAGATGTTCGGTTACGCTACTGACCTGCGTTCCAAGACCCAGGGCCGTGGCCAGTACTCCATGGAGCCGGCTGATTACCAGCAGGTTCCCAAGAGTGTTGCAGATAAGATCATGACCGAGCGCAATAAGGGCTGATTCTGCACAAATTCGCGCAAAATACTTGATTTTTCTTGAAAAATCTAGTATGATAGCCTTACAACAGGCTATTTTATCTGTTTGAATTAAAGGAGGATACTTCCAATGGCTGAAAAGGAAAAATTTGACCGCTCTTTGGAGCATGTCAACATCGGTACCATCGGTCACGTTGACCACGGCAAGACCACTCTGACTGCCGCTATCACCAAGACCCTGGCTCTGAAGGGCGACGCCGATTTCATGGATTACTCCAGCATCGATAAGGCTCCTGAAGAGAAGGCTCGTGGTATCACGATCAACACCGCTCACGTTGAGTACCACACCGAGAAGCGTCACTATGCCCACGTTGACTGCCCGGGCCATGCTGACTACATCAAGAACATGATCACCGGTGCTGCTCAGATGGACGGCGCTATCCTGGTTGTTGCTGCAACCGATGGCCCGATGCCGCAGACCCGTGAGCACATCCTGCTGGCTCGTCAGGTTGGCGTGCCCAAGATCGTTGTGTTCCTGAACAAGTGCGATATGGTTGACGACGAAGAGCTGCTCGACCTGGTCGAAATGGAAGTCCGCGAACTGCTGGACAGCCAGGATTTCGACGGCGACAACACCCCGATCATCCGTGGTTCCGCTCTGAAGGCTCTGGAGAGCACTTCTACCGATCCCAACGCACCTGAGTACAAGTGCATTTGGGAGCTGATGGACGCTGTTGACAACTACATCCCGACTCCGGACCGTGCTGCTGATAAGCCGTTCCTGATGCCCGTTGAGGACGTTATGACCATCTCCGGCCGTGGCACCGTTGCTACCGGTCGTGTTGAGCGTGGTACTGCTCATGTCGGCGATCAGATGGAAATCGTTGGTCTGAAGGAAGAGAAGATGACCACCACCATCACTGGTCTGGAAATGTTCCGCAAGAGCCTCGAGTTCGCTCAGGCTGGCGACAACATCGGCGCTCTGCTGCGTGGTGTTGACCGTGACCAGATCGAGCGTGGCCAGGTTCTGGCTGTTCCCGGCTCTGTTCATCCCCACACCACTTTCGATGGCCATGTTTACGTCCTGAAGAAGGAAGAAGGCGGCCGTCATACCCCGTTCTTCAACAACTATCGTCCTCAGTTCTACTTCCGTACTACCGACGTTACCGGCATCATCACCCTGCCCGAAGGCACTGAGATGTGCATGCCCGGCGATAACGTTGATATGCACGTTGAGCTGATCACCCCGGTTGCCATGGAAGAAGGCATGCGTTTCGCTATCCGCGAAGGCGGCCACACTGTTGGTTCCGGCGTTGTTTCCAAGATCGAGAAGTAATTTTCGGCTTGTGATATAGCTTTCAAGGCTCCTGCTGTTAAGGCAGGGGCCTTTTTGTTGTGTACGACTTATGGGACGGGGAGGGGGCAAAGGCCGGGTGTGGAAGACCAAGGAAGGCATCATGAAAACATCAGGAATTGTAGATAGGGGAGAGGACACCTTTTCCCTTCAAGTTTCCTCCAATCTCTGCCAAATCTCTCAACAACAAGCCAAACCGAAATGGCAAAAAATGCGCGATCACAATACAGGGTGATTGGATTAAGAGATTGCAAAGAACATTATCGGGGTAAATGTTCAATCATTTGATAAAAGCAGGAATAAACCATTCAAAAATGTTAATAAATACCGCCAAAGAGTCACCGCACCGCAACGCAAATAATGTGCGAAAAACAGGTTTCAGTTGATTCAAGGACAAAAATTTACCTAGAAACCGCGCTAATTAACTATGCAAATTCTGGCAACTGTGATATAATGTATATACCTAGATGTGTCGGAAAGGTTATCATTTGCGGGATCAAGGCATGCAGCCGGTACAACGTTTTGTCAGCCGCTGTGCCGGGGCCAAAAGCCCCAAAAGCAGGCCGCAGCCCGGCAAGGGATCGCCAGACCGAGGGGGCATAACCAGGCGTTTTGCAATCAACACCTGCAAAGTGCCGCACATCTGCCGTACCACTTTTCACACAAAAGGGGAAAGTAGTAACACTTAAGGGAGGATAAAACTATGAAGAAAAACCTTCAGCGTTTTGGTGCATCCGTGCTGGCAGCAGCCATGGTTGCCCAAAGCGTGGCGCTTCCCGCAGCTGCCGAAACTACCAAGATTGATTCTTCGGTAGCGCAGTCTGTTGCAGCTAGCGCAGCAAGCGCGGCCAGCGCTGTGCAGTCCCTGCCCAAGTTCACCAGCACCGCAGACCTGATCAAGCAGACAGCCCAAACGCTGGCTGCCCAGGGCGAAGTGCATGAACTGGAGCAGGACGATGCCAAGCTGGAAGCGACTGCACAGAGCAAGGCAGGCATGAGCCTTGCAGCGTTGGAAAATGCACTGGCCGATGCCATGTACGCCAACGCCGCAGCCGGCAAGATCAACACCGAAGCCTATGGCCTGAACAAGGACGAGATGGCATCGGTGATGGCTGCCACCATCAAAACGTATCATCTGTCCAGCGCCGTTACCGACCTGGGCTATGAGACGAACGCCGCAGGCGTTGTGACCACCGTTACCTTTACCGGCAGCTCCGGCATGACCTCTGCGATGGAGTCCATGACCAACAGCGATGATGAAGTGATTGCGCAGCAGGCTGACAGCTACGCACAGGCTTACGTTGCTGAAAACTCCGATACCTTTGCTGCCAGCGCCGCTGCGGACGGCCATACCTATGGCGAGCCGAAATGGTACTGGAATGACACCAACCCGGAAGATGGCCACACCCATACCTGGAAGGAAACCCCCGATGGTTACTGGACCAAGACCGATGACGGCTGGGCTTACACCGCTGTGTATACCTGTGAAAAGGGCGATGCCTACCAGAAGGTAGAAGGCACCGTAACCAAGGATACCACCGAGGCAAAGCCCGGCGTTGCCGGCAAGACCGTTTACTCTGCCAGCGTGCCCGCTGACAAGAGCCCGGTTAAGAAGGAATACAAGGAACCCACCACCCGCACCGACGACATTGCCGCCCTGCCCTGCCAGAGCCATGCCGTGCCCAAGGATGCAGATGGCAACTTTGTTGCTACCTTCAACTGGGAAATGAAGAAGGTCGAGGGCAAGCTGGAAGCTGACTACAGCAACGCCCAGCTGTTCTATGACAGCGAAACCGGCAAAATTTCTGCCGGCGCTCCCGTTACCATTGACTGGGAATGCACCAGCGTCACCTTCAAGTGCGCTGTCTGCGGCGAAGAAATCAAAACCCAGCCGGTAATGACCATGCCGGTCAGCGTTGTGGTAGACCAGAATGACAATTCCGTCTACATCAATGTGGGCGGCACCCCGACCCTGGATACCACCTCCGGCGGCACCGGCGTTACCCTGGTGTCCGCAATGGATGGCGGCAACTGGTACGATATGCAGAACAACCCGGTTGACGCAAGCAAGGTGAACTTCACCTATCAGAGCGGCGACAACAAGGGCAAGAACAGCCTGCTGCTGTACGACAGCCAGAAGACTGCCGTGTATGTGGACGACCAGGGCAACCAGGTCACCAATACTTACGATGTCTCGACTGCGCAGATGAACTACTACTACTTCCAGCTGTCGCAGTTCAACCAGGACGAAGCAGAGTACTTCGGCGTGGTTGCCCCGTTCTGGACCTCCAAGGGCGTTCAGAAGCAGGGCGAGGATGGCAGCATCACCGGCACCATGGGCGCAATCAAGATATTGTGCAGCATTGATCCGAACGATGATGTCCCGCCGACCACCATGGCATTCATGCTGAACATGCTGCCGCAGGCGTTCATGTCTTACGTCATGAACTATGGCGAAGCTCTGAAAGCCATCCGTGATGCAGGCTTGAAACAGGTTGCCAAGCTGGGTGACAGCGCTGACTATGTCACCAAGCTGCTGATCCTGCACGACTGGATCTCCCAGGTTGCAGAATTCGATATGGGCTCCATGGGCGATATCACCGGCGGCGGCAACAACGATCCCATCCAGACGACTGCTTTCGGCGCCCTGCTGGGCGGCGAGATCGGCGCTAAGGGCGTTGAGTATGGCTGCATCTGCCTGGGCTATGCATCTGCATTTAACTACATGGTCCAGAATTTGCCTGACAACAAGAGCATCTATAAGAATGATGACGGCAGCTGGAAGACCCCCGATGAAGTAGGCGATAACGCTGTTGTTGACTTTGCCCAGATCCTGTATTACTGCAATACTTCTGATACCAGTGTTGCCGGTAATGCGTTCGGCGGCGGCATGTTCAACAACGTCCACTACTTCAACGCAGTCAAGGTCAACAAGCTGCAGGGCGACAGCAAGTCTGCTACGATGACCACCGGCGAAGCCAACAAGAACTGGTACTATGTTGACGTCTGCTATGACGACGTGAACACCGAGTGCATGGCCCAGACCCGTGTTGAGAACGCAGGCGACCTGCGCCATGTCAACTTCCTGGTTTCTCCCTCCGGTCTGGAAGGCCGTTACAGCAAGTACTATGATTACATTGACTCGCTGTACGATGGCTACACCTACACCAAAAACAAGGAACCCGATAAGGATAAGGACGGCAATGTCATTCTGAACAACGGCAAGCCGCATTACTCTTACACCAAGACGGAAAACAAGAACGAGACCCGTTACACCGATACCTGCTACGAGGATACCTGGTTCACCTCTATCTGCAGCCCCATCTACTTCGACAATAATTACTTCTATTACGTTGATACCACGACCAACCAGAACCTGTACAACAACATGCGCCGCCAGCAGGCCGAGAACGGCAACAACGGCAACTCTGGTTCCGGCAGCTCTGGTAACAACTCCCAGATGCAGCAGTTCATGAAGAAGATGCAGAACCAGGGCCCCGATACTCTGGAAGCACGTCCGCGTAATGCGAACTACTATATCCGCAAAGAGGATTCCAGCAGCAGCAGGCCCGGCGGCTTCAGCATGAGCAGCTTTACCAAGACGGATGACCCGTTTGATATCATCCTGATGTACTACAACGATCTGAAGGAAACCAGCAGCAACTTCAATGATGACGACAGCAATGCCAAGGTTCTGGCCGAAGCTGGCACCATCTATAAGATCGATACCAGTGCAAAAGATAAGCATACCAAGGTTGAAAACAACCTGAACACCGAGTGCCTGGCAGACGCTGCTGCAAAGCGGATCTACCCCGCACTGGTACACTCTACCGCACTGTATGATGGCAAGCTGTACTTCAACGTCAACAACGCCATCTACCGTATGGACCCGACCACCGGCGCAGTGGAAGAAGTGAAGGAATACAACACCGTCTATGGCGGCATTAAGCTGACCAAGGATAAGGACGGCAACATGGTTCCCGATACCCACTTTCCCGGCATGAGCATGGTTATCATGGATAGCGCCAATGATACCAGCAGTGTGAAGTATCTGGGCACCTTCAAGAACCATCCTCTGGCTGGCCTGACCCTGCGTGACAGCTACAGCTTTGCTACCACCACCCAGCAGGGCCAGACTGTGATCACCGGCATCAACACCACCAAGGATCAGCTGGTCGTTTCTGTCGGCACCAACCTGTCCAACACCTATAAGGAACTGGTGGACGGCAAGGCAGAAGTCAAGACCGATGCCTCCGGCACTTCTTATGCAAACCGTAAGAGCTACAAGACCGAGTCCTGGAACTACAACCCGAGTTACAACCAGAACATGGGCAGCTCTGACGAGAAGAACAAGAACGAAGAGTTCATGTGGTGCGCTAACCTGGTTGAAACCATGCCGATGTCCGACATGGTCAGCGACCTGAAGAGCGGCGCAACCACCGATGTTACCGTTGAAGCATGGTGCAATACCCCCGCTTACACCCAGGCCCGTACCACCAACTATGGTCTGTGCAAGGGCGAAAAGAAGTACGCTGACGGCGCACTGCCCAAGGGCCATACCTGGGCTCTGGACGAGCTGGAAACCAAGTCCGTTGGCAACAATGTGTACCTGTGCTCTGATTGCCATACCGCAACCGAAAGCACCCCCCACACCGTTACCCTGCCCGATGCAGTTGAAGGCGTTAAGCTGACCCTGGGCACCATCAACAACACCTACCTCAAGGACGATACCGTTACCCTGACCGTAGAAAAGGAAGGCACCGCTATCGTTACCGTTACCGCAAAGAACGGCGATACCGATGTTGCTCTGACTGAAGTTCAGGAAGCAGCGCAGGACGAAGCCGCAGCCCAGGCTACCACCGAAAAGGCTAAGACGGTTTACACCTTCACCATGCCGGACGGCGATGTGACCATCAGCGTTACCAAAGCCGCCAAGACCTATGCGGTCAATGTTGCTGCCCTGACCAATGGTGAGATCACTGCTTCCGCTAAAGAAGCAGCTGAGAAGGAAACCGTAACCCTGACTGCTAAGCCCGCAACCGGCTATGCCCTGAAGGCTGGCAGCCTGAAGGTTACCTACAAAGACGCTGACAACACCGATAAGACCGTTGAAGTGAAAGCTGGTACCGAAGCCAACACCTACACCTTTGCAATGCCTGCTTACCCTGTCAACGTCAGCGCAGAGTTTGTTAAGGAATACAAGGTTACCGCAGCTCCTGCTGAGAACGGCACTGTTACCGTAGACCCGGCCGCAGCTGTTGAGGGCACCGACGTTACCGTTACCGTTAAGGCAGCTGATAACTACCAGCTCAAGGCTGACAGCCTGACCTACAGCTATAAGAGCGGCGAAGATACCAAGACCGAAAAGCTGACCCTGACCGATGGCAAGGCTACCTTCAAGATGCCTGCTGCTGATGTTACCGTTAGCGCTGTGTTTGAAGCACTGACTGCAACTCCGACTGCAACTCCGACTGCAACTCCGACTGCAACTCCGACTGCAACTCCGACCGCAACTCCGACCGCAAAGCCGGCAGAGCCGACTGCTGTGCCGGAGCCGACTGCTGTGCCGGAGCCGACTGAGGCACCGTCTACTGAACCCGAAACGCGCACCGCTCACGGTGCTGCTGAAAAGACCACCATTACCGCAATGGCTGTCTTTACCTGCACCGATAAGAACTGCGCAAGCGCACAGTTCGTGGATGCAACTGTAAAGCAGACCAGCGGCGTTACCACCGCTGCTGTCAACTTCAACGGCAAGGACTACACCGCCAAGTACGGCGAGAAGAACGGCTGGGTTGAAGAAAACGGCAAGAAGTACTGGTACGAAAAGGGCGTGAAGCAGGGTACCACCGGCCGCGGCAAAGAGATCTATGATCCCGATTCCGACGCTTGGTACTGGCTGGATGCTGTCCAGGGCGGCGCAATGACCGTCAGCAAGGACGTTTACCAGGAATCCGCCGCCGGCCAGTGGGCTGATAAGCCCGATGGCACCGGCAAGTGGGTCCGTTACGATGAGAACGGCCACATGGTCAAGGGCTGGCAGACGACCGATAAGGGCACCTACTACTTTGACCTGATCACCGGCGCTATGGCTAAGGGCGCAGGCGATATTGACGGTGTACCTTGCGCATTTGACGAGTACACCGGTATCGCTCTGGACGGCCAGTGGCTGACCATCAAAGGCGCTGACTTCTGGTACGAAAAGGGCGTTCGCCAGGGCCTGGATGGCCGCGGCAAGGAAATCTATGACCCGGCTTCCGACGCTTGGTACTGGCTGGATGCCGTTGACCAGGGCAAGAAAGCCACCAGCAAGGATGTCTATCAGGAATCCGAAGCTGGCCAGTGGGCTGACCGCGCCGATGGCACCGGCAAGTGGGTCCGTTACGATGCACAGGGCCACATGATCAAGGGCTGGAGCGCTGACAAGCGTTACTACTTCGACCCGATTTATGGCACCATGGCTAAGGGCGATGCAGTCATCGACGGCCGTACTTATCACTTTGATAAGAACACCGGCGTTCTGCAGTAATCCCACAGCCGAACAATGAGCTGTAACCAGCCCATTAACCTCTAAATAAAAATGCCGCAGCAGATGTAACAGTCTGCTGCGGCATTTTTGTATTTGTGGGCATAGGTTCGGTGGAATATTTGCCAGGCCAGTAGGGCGGGGAACCCCATGATTGTGGTGGCTCCCCTGGAGGGGAGCTGGACGCGAAGCGGCCTGAGGGGTGGTTCCTTGCCGCAAACCTAAAGCAATCGAATCCAACGCCTTGGAACAGTCACTGCGCCCGCAGGCACCTTGCCCTGCCACAAATCCCATCACGACCAATCGGACAAGGCCTCGGAACAGTCAAGACCGTTCCCTACAGAACAAATTATAATGGGCAGCACACCCTTAAACAATTAGTAGGGCGGGGTGACCCCACCCCGCCGAAAGCTAGAAATAGTACATTATTAAAAAATCGCAATTTACCTTACCCGCATAATAAAGGCAACACACAAAAACATGGCGAACACATCAGGCCGGTGCAAGGGCAAAATCTACTAAAAAGCTGCGGCTAAATTTGGCAAATATGGCGCGCGAAGTATAATTTTTGGAGGATATCACAAGCAGAACAAACAAACTTTGTCAGTTCAAACAACAAAAAAACAACAAACTGGCATGAATGCCAAAGAATGCGGCCGCGAATTGTGAAAGATTTTAATATATTTTCTTCGTTTTCTCCTTACCTGTTATCATTTGAATTTGCAATCGAAATATGGAACTTGTATAATAGAATAAAAGAAAAGTGCAAACTAAATGGGTGAAGAGGATTTGGTGCAATGGAAGATAAAAATAGATTCAGCATTCTGCTGGAGCATTTGCTGGAAGTTGCGGAGGTCAAGAACTATACCCTGGCAAAGCGCCTGCAATACGATGTTTCCTATATCAGCAAATGGGTCAGCGGCCGCATGCTGCCTGCCAAAAAGACTGAAAAGCGCGTGATGGAGGGCATCAGTGCCTGCGTGGTGGATGAAGCCACCGATGATGGCCGTGACCTGCTGCTGCGGGAATACAGCGTTAGCATCCCCAGTGACCTGAAAGCCGCCATTTATGATAACCTGATTGCTGAATATGATTATTTGCAAGAGGAGCTGGACAGCGGCGAGGCGCGCATTGGCCCCTATACGGACTTTTGGGCCGAGCTGAACATGCTGCAATACCTGACCAAAATGGCGCACCCCGTGCTGCGCCGCGTCAGCCAGCTGGACATTGTGGCTGTGATGGACCTGATGGAAATGGCGCGCGAATACCGCCTGAAAGTTGCCAACCTGCAAAACGGCCAGCTGGTGGACCAGCGCAGCTATGATAACGTCTATTTCAAGCTGATGATCGATATCAGCCGCGAAAAATGGGACCCCATCTATGATGCCGCGCTCATTATCAACGTGCTGACCAACTTCAGCCATATTCATTTCAAGCTGTTTGGCAGCACCGCGGCTGCCGGGCGCGCGGTGTTTGTGGTCAAGGGCGATTTTGCCATTACCGGCCTGCTGGTCAGCCACAGCCGCTGCGCTGCCGTTACCGCCACCGAGGACCCGCAGAACTGCGAAAGCCTGTATGATAACTTCTCCAAGCTCTGCGTGCGGGATGACCAGCTTTTCCGCGATACCAGCATGCGCCAGCTGATCAGCCAGTACGACTATATGCACACGCTGCTGGCCTCCAATCTGCGGTGGATGTTCGGCCACCTGAATGAGCTTCTGCTGCCGGATGACTTGTTTGAAGAGATCCTGACCGCCCACGAGGCCGAGCTGAAAGATTTTTTGGGTGCTACCCCTGCGGAGCTGCGTAGCGTACACAACCTTGCCAAAGGTGTGGTGGAGGAAACAAACATCCGCATCCTGATTTATGAAGCTGCATTTTCCTCCATGGCGGTTTCCGGCGAGCTGGACTTTTTCAGTTACAAGGTCAGCCTTACCCCGGATCAGCGCAGCCGGTGCATCAGTTATGTGCTGCAGCTTTGCAAGCAGCGTGAAAAACTTGAATTCCGCTTGATCAGCGGCCGCATTGTGAACGATTTCCAGTATGTGGCGGACCCCAATATGTTTCTTTCTGGCGCTGCATCGTATCTTCGGCTGGATAACAACTGCCCCATCAACCGGATTGCAATGGTCAACAACAGTGTGATGGAAGACCGCCTGAGTGAATATTTTGATCAGGTCTGGAATTTGGATGACCAGAACGTGACAAAAGAGCGCAACGCCATTGCGGAGCACATCCATCATGTCCTGCAGGGAATCCATCTGATTACCCGCGCCAAAGGTGATGAAATGGAAGAACTGCAAGAGAGTTGGATGAACAAAATCTAAAAATATAACATATATACGCATAAACATAAAGCCCTGGCTGCTGCGGTAGCTGGGGCTTTTGTTGCACCGAGGAAAATGAAATTGCAAGAAAACTCCATGCCAAAAGCGTGAAAATTCATGTGAAAAAAGTGAATCACGCGGAATCAATTTCTGGAAATTTGTGCCATGGGATTCTCGTGCTTTCCGTAAACAGGAATGGTATACTATATTCAGCACCGAAAATAATCGTAGCATTATGGTTTGGCGACGCTGTGCAACGATGTGCACAGCAGGGGAAAGTGCCATAAAGGTTTGGCGTGATTTGATTTGGATAATTTAATTCCCTGCAACTATAAGGGAAAGACATTTGGAGGAAATTGCAATGAATCAAAACGCGATGTTGACTGGCAAGCCCAGCATTGACCGCCCCTGGATGAAGTTCTATCCAGATGTTCTGCGCGGTATCCAGGTTCCGGCCTGCACCGTGGAGCAGTACCTCTCCGTGCGCGCTGCAGACCCTAACGTGATTGCCATGCACTACTATGGCGTGGATATCACCTGGGCTACCGTGTTCCGTAAGGTAGACGCCACCGCCCGCGCTCTGCAGGTGCTTGGCGTCAAGCAGGGGGACCAGATCCCCGTGTTCCTGCGTTCTGTGCCGGAATTCATTTATCTGCTGCTGGCAGCCGAGCGCATCGGCGCTTCGCTGCTGTGCCGTGACAACACCCTGGAAGAAAACATTGAAGCTGTTCAGAAAGCCAATGCCAAGGTGATTTTTGTTCACGACTTCTTCTCTAAGGCCGAAATCGAAGCCTACCGTGAGCAGACCAACGTGAATACCTATGTTATCGTTCCCGCTCTGGAAAGCGGTGACCGCGCCGCTATGCCGGTTTACCTGCAGCATTCCCTGGATGCCCTGTATCCGGATGTTCCCGCCCGTGGCTCTGATACCATGATGTGGGCTGATTTCTGTAACATGGGCCAGCGTTTTCGCGGCTTTGTGCCCGCTCCTGTCAACATTGACCGCCCGCTGCTGCGCGCCTACACCAGCGGTTCCACCGGCCCTTCCAAGCAGGTCATCCATTCTGCACACAGCATCATCGGCGTGCTGACCCAGATGAACTTTTATGGCTCTTCGGATAAATTTCGCCCCACCTGGCTGCTGACCATCCTGCCCCCGGCTCTGATCGCTGTTGTGGTTTCCATGATGCTGCTGCCCCTGGCCGGCGGTATGCTGCTCATTCTGGATCCGTTTGTGGATGTGTACGATGTTGACCTGGAAATGATGCGCTACCGCCCCAACAACTGGCCCCTGATCCCCATGTTTGTGGAGGTTATCCGCCGCAGCAAGCGTCTTCCGGCTGACTATGATATGTCCCACATGCTGGCCATCGGCGCCGGCTGCGAGGCATTCAACAACAAGCAGCTGCGCAATGTTGAGGAGTTCCTCAAGCAGCATAACTGCAACCTGCGCTTTACTGCCGGCTACGGCAGCAGCGAGGCCGGCTCCAACGCCACTCTGCCCATGGCTCCGTTCCCGGTGCGTGACGGCAACGTTGGTGTTCCGATGATCCACAGCGTCATCAGCATCTTCAAGCCCGGCACCCAGGAAGAGCTGACCTACAATACCCCCGGTGAGATCTGCATCACGGGCCCCGGCGTGATGCTGGGCTATGACCGCCCCGAAGCAACCGCCAAGGCACTGCAGGTCCACGCAGACGGCAAGACCTGGCTGCACACCGGCGATATTGGCTATATGTCTGAGGACGGTGTGCTCTACACGATGACCCGCGGCGCATCCCCGCGCTTTGGCGGCGGCGACCTGATGGTGCAGCCGCTGGAGAACATCGTGGCCGATGCCGACATCAAGGGCATCAAGGACGAGTTCTTTGTTATCGTGCCGGATGATGAGCACGAGGGCTGCTTCCTGCCGTACCTGTACGTCCAGCTCAAAGATGGCTACACCTTGGACGATGTGCGCGATAAGATCAATGCCTGCCTGCCGGAACGTTATATGCGTCCGGTGGAGATTTTCACCGTACCGGAACGCCCGTTCTTCCACTTCAAGACCAACCGTATTGGCCTGTGCAAAGAAATCGTCGCCAAGCGCAACCAGCAGAAAGAGAAAGCCAAGCGCAACAGCTTTGCCGATGGCTGCATTGCCTGATGACTTTGGCGTGATAAAATCATAATAATGTAACGGCATGTGCCCACCTTATGATAGAGATAAGGGGGCACATGCCTTTTGTTTTGGGGTGGGGGAGCGGATGAAGATGAACGGTACGCGCGGTTGGGGGATAGGGGAGAAGGGCAATCGGATTCCGGTGCGGGGGAGATACTTGTGAAGTTGTAAAGGCAATACCGCATAATTCTAAGTGCCG
>ERZ773276.1404-NODE-1404-length-18646-cov-21.982142_pt1 | contig 18646 bp, 12 predicted proteins | sample MGYA00511386_ERZ773276 | MGnify/ENA primary metagenome ERZ773276 (study PRJEB29015, sample SAMEA2737778) | human gut metagenome | biome: human gut; feature: human-associated habitat; material: faeces | place: China | collected 2012 ...
AAATCGTATTCAAGAAGTGGAAAGGACAGACCAAAGAAGTGTTTGCACCTCTGTTCCCCGACTGTGTTTTTGTAGAAGAAGCGGCGGGTGTGGAGCTTTTTATTGCTTCGCAGGGTGGTGTATCTTTCTTACTGGACGCTGAGGGTCAGAAACTGTTTGTTTGCGCCGATAAAGCAGAGTTGCCGGCAAGGTTTGTGCGTTTGTTGAAATAGCACGGCATCTTGTTGCTTGCAGAGAAGAAAAACAGACTTCTGTTCTTTGTATGAGGAGGGTGTGGAAAGTTATATGAGTTTGCTCTTTTCAACTGGGGCTTGATTATGAACCAACTTATGCTTATTTTTGAAAATAGAATCTAGATATAAGAAGATACTTACAATCGAATCCTGTTTCTATTTAGGGACATTCAGTATAAATAGAATGAAATTAGCCAACTAATTTATACTTACAGTATTGAGAATTAGTTAACTTTTTTGTATCTTTAGGTATTCCTATGCAAATAAGATTTGATAGCCAAAACGGGGGAGATATCCAAAACTAAGATATGGTTAAGATACAAAATATTTCAGAAATCCACCCTACTTTGGGCTTTACAGAATTTGATATTCAGGAGAAATATCGCAAGAGTTTTCATGAGAGTGAGCTTGGCAGACTTTACTCTGTGTTTCTGTTTGAGCGTATAGCAAAAGAAGTAGGTCTATCGGAACATCGTCTGGGACGCAAGGGCATTTTCAGTCCTTGTGTAAAAATCGGTCTTATGGTCCTGAAAGCCTACACCGGATTCTCCGGCAGACAGTTGGTAGAACATCTTAACGGAAACATACACTATCAGATGTTCTGCGGAGTTATGATAGTTCCATCCAGTCCTGTGACTAACTACAAGATAGTCAGTATTATCCGTAATGAAATAGTATCCCTTCTTGACATTTATTCCCTTCAGAAAGTGCTTGCCTCACACTGGGAACCTTATCTTGAGAACTTTCACGTGTGTGACTGATGCTACATGTTATGAAAGTCACATGCGTTTTTCTACGGACATGAAGCTCCTTTGGGAAAGCCTCGAATGCCTCTCAAGCATATCTGCCGGCATTGCAGTGATTTGGTCATAAGGCGTCCACGTAACAAATATACGGATGTAGCAGCGTCCTATCTGTCTTACTGCAAGAAACGAAAAAGGAAGGCTTCAAAGATAAGGATGCTCAAGCACTGTGTATGCTCAAGTTTCTTGAAAAGCTCATCAGTCAAAAGGATGAGATCCATAGGGAGTGCGGTGCTTTACTCCGATATACCCAGGATTGTCAGAAACAACTTTCCATAGTCAGGAAGGTTCTTGTACAAGAAAAGGAAATGTTTGAATTCAGGAAAGTCAGTGACTGTATTGTTAGTATTGACCGGCATTATATACGTCCTATCGTAAGAGGTAAGGAAACAAAGTCCGCTGAGTTCGGTGCGAAAGTCAACAATATACAGATAGATGGAAGATTTTTCATTGAGCACATCTTGTGCAAGGCATTCAATGAGGGTATACTTTCGGAGCGTCAAGACATGACGCTTTGGAAGAAGTCTGATTTCATTACGACACATCTTCTTATTTTATGCTATTTACTATTAATATATAGTTGCTTTAGCATTCGAACATTCGGCTTCTTGCCAGCATGCAAGCGCCTATAATACCGGCTTTATCTCTTAATTTTGAAAGCATGATAGCTGAATCCTGGTTGACTAAATTCAGAGAGTATTTTCTTATGGCTGTTTTTATAGGTTGGGCTATATAATCATCTGTTAACGATAATGTTCCTCCGATAATTACAAGCTCAGGATTGAATATATTGATTAATCCTGCGATTTGTTTACCTAATTTTTGCCCGATTTCTTCTACAATCTCAATACATAGTAAATCTTCTTTGTTTACGGCGCCTATTATTTCATCCAATGTAAGCGCGTCTCCTTTTATATTAATTCGGTTGGATAGGATGGAGTTTTCTCCGCTGTTTATGCGCTCTAATAAAATGCGGTGCAGAGCTGAACCGGATGCTTCCGTTTCCAAACACCCTTTTTTACCGCAATGGCAGAGTATTTCATTTTCAAATACATTAATATGTCCGAACTCACCGGAGAATCCTGATTTTCCAGTATATATTTTACCGTCTATAATTATTCCGATACCCAGTCCCCAGCTTATATTTACGAAAATAATGTTCTTCTCTCCTGTTACGCAACCTTGCATGTATTCTCCGTACGTCATAGCTCGGGTGTCGTTGTCTATGCAAACCGGACGCCCTATTTTTTCGGTTAGTATCTCTGCTAATGGCCGTTCAGAGAAATTAAACATACTGAAGCTGTATCCGGAATCCGGATTGACCCGCCCTGAAATATTGATGCAAATATTCATTATTTTTTCAGTGTTGATGCCGGTCTTTTTAATAAAGTTACTAATGAGTTTGCATAGTTCTTCCAGAGCTTCAGATGTGTTTTCAAACTTATAGGGAATATTCATTTTTAATTCTATCATATCCCCTTTGAAATTGATAAGTCCTATATTGATAGAGAACTTTTTTATATCTACTCCTATAAAATAACCGGATTCAGGATTTAAACCATAAAGACTTGGGTGCCGCCCGCCAGTAGTTTCTAATTTTCCGTAATCATTAATATAACCGTCTTCGCACATTTCATAGATGAACTTGGTTATCGTTGGAACACTTAAATCCAGTTCTTTAGATAAATCAGTGATAGTAGAACTACCATTATATATATAATGAGTGATTATTCTTTTTTTTATGAGAGCATTTTTACTCCCCATTTCTATTTCTTTGAGTAATTCCTGTGTCATATTAATCTTTACTTTTATTAGATTTGACAAATATACTAAATTATTTAGTTAATATATCGTATATATACTTTTAATTATTGCTTAATTGTATTGAATTAATAAATGTATATATAGTTTTTAGGTTGATTCATAAAATTAAAGCTTCTATTTCTTTATTTATATGCGTATTTTATTCATGTAAATTAAATAAAATACATTTATTTGGTGTATATAATAAAAATATTTAGTAATTGTTTGTGATATTAATAAAAAGATTATATATTTGTTGCGAATAAAACGAAATAATACTAAGAAAGACCTCAAATGAATATGAAAACAAACAAACAAAATAGTTTTCTGCACAAGAAGTGGATCATCTGTTTTACATTTGCTACACTTTGCTTAGAATTCTATAAATCTGCAGTTTATCTTTTCTTTAGTCTGTCAGGTAAACAAAAAATAGATTTAAAATTGAATTTATTGGCAGTGAGATTCTTCTACAATAGATGTGAGATTGCTTGTATATAATTATATAATTAATAGTCTTTTTAAAATAATAGGTATGAAATCAAATATTAATTTCCCTTATTTAATTTTTCTCTCTGTTGTGGCTGCATTAGGTGGTTTCCTTTTCGGATACGATGCCGCTGTTATTTCCGGTACTGTATCTCAGGTTACCTCTCAATTTCAGTTAGAGGAAATTCAGGTAGGATGGTTTGTTGGCTGTGCTTTAGTAGGGTCTATTGTCGGAGTTTTGTTTGCAGGAAAATTGAGTGATAAATGGGGACGTAAAGTGACTATGTTGGTTGCTGCTATTTTCTTTTCTGTATCAGGTATTGGTTGTGCATTTACTCTGACTTTTGACCAACTGGTTTTTGCACGGATATTGGGAGGGGTGGGGATAGGTATAGTATCTGTCGTTTCTCCTCTTTATATATCCGAGGTCTCCATTGCTCAATATCGGGGTCGGTTGGTTTCTCTGTATCAGTTGGCTGTAACAATTGGTTTTTTAGGTGCTTATTTAGCCAATTATCAATTGTTGCATTTTTCTCAAAGTGGGGTGGTTTTGAGTGCTGATTGGATGAATAAGATTATGGTTAGTGAAGTTTGGCGTGGTATGTTAGGATTTTCAAGTATTCCGTCTATACTATTTTTTATAATTATCTTTTTTATTCCGGAAAGTCCCCGTTGGTTGGTTTTAAAAGGCCGTGACGTTTCAGCCGGAATGATTTTCCGGAAAATATATCTTTCAGAAGCGGAAGCTGGAGAACAATTGTACGAAACCCAATCCGTTGTTCGGTCTGAGGCTAAATCCGATTGGAGATTTTTATTACAACCAGAGATTTTTAAAGCAGTTTTGATAGGTGCAAGTATTGCCATCTTGGGACAGTTTATGGGAGTAAATGCTGTTCTTTATTATGGCCCTTCTATTTTTGAACAAGCAGGTTTGTCTGGTGGAGATGCTTTGTTCAGTCAGGTATTAGTTGGAATTGTAAACGCAGTAACTACGGTAATTGCTGTCTTTATTATAGATAAAATAGGACGTAAGAAACTTGTATATTATGGAGTTTCCGGTATGGTTATTTCTTTATTATTGATAGGTTTTTATTTCCGTTTCTCAACGACTTTTAATTTGCCAAATATATTCTTATTAATCTTTTTCTTATTCTATGTTTTTTGCTGTGCCATTTCTATCTGTGCGGTCATTTTCGTTTTGCTTTCAGAAATGTATCCTACACGTGTCCGTGGAATGGCAATGTCCATCGCTGGATTTGCATTGTGGATAGGTACTTATCTTGTAGGCCAGTTAACCCCCTGGATGCTTCAAAATCTGACTCCTGCAGGAACCTTCTTACTATTTGCAATCATGTGCGTACCTTATATTCTAATTGTATGGAAATTAATTCCGGAGACTACCGGTAAATCTTTGGAAGAGATAGAAAGATATTGGATGAAAAATAATCGACCTTATAATTAAATGATAAATTATGGATTTTAAAGAATTAGCAAAGCTTTATAAAAATGAGCTGTTAGAGAATGTTTTGCCTTTTTGGTTGAATCATTCTCAGGATCTTGAATTTGGAGGTTATTATACATGTTTGAACCGTAATGGTGATGTATTTGATACTGATAAATTCATATGGTTGCAAGGGCGCGAAGTTTGGTTGTTCTCTATGTTATATAATAAAGTGGAGAAGAAACAGGAGTGGTTGGACTGTGCTATTCAAGGCGGTGAGTTTTTGAAGAAGTATGGCCATGACGGCAATTATAATTGGTATTTTTCTTTGGATCGTCAGGGAAATCCATTGGTGGAACCGTATAATATCTTTTCGTATACGTTTGCTACGATGGCTTTCGGGCAGCTTAGTCTGGCGACCGGTAAGCAGGAATATGCTGATATTGCCAAAAAAACTTTTGATATTATTCTTTCTAAAGTAAATAACCCTAAAGGAAAATGGAATAAGTTACATCCTGGTACACGTAATCTAAAGGGTTTTGCTTTACCTATGATTCTTTGTAATCTGGCATTGGAAATAGAACATTTATTAGATGAAAAAATTCTATTGAATACTATTGATACTTGTATTCATGAAGTAATGGAAGTATTTTATCGTCCGGAATTGGGAGGTATTATTGTAGAAAATGTACTTGAAAATGGTGAATTATCTGATTCATTCGAAGGACGTCAAGTTACTCCCGGTCATGATATTGAGGCTATGTGGTTTATTATGGATTTAGGTAGGCGTTTAAATCGTCCGGAATTGATAGAGAAAGCTAAGAATATCACTTTAACTATGGCAGAGTATGGATGGGATAAAGAATATGGTGGTTTGTTCTATTTCATGGACCGTAAAGGATATCCGCTTCAGCAGTTGGAATGGGATCAAAAATTGTGGTGGGTACATATTGAAACATTGATTTCCATGATTAAAGGCTATCAGTTAACTGGTGATAAGAAATGTCTTGAATGGTTTAAGAAAGTGCATGACTATACTTGGAGTCATTTTAAAGATACGGAATATCCGGAGTGGTATGGATATTTGAATCGTCGTGGTGAGGTATTGTTACCTTTGAAAGGCGGTAAATGGAAAGGCTGTTTTCATGTACCAAGAGGGATGTATCAATGCTGGCAAATATTAGAGGATTTGAGTATGAATAATTAATAAAGATAATACCATGAAGAGAAAAATATTTTTGACCTTGTGTTTTATCATGATTGTTGCTTCTACAGTCTATGGTGGAGATAATAGAGTAGGGCTAACTTTAATTCCACCGGGTACCATTACCAATAAGGTTGATTTGGATATTCGTGCAGGTATAGTGAATCAAGGAACAGAACAACAAGACTTTAAAATTTCTATTTACTTGAATAATGTGGAACAGCAGTCTTTACTACACTATTCTACAATAACACTGCCCATAGGAGCATCACATAGTATTAAATATGTATTGAATACTACCGATAAAGTGGGAAATAATCGTATTATCCTGAGAGTAGAAGATGGAAAACAGAGTTATGAAGTTACTAAGAAATTTGAAGTAATAGAGTCTGATATTCGTTCTACCCGTCTTATTGACGGGGCTTGGGCAGGTATCTACCATTGGAGTGAAATAGAAGGAAAACATTGGAACGCTGATATAAAACAGATGACAGATGCCCAATGGCATGAAATGGTGCGGTCTATGCACAATATTGGTATGGATGTCATTGTAATTCAGGAAGTATTTCGTAATCAAGAATATGTGGGACAACATAAAATGAACGTTGACAATTATCCGGGTAAGGCTTTTTATCCGTCAGAACTTTATCCGGATAGGGTACCTATTATGGCGCATGATCCGTTGGAGGCTATTCTTAGTGAGGCTGATAAACTGGGGATGTCGGTTATGATGGGTGTGGGAATGTTTGCATGGTTCGATTTTTCTGCGGAATCTCTTGAATGGCACAAACAAGTGGCCAAAGAATTGTGGAATAAATATGGAAGTCATCCTTCTTTTTATAGTTTTTATATTTCAGAAGAATGTGCCGGAAACCTTTATAATTCGGAGCAGACCTATGAAATGCAGTTAGTGAGAAAAAAGGAAATTTGTGATTTCTTCCGTGAATTCAAAAAGTATATCAAAAAGTTTGCACCAGAAAAACCTATTATGCTTGCAACAAACAGTATGGGAGTATTGGATGGGGCAGATGCATATCCCGCTTTACTGCAGAATCTTGATATTTTATGTCCGTTTGGCTTTGCACGTATGCCCAAAGGAGATTTAACAGGAAAAGAGGCTGCTGATATATTGCAGAATTTCTGTGACGATGCAGGGGCACATTTGTGGTTTGATCTTGAGGCATTTTTATTTAATCCGGACAATTCTCTATATCCGCGTCCCATAGAAGAAATCATTCATGATCTGACATTGCTTGATAATTTTGAAAAGGTACTTTGCTATCAGTATCCGGGGGTATTTAATGACCCTAAGATGTCTCGTAGAATAGGTGAGAAGCGCACTATTAAGTTATATCAGCAATATCAGAAGTATATGAATGATGTGAAGCGGATGCGCAGAAACAATAAATAAAACCTTTTGTATAATTAAATTTTATATTATGAAAATTATTAAAAGAATTTCTATTCTTTGCCTATGTTTGTCGTACATGATATTATCGTCATGTTCAGATGATTACGGAGCTAATCCGTTTGACAATTCACCATTTACGGTATCCAAATTGCCAAAGGTGCTTTCGTTTGAACCCATTGAAGGTAAGGCGGGTACTGAGGTTACTATAGTCGGCGTTAATTTCTCTACTGCTACCGATGTGGCTTTTGATGGTAAAAAAGCTGAAAGTTTCGAGATTATTGATGATACCACTATCAAAGCCATAGTTAGTGAGAAAACTACGACAGGTCCTATATCGGTAACTAATGAGAAAGGTACGCGTGCTTCAAAAGAGAAATTTACGTTCATTAAAGAGGCTGCGGATGATACACCATTGGATGTCAATCTGGCGGAAGGCAAGGGTGTAACGGTATCCATTAATGAGGCGGCTAATTTCCATATAACAAATGGTAAATATGAAAATGCTTGGCAAGTAGTTGACGGAGCAACTCCTGCGGCCGAAGGTTGGTTTATTATAGACCTTGGAGATGTATATACTTTCGATAATATTGTCACAGCTTGGGATATGGGAGCTTATGCTACTGATTATGAACTTTTGGTTTCAGAGGATGGGGAGCAATACACTTCAGTTTCTCACACGACAGATTGGACTACTGCAAATACTGAAGTATCAGGTATTTTTACTGTTGGAAAACAAGATATCACACTTACTTCAGCTGTAAAAGCCCGTTATGTAAAAGGTATTGTAAAAGCATGTAATTCACCGTGGGCGATGACAGTTTGTGAGGTTGAAGTTTATAAGAGAAATGTTACTGGTGGAGAGGATGATACTCCGTATGATGAAAATATTGCTGTAAGTAGAAGTGTAACGGTATCCACTAATGAAGCTGCTAACTTTCATATAACAAATGGCAAATATGAAAATGCTTGGCAGGTAATTGATGCTGGAGCAAGCCCTATGGCTGAAGGTTGGTTTATCGTTGATCTTGGTGATGTAATGAGTTTTAATAATATTATTACTGCTTGGGATATGGGAGCTTATGCTACAGACTATGAACTCCTTATTTCGGAAAATGGTGATAACTATACTACAATTTCACATACAACGGACTGGACTACCAATAATATCGAACCTGTTGGAGTTTTCAATGTAGGTAAACAAGATATTAAACTCGGTAATTTAGTGAGGGCTCGTTATATAAAAGGTATCCTAAAAGGATGTAATTCACCATGGGCGATGACTATTTGTGAGCTTGAAGTTTATAAGCGGAAGGATGGCAGTGGTGATACTCCTACAGTGCCGGAGGATACAACTCCGATGAATACAAACCTGGCTTTGAATAAACCTATTACAGTTTCTTCTACGCTTTATCCGGTTCCGCAAGAAGCAGTAGATGGCAATACTACTATTTCTAAGTGGGCTACTAATGATGTTAACACAGCGGAACATTCTCTGGTAATAGATTTAGAACAAGAATATACCATCAATAATATTGATATTTATTGGGGGTATAATAATCACAGTATCAAAACAAAAGTCTTAGTTTCTTCTGATGGAATTAATTATACAGAATGTGCTTCAGAAAATTATAACCCGACAGCTCAGGCTGGAGAAGTAGTTATACATAATATAGCATTCAATAGTATAAAAACTCGTTATGTGAAAGCTGTTTTTACAGCATATATGAAAGAATGGGGACTTTGGTGCTATGAATTTGAGGTTTATAAACGATAATATTTATTACTGATAATATGAAAAAAGCATATATAATGGTCGTGATGTTTGCGACTCTTTCTTTAAGTACATTTTCAGCTTGTGGTGATACGAGTACTGCACCGCCACCCACTGTTTTAAATCCTGATGAAGATAATTCTGATGGTTCGGATGGGGGAGAAGGGGATGAAACGAGTGAAATGACTCGTATTTATGACGTAGTGAAAAAAAATCAGCTTGCTTATATTCGTTCTTTGCAAATATCCAGTGGTGCGATTAAAGATAATGAGCAATCTAATAGTCGGATTTGCCCTTATTTTTCCAACTTTGCTGTTATGGCATTGTTGAAAAATCCGGTAATGGAGAATGTGGAAGTGGTGAAGAAATACATTACTTGGTATTTGAATAAACTTAATAGAACTAATATCAATCCTCATACAGGACAACCGGAAATAATAGGCTCTGTTTATGATTATTATGGCGATACAGAAACAACCCATGGCACATATGATTCGGTAGATTCTTATGCTGCTACTTTTTTAGAGATTGTAATGGAATTGGCAAAGTTATCAGAGGAGAATAAAAACTGGTTGCAAGAGAAAAAAGATGATATTTCCTTGGTAGCAAGTGCTATGATAAATACTATAGATACTGAATCTTTTTCTATCCCGACGGATTTTACCTCGGATGATAATGACTATCTAAGCATAGCTAAACTTGATTATCCAGTAAAATATTTAATGGATAATTGTGAAGTAAATATGGGACTTAAAGCTGCTTTATGGCTGAAAGATAATGGGTTAATAGATAATGCGGTAGATTTTTCAACTTTTCTTGCTCAGAATACAGCGTCTGTAAAGGCGTTGTATAATGGTACTGTTTTCCGTTGGAATAAAGGAGCTAACGGAACAGGAACCCCTGATTTAAGTAAGTTCTATGCTGATGCTGTATGCCAACTGTATCCTGGTTTGTTCCAAGTTATTGAACCGGATAGTGAGATTGCCAATAAGGTATATACACAATTCAATAGAAATTTTGGAAGTTGGGCGAGTGGAACGACTTATGATGATTACCCGTGGACTATTATAGCCTATGCTGCAGCTACTATTAATGATGTAACAAGAGTAGAAACTTACGTTAAACATATTTATTCTTATAACTCTAAAGGGCAGCAGAAAGATAGGTGGTATAGTGCAGAAGCTGGTAGCCTGCTTTTGGCTATAGATAGAATACAAAATCCGATAGTGGATAGTAAATATTCACATATCAACTAATATTTAATATAATGATACTACATATGAAAAATTTGAGACAAAATAAAGGTGAGAGTTTGATCATGACCTTGTGTTTTGTTCTGTTATTACTCGTCCCGTCTGTAATATCAGCACAAAATTCAAACATTACCGGTAGGGTGGTGGATACTCAAGGTGAACCGATTATTGGTGCTACAGTTATGCAGGAAGGAACAACAAACGGTGTGATAACCAATGTTGATGGGGAATTTATTTTTTCTTCTTCTGAAAATGTCACATTGATTATAAGTATGATAGGTTATCAAACTGTGACTTTGAAAGCTACCCAAGGACAACGTTTAAATGTAATAATGAAAGAAATGTCCTATGAATTGGATGGAGTAGTTGTGATAGGTTACGGTTCGGTAGCTAAAAAGGATTTGACAGGTGCCGTAGGAGTAGTTAGCGGAAAAGATTTAAAAGATATGCCGGTAAGTAATATTAATAATGTACTTCAGGGTAAAGTTCCTGGTATGACAGTTAGTTCCAGTAGTGGTACGCCGGGGGCTGGAAGTGTTGCTCATATTCGTGGTATTGGTTCTATTACAGGGTCTACCACTCCGCTCTATATTGTGGATGGACTTCCGCAGGATGGTATTGATTATTTAAATCCGAATGATATTGAATCCATTGCAGTTCATAAGGATGCATCTGTGGCAGCAATCTATGGTTCTCGCGGTTCAAACGGTATTATCATCGTTACTACAAAGTCCGGTAGTCTTGAGAAGAAGACAGAGGTGGCCTATGATGGATATGTAGGTTGGCAGTCTCCTTGGAAACGTCCCTATATGCTTAATGCTGCCGATTATATTACTTATAAAAATATGGCTGCCGATAATGCAGGAGTAGACCGTCTTCCGGCTTTTTCTACTCAGGAAAATATTGATGCTGTACTGAACTTTGTGAATAAAAATTCCGGTCCAAACGGAACAGACTGGTGGAAACATATCACTAATGATGCTGCCTTTATGCACAATCATAATATCAGTATCAGTGGTGGAGGTAAAAATGTAGGAATTCTTTCCAGTTTGTCCTATACTGACCAAGATGGTATTGTGAAGGGTTCCAGTTATGAACGCATTTCATGGCGAAACAATTTTGACATGAAAATATCGAATCGTATTTCTTTGACGGCAAATGTGGGAATCATTGATGAAAAACGCCAATTGGTTGATGAAAGCGGTATGGCTACCGGTACTGTTTATACAGCTATGGGGGGGGATCCTATTACTCCTGTATTTCGTAATAATTTGGTCGATGTTCCTGATTTCCTAGGTGATATTTACAATGGTTATGAGCCCAACAATCTTTATTCTCAATATGCAGGGTTCTTGTTCTCGAACAAACGTAACCCGGTAGGACAGATTGAAAGAATGCGCCAGAGCACTTATGAAACTCTTTTTGTAAAAGCAGGTGCGAATTTGGAAGTGAGACTTTTTAATTTCTTAAAGTTTAATTCTCGTTTTGGGATGGATCTTGCCCGTTCAACAACGGAGGGACTACAACCTAAGTATTTCTTGAATGCTTTTGACAAAGCTGATGAAAATACTGTAATAGCAAATAATTCCAGAAATAATTATTTTGTATGGGAACAGACATTGACCTATGATCAGACTTTCGGAAAATTCAAAGTAGGAGCTTTGTTAGGTACTTCTGCCGAGAAGACGTATGTATCAATTGTAAATGCTTCCATACAGGGAATTATTAATAACGATAAGGATATGGCTATTCTGAATGCCGGAACTATCAATCCTTCAGTGTCGGGGTATCCTTATGATAATTCAATGCTGTCATTCTTCGGTCGTGCCAGTTTGGATTATGATAGTAAATATTTATTGGCGGTAAATTTACGCCGCGACGGTTCTTCAAAGTTTGCTGATGGCCATAAGTGGGGTACTTTCCCGTCTGTGTCGGCTGCATGGCGCTTTTCCAGCGAAGCATTTATGAAGACTGCACATAGCTGGCTGGATGATGCTAAATTACGCGTCAGTTATGGTTTAATCGGTAATCAAAATGTTCCCGGCGGACTTAATTATTCTCAATATGGAAGTTCAATATACGATTACTATTGCTTCGGTTCTCCAACTACTCCTTCTATCGGTTCCGGAGTGATTACGGTGGGAAATCCAGTAATGGAATGGGAAACTTCCAAACAATTTGACTTAGGACTTGATTTGCTCCTTTTCAATAATAGTCTTGAAATTGTGGCTGATTATTTTCGTAAAGACATTGATAATATGTTGATGCAGGAACCGTTGCCCACAACATTAGGTTTCCCAATGTTTCCTTATTCTAATGTCGGTTCGATGCGCAATACCGGTTGGGAGTTTGGTATAACTTATCGTAAGGCTTGGAGTGATTTTAACTTTACTGCTTCTGCTAATATTTCTACATATAAGAATGAAGTCACTTCATTGGGTAATGGCGATGCAATCTATGGGCATGCATTTGATAATGTAACAGTATTGACCAAGACAGAGGTCGGACAGCCGGTAGGTTATTTTTATGGATATGCTACTAATGGTATTTTCCAGAATGAGGAGCAAGTGGAAGGTAGTGCGCAAAGAGAATCGGCCAAACCGGGAGATATTCGATTCAAAGACCTTAATAGTGATGATGTATTAGATGAACAAGATCGTACTAAGATTGGTGACCCTTGGCCGGATTTTGTGTATGGTTTATCCTTGGGCGCTACTTGGAAAGGATTTGATTTTAACGTATTCTTTCAAGGGTCACAAGGAAATGATGTTCTGAATATGACTCTCCGTGATTTTGAATCGGGAACCGGTACGATGAATGCCCGTGAAGGTTTTCTGAATCGTGCATGGAATGGTGAAGGTTCTACGGATAAATACCATAGAATATCTGCCGAACAGGGACAGAATAGCGAAATCTCTGATTATTTTGTAGAAGATGGTTCTTATCTCAGACTGAAGAATTTGCAATTAGGTTATAATTTTTGTGAACGTTTATTGAAGATTAAAGGTATTAGCTACTTACGTCTTTATGTAAGTGCTCAAAATCTATTTACTCTTACCAAGTATTCAGGTCTTGACCCTGAAATTGGTTCCAGTAATGCTACTCTTAATGGTATAGATCAAGGGTTCTATCCCCAAGCGAGAACATGGACTGTTGGTTTAAATATTAAATTCTGATATAAAATGAAAAAGATAAAATTATTGATAGCATCTTTGGCAGCAATCTCATTCTGCTCTTGTTCCGATTTCTTGGATAGTACTCCTAAGGGGACTATGACCGAAGATAAGTTTTTCCTATCTCCTGATGCCGGGTATAGTACAGTTGTTAAATGTTATGATATGCTTGGGGATGCAATAGGTTATGAGATACCCCGTATGATGTTGTATAACATTGCTACTGACGATTCGGAAAAAGGTGGTTCGGATGCCAGTGACCGGCCTAGTGCTGCTGATTTAAGTTTCGGTCGTCCATTAGCTTCTAATGCGGATTTGGCTGCACTTTGGGAAGGCATGTATAAAGCTATTGCAAGATGTAATCTTTGTTTGGAAAATATCCCCAATAAACCTTTGGTAGATGCCGATGGTTATCCGATTGCGGCAGACGTGAAAGCCAGATATATAGGAGAGGTGAAATTTTTGCGCGCATTTTATTATTTCGAGCTCTGCAAAATTTTTGGCGGTGTACCTTTGGTAGAGCGTTCATTAACAGTAAATGACAGTAAAAGCTTGCAAAGAGCTACTGAGGCTGAGACTGCAGAATTTATTATGAACGATTTGGCCGATGCAGCATTGGAAGAGAATCTTCCTAGTCGGGTTTCATTGCCGGAGTCGGAAATCGGACGTGTCACCAGGGAAGCCGTATGGGCAATGCAAGCACGGGTATATATGTATTTTGCCAAGGATGATGCTTCTTATTATGAAGATGCACGTGATGCTGCAAAAAAGGTTGTGGAATCAGGTTGTGAATTAGCTCCCAATTTCCAGTCACTTTTTCTGGAAGGGAATTATTTACTGAGTGAATCTATCTTACCGAATATACAAGGAGATGATCCTACCAATAATGTTTACGGTTCTTTTGTACCTGTATATTCTAATCCGAGAGGTTCTGTTGGTGCATATGGTTTTGATCAGCCTACTCAGAATTTGGTTGATGAATTTGAAGAAGGGGATCCCCGTTTGTTGTTTACTATTGTGCAGCCTGGTGATAAATTCCCCGGTACGGTGAAAGATGAAGTTTTGGATTTCTCCACTTACCCTAATACAGGTTATCATAGCCGTAAAGCTTTTTTGGTAGCTTCAAGAAGGGGACTAGGGTTTGGTGATGATGCCTGGACATTCAATATCATTCGTTATGCCGATGTTTTGCTGATGTATGCAGAGGCTTTAATTCAAACTAATGGTGATAAACAGACTATAGTAAAATGTATCAACGCAGTTCGTCAACGCGCTAATGATTCGCGTGGAGAAGATGCTGAAGCCGTTTCTCGAGTATTGACTATTCCTGATAAAGACTTGAAAATGGTAACTGTAAATGATGATTTATTGGAAGCTGTCAAGCATGAACGCAGGGTAGAGTTGGCAATGGAATATAACCGTTTGTATGATCTTAAACGCTGGAATTGTTACATTGAGACGATGAACGCATTTGCCAATTATCCTTATGCAAAGGGGCGCGGCGCGGCATTTAAAAAAGGAGTTAATGAATTGTTTCCTATTCCGCAGTCAGAAATTGACCGCTCTGGTGGTTCTATTAAGCAGAATCCCGGATATTAAGAAAATGGGTATTATTAATTAAAATAAGACGGGATAGTTGTATATTTGTAAACTATCCCGTCTTATTAGTTCGTCCGGCACGAACATACTCTAACGGGTGCAAGTCCCTAAACCGCCCTGATAGTGGGAAGGTTACAGCCAAAGACAAGGGTGTCTATCGTGAGGTAGAATCTGAAGGAAGTCAGCGGCAAACATCTGGTCTGACGGACAGAAATCCGATATAAGGCCTAAGGGTGAGGATGAGTCTGCTGATGAAGACAAAGTCCGATAACTATCCGAAATCACCCAAGGTAAATCGGGCAGATATAAGATGGAAAGAGTATGTCCTTAACCGGAGAGGCCTCGCAGGTGGGGCGAAAAAAAAATCGCCTTGCAGTAATAACGAACTGCGAGGAGTCAGCAGAGGTCATAGTACCTACTAATATCGACACGTAGGGAAGGACTGAACTTTATTAGAATAAGTTTATTGAAGAAACTCAATGAAGGAAGAAATGCAGAAAACAAGAAATGAAAGCTGCCTTTTAAATGATAGGCTGGAAGCCGAAAGTATAGAAGGAGCGCAGACCTTTATGGAGATAACCGAAGGGGAACTTATTACAGTGCAGATAGATGAGAAGCACTTGTTGGAATACATTCTATCTCCCTATAATATGAACCGAGCATATAGGAAGGTTGTATCGAACGGCGGGAGCGGAGGTGTCGACTCTATGGAATTAAAAGAATTACTTCCATATCTGAAACTCCACAAAGATGACCTCAAGTCTTCAATCTTGAACGGGAAATATAAACCCCAACCAGTACGAAGGGTTGAAATCCCGAAAGACAATGGTAAAACACGTCAGTTAGGTATCCCAACCTTAGTAGACCGTGTCATTCAACAAAGCATCTCACAGGTGCTGACACCTATGTACGAACGTCAGTTCAGTGACGGAAGCTTTGGATTTCGTCCCAATCGCAGTGCTCACGATGCACTCAGGAAAGCCCAATCAATAATCAATAGCGGCTATGAATATGCCGTAGGTATTGACTTAGAGCGCTTCTTCGACACTGTAAACCAAAGCTATTTGATAGAACTCCTTTCACATACCATTAAAGACGGTCGAGTAATCAGTCTTATTCACAGATACTTATATGCCGGAGTAATGGTAAACGGAGTATATCAGCCAACGACCGAGGGTACACCCCAAGGAGGACCACTTAGTCCATTGTTGAGTAATATAGTTCTTAATGAAATGGATAAGGAGTTGGAGAGTCGCGGACATCCGTTTGTCCGTTATGCAGATGATAGTTTAATCTTCTGTAAGAGTAAACGAGGAGCAGAAAGAGTCTGTGAAAGTCTTACAAGGTTTATCGAGAAGAAACTTCATTTAAAAGTAAATCGAGAGAAGACAGAAGTAGGGTATGTTCGCGGAATGAAGTTTCTGGGATATTCTTTCTATAAAACTGGCGAAGGATGAAGGTTAAGAATCCATAGTAAATCATTAACCAAAGTCAGAGCCAAGCTTAAACTGTTGACTTCAAGGAGTAACGGAATGGGCTATGAACGTAGAAAAGAAGTTCTTCATCAGACTATTAGAGGATGGATTAACTACTTTAAGTTAGCGGACGCGAAATCATCTTTGATAGCTATTGATAAGTGGCTTCGCCGACGGATACGAATGTGTATATGGAAAAGTTGGAAATACCCAAAGACACGGGTTGCCAATCTCATCAAATGCGGAATCAAGCCCTATTGGGCACGCATATATGGGAATAGCAGCAAGGGGTATTGGGCAAATGCGGAGGGTATAATGCACCATGCAGCGACCAATGATAAACTCAGGCTCGCGGGCTATCCCTGTCTTATGGATTACTATGTCAGATTGTACGTAAAATAGAGAACCGCCGTATGCGGAACCGCACGTACGGTGGTGTGAGAGGTCGGAAAACGAAAGTAGGAAGAAAACTTTCGTTTTCCTCCTACTCGATTTTTTAATGAGAGTATAATATTATTTTAAAAATAAAGCATATAGTGGGCATAATGAGTATTTTAATAATGATTGAATGATGGTTAGTATAGATATGAAGAAAATTGTTTGCATACAAATATTGTTATGGATGTCATGCCTGATAAATGTATCAGCGCAAGATTCTTACAAAGAATATGAGCAAAAGGTGTATGTGTCTTCCCAGGGCGATTCTTTGCAATATTGTTTGTTGCGTCCGGAAGTGGAGAAGCCGGGTGAAAAATATCCATTGGTACTATTCTTGCATGGTGCAGGTGAACGAGGTAATGATAATCGGAAGCAGTTAAAGCATGGGGGGCAAATGTGGCTTAATCCTGTCAATCGAAAAAAGTATCCGGCTTTTATTTTGTTACCTCAATGTCCTGCAGAAAATTATTGGGGGTATGAAATGCGTCCGAATTCTTTAGAACCTTTTGGGATGCCTGATAATCCGGAACTCACCACTACTATACGTACGTTGAAAAGTTTGCTTGACACTTTTCTTGATATGCCACAGGTAGATAAACTTCGTGTTTATATAATGGGGCTTTCTATGGGTGGAATGGCAACCTATGATATGGTTATTCGTTATCCTGAAATCTTTGCTGCTGCAGTTCCTATTTGCGGCACGGTAAATCCTGTCCGCATTGGAAAAGAACTAAGAGAAATTAAGTTCCGTATTTTTCATGGTGATACAGACTCTGTTGTAACACCTGAAGGTTCCCGGGAAGCTTATAAAGCATTGAAGGCTATTGATGCCAGCGTTGAATATATCGAGTTCGTAGGATGTGATCATAACAGTTGGAATCCTGCCTTTAATTATCCTGATTTTATGAACTGGTTGTTTAATCAAAAGAAAGAGAAATAATTCTCTTTCTTTTGATATGCATTGTCTGTTTTTTATACCCAGAAGTATAATCTTTAGTCAAACAAACTCTTGAACTTCTTAAAAATCTTCTCCTTAATAGAAGTATTCGGCTTGAAATTATCCGAACCTTCCATTTCTTCCAAGACTTTTTTCTCCTCTTTATTCAGAGTTTCAGGTACATATACACTGACATTCACCAGTAAATCCCCGGTACCGTATCCGTTTACATTAGGCAAACCCTTGCCGCGTAAGCGGAGAACCTTTCCCGGTTGTGTACCCGATTCGATTTTCACCTTCACCTTACCGTCGATGGTGGGTATTTCTACCGCACCGCCCAATGCCGCTGTCGGGAAGCTGAGCAACAGGTTATAAATCAAGTCGTTTTCGTCACGAATCAGTTCCTTATCCTGTTCTTCCTCTACAAGAATCAGCAAGTCGCCCGGTACGCCGTTGTGCTTGCCGGCATTACCTTTGCCGCCCATGGAGAGCTGCATGCCTTCGGCTACGCCTTTCGGGATGTTTACGGTAACAACTTCTTCACCGTAGACGATTCCTTCACCGGCACATTCCTTACATTTATTCTTGATGACCTTGCCTTCGCCACCACAGGTAGGAC
>ERZ773276.1413-NODE-1413-length-18420-cov-44.125510_pt1 | contig 18420 bp, 6 predicted proteins | sample MGYA00511386_ERZ773276 | MGnify/ENA primary metagenome ERZ773276 (study PRJEB29015, sample SAMEA2737778) | human gut metagenome | biome: human gut; feature: human-associated habitat; material: faeces | place: China | collected 2012 ...
CAAGGGCCACCGTGAGCACGATAGACGCAGTGTTGTCGCTCATCCATCCCTTTGCGGTCACATAGTTGATGAAGTAGCTGTTGATCGAGATCTCTGCCACCTCGTAGGCCAAAAGCGAGAAGAGTCCGAAGACAAACATCGGGTGATGGCAGAACAGCTTCATGATACGCGTGCCCTGCGAGCGGTCTTCCTCCGTCTCCTGATGCTTGATTTCCGGAAGATGCACACGTGAGAACACCACAGCAATGATCAGCACCACAATGCCCAGCACGGTATAAGGGATGACGATGTTACCACCACGGTCAGTGCCGTTGAAGAGGAACTGCCCGATGAGGAAGGTGGCGCTCAGCGATCCCAGTCCGTTGAACGACTGGCTGAGGTTGAGTCGGCTTGTTGCCGTGCGCGGGTCACCGAGCTCCGTGACGTATGGGTTGGCCGATGTCTCCAGGAAGACGAGACCGCAGCCAATGATAAACAGAGCACCGAGATAGGCGTAGAACGTACCGGCCTCTGCACCTGGAATGAAGAGCAGAGCGCCGATGCCAAAGAGCAGCAGACCGAAGACCACACCCAAGCGATAGCCACGACGGTTGATGAACCAACCGGCGGGTATGGCCATGATGAAGTAGCCGAGATAGGTCGTCACCTGGATGAGCGACGACTGCGTGATGGAGATGTCGAGCGCATTCTGGAAATGCTTGTTGAGCACGTCGAGAATGGCACGTGCAAAACCCCAAAGAAAGAAGAGTGAGGTGACGAGGATAAAGGGCAAGAGATAGCTGCGGTTGGTCAGCGCCGCACGTCCCTTTGTCGTACCTGCCTCTATCTGCTGTTCTTGTTTTCCTCCTGTTTGAATACGATCCATAATGAATATGTTCTATATATAATAATGTGTATGATTTGACGGACGCAAAGATACAGAAAAAATTATAAACCGACAAAGGACATCCGTCTTTTCTGCCCTCTGCCAAATGCTATCGTTGCACATATTCTACCGTCACCCCACATTCTCATGTCTTACTCTTTGATACGCTTGTTAGCGCAAACAGTGATTTTGCAAAGTCAAGATGTCATTTTTTCGCTGTTTCTCTTTGTAGTTTAATGACAAAACACTATCTTTGCAATAGATTAATCCCTACAATGCAATCTTATAAAAATAACATATAATATATACAACACCTATTAACTATGAGTGAAAAAACGAGCGAGAAGAGAGTTTACCTCTTTGGAAACGGCAAGGCTGAGGGCCGTGCCGACATGCGCAACCTTCTTGGTGGTAAAGGAGCCAACCTGGCCGAGATGAATTTGATCGGTGTACCTGTCCCACCGGGCTTCACCATCACCACTGATGTCTGCAACGAATATTTCGAGAAGGGCAAAGCCGACGTGGTCGCTTTGCTCAAGGACGACGTTGTCAATGGCGTGAAACACGTCGAAGAGCTCATGGGACTGAAGTTTGGCGATGCCAAGAATCCGCTTCTTGTCAGCGTGCGCTCCGGTGCCCGTGCCTCCATGCCGGGTATGATGGACACCATCCTCAACCTCGGTCTCAACGATGAGGTCGTCAAGGGACTGGCTGCCAAGACCGGCAACGAGCGCTTCGCCTATGACAGCTACCGCCGTTTCGTGCAGATGTACGGTGACGTAGTCCTCGGCATGAAGCCCGTCAACAAGGAAGACATCGATCCCTTCGAGGCGATCATTCAGAAAGTGAAGGCTCAGCGCGGCATCCGTCTCGACAATGAGATGAACACCGACGAGCTCAAGAGCCTCGTCGTCCTCTTCAAGGACTATATCAAGGAGCGCACCGGACGTGAGTTCCCCTCCGACCCGATGGAACAGCTCTGGGGCGCCATCTGCGCTGTCTTTGACTCTTGGATGAACGACCGAGCCATCCTCTACCGCAAGATGGAGGGCATCCCACAGGAGTGGGGAACGGCTGTCACCGTCATGGCCATGGTCTTCGGCAACATGGGCAACACCTCTGCCACTGGTGTCTGCTTCAGCCGCGACGCTGCCACGGGCGAGAACCGCTTCAACGGCGAGTACCTTGTTAACGCACAGGGTGAGGACGTCGTCGCCGGCATACGCACACCGCAGCAGATCACCAAGGAAGGTTCGCTCCGCTGGGCTAAGCAGCAGGGAATCGACGAGGCTACGCGCGCCAGCAAATATCCTTCCATGGAGGAGTCTATGCCAGACATCTACGCACAGCTCAACGACCTGCAGGACAAACTTGAGAAGCACTACAACGACATGCAGGACATGGAGTTCACCGTACAGGAAGGTAAACTGTGGTTCCTCCAGACCCGCAACGGCAAGCGCACAGGTACAGCCATGGTGAAGATTGCCATGGATCTGCTGCGCGAGGGGCTCATCGACGAGAAGACAGCCCTGCAGCGCTGTGAGCCCAACAAGCTCGACGAACTGCTCCACCCGGTCTTCGACAAGGAGGCCAAGGCTCAGGCCCGTGTGCTCACTCGCGGACTTCCCGCATCGCCGGGTGCTGCCTGCGGCCAGATCGTATTCTTTGCTGATGATGCTGAGAAATGGCACGCCGATGGCCATCAGGTAGTCATGGTGCGCATCGAGACTTCGCCTGAGGACCTCGCCGGCATGAGCGCCGCAGAGGGCATCCTGACGGCTCGCGGCGGTATGACATCGCATGCTGCTGTGGTAGCCCGCGGCATGGGCAAGTGCTGCGTCAGTGGTGCCGGTGCCATCAATGTCGACTATAAAGCCCGCACCGTGGAGATCGACGGCACTGTACTCCATGAGGGCGACTACATATCGCTCAACGGTTCTACCGGTGAGGTGTACTTCGGTGAGGTGAAGACACGTCCTGCCGAGGTCACAGGCGACTTCGCTGAGCTGATGAAGCTTTGCAACAAATACACACATCTCGTCGTCCGCACCAATGCCGACACGCCTCACGACGCTGAGGTGGCCCGCAGCTTCGGTGCCGTGGGTATTGGTCTGTGCCGTACAGAACACATGTTCTTCGAGAACGAGAAGATCAAGGCCATGCGTGAGATGATCCTCGCCGACAGCAAGGAAGGCCGCGAGAAAGCCCTCGCCAAGCTGCTGCCCTATCAGAAGCAGGACTTCTATGGCATCCTGAAATGCATGGACGGCATGCCGGTGAACATCCGTCTGCTCGACCCGCCTCTCCACGAGTTCGTACCCCACGACCTGAAAGGCCAGCAAGCTATGGCCGACGAGATGGGCGTGAGCGTGAAGGTGATCCAGGACCGCGTGCAGAGTCTGAGTGAGCACAACCCGATGCTCGGCCTTCGTGGCTGCCGTCTGGGCAACACGTTCCCCGAAATCACGGCCATGCAGACACGCGCCATCCTCGGTGCTGCCATCCAGTTGAAGAAGGAAGGCCTCGATCCCCGTCCGGAGATCATGGTGCCGTTGGTGGGTATCGTCAATGAGCTCGACGCTCAGGAGAAGGTCATCCGCGAGACTGCCGAGAAGCTCTTCGCCGAAGAGGGCGTCGAGATTCCGTTCAAGATCGGTACGATGATCGAGGTGCCGCGCGCTGCCCTGACAGCTGATCTCATCGCCCAGAAAGCCGAGTACTTCAGCTTCGGTACCAACGACCTGACACAGATGACGTTTGGCTACAGCCGCGACGACATCGCCAGCTTCCTGCCTTCATACCTTGAGAAGAAGATCCTCGACGTCGATCCGTTCCAGGTGCTCGACCAGCGTGGCGTGGGTCAGCTGATCCGCATGGCTGTGGAGAAGGGCCGCTCAACGCGTCCTGACCTGAAGTGCGGCATCTGCGGTGAGCATGGTGGAGAGCCTTCATCGGTGAAGTTCTGCCATCGTGTGGGTCTCGACTACGTGAGCTGCTCACCGTTCCGTGTGCCTATCGCCCGTCTGGCTGCCGCACAGGCAGCCGTCGAAGAGTAGTTTTAATAGACTGATATACAACTAGTTAATTATAAGGAGTTAAAGTGATTCTATTACACTTTGACTCCTTGTTTTTTGTTATAATAACCCTATTAAAATAGCCGCTATTCCGTGTGCCAATCGCAAATCATAGCAAACGGGATAACTTTTTTAAGAGCAACTGTTTTACATTATAAGAGTATATAAGAGTTATTTCTTATAAAAATTATAATTATTAAAATCTAAATTCAATGGTTGATAGCATTGCACCGAAAACACTCAACATATAAAGGTTCTTGTACAAATCTACTACATCAACAATGCGAATGCTTTAAGTGCTGATTGTCAGCAATTTGCCAGTTAAACGGAAGAAAAGTGGTTCTGTGTGTTTTCTACCTTGGCTTGTGAGGGCAGATTTAACGTATTTCGCTCGTCCTTAGGTCGCTTACACGGCAAGAACTTTCATAAACGTGTAGATAGGGCACATTATGACAGACTGATGAGGCATAAGTACCTCAAAAGACCTCAAAATACGTCCTTTTAAGAAGATTTTCTTTCGTATCGGAGCATAATTAAAATATTTTTTGTACCTTTACACCGAATCTTTAACTTAAATACGTATTTATTATGGCACTACTAATCGCAGAAACACCAGTACGGATTTTCTTGCAAACTTGCAAGGAGGTCTGATTGCTTTTTGCCCATACATATTTGTGATCACCACTGCTGATAATGATAATAATAACAATAATAAACCTAATATCCGCAGTTAATAATTAGATTCAAATTGCAAGTGCCTGAATATAAGTGACTTCGAGAAATCACAGATTCCATGTTATGAGCCTGTAGAGTACTTGTCATAGACAGAATATATTGTTGAACCCTAAAACCAAAATATATGCGTATGCCACCATAGCAAGACACAATAGGACATAAAGACTGGACGTCCACTTTTGATTCTTGTATTCTGATAATTGGGGAATTGGAGGTTTGCTATTTTTATAACATTCAAAAAACAGATAGCACAATGAAGAAAGCGTACACGAAACCGGCGATGAGGGTGGTAGCCCTCCAGCAGCGGCATCATCTGCTCGGCATGAGTGGAGAGATTTCTGGGTATCAGAAGTCGAGTAGCGGATTCAGTCAGGACGAGAGCGACAGCAGCAACGCCCCACAGAGCCGCGGCATCTGGGACAATGACTGAAGCAAGTAAAAAAACAACGAAAACGTTAATCCATTATGAGAACGAAAGAACAATTTCTGATGCTTTGGATGCTCGGCGGCATGATGCTGGCCGGGCTGGCGGCCTGTTCGGGCGACGACGACACGGCCACAGACGGCAGCGCGCCGCAGACGGCCGACGACGGCGTCAAGGTACGACACATTACCATTACGGAGACCGAGGAGGAGGCGGCACGGCAGATAATGACTCGCGCCTCGCTTGCTGAGGGTGACGGCATCCTCACCGCCTTGTGGACGGCGGACGACGGGCTGACGTACTGCAATTTGAGCAGAGTGGATCGTGGTAATAGCGATGCGCCCTACAGCGGCCTGCTGATAGCCAACTCCACTGCTGCCACCTCGCAGTTTACAGGCGACGTGTATTGCCTTGCTGGTGACTACCTGGCGGTGGTCTATCCAGCCACGACTTTCGAGACGAACGATAGCTATACCATCTCGCTCACGGGACAGAACGGCACGCTCAGCAAGCTCGCCACCAACTACCACTACGTCTTTGGCAAGGCAACCGTGACAGAGGTGACCGAAACGACGGCCAACGCCACGATAGGGAAGATGAAGAGCCTGCTGACGGTGTGCAAGTTCTCGTTTAAGGATAAGAATACGGGCGATGCCATCCCCATCAAGTCACTCAGCATTAGTTATAGCACTGGTGACTCAAACAACGGAAAATATCCGCAGTCGGCTACGGTGGCCATCGGTGTCAATACGGCGCAGAATGATGTCCATGCAACGGGTGCAGATATCACAGCGCCCCTCACGATTACTGCCTCTGGTCAGACGGAGGTCTATGTCGCCCTGCTGCCCACCGCCGCGCAGAGCACCTTCAACTTCACCGTCAGTGATGGCAACGGCAATACCTATAGCGGCACGGCCAATGCCACGCTCGTTGAAGGAGAATACGTGGATGCCACGGGGCTGAAACTTACAAAACAATAACAGGAAAAAGATAAAGACTATGAATAAGAATAGACTTTGGCTGATGGCCACCATCCTCGTCTGTGGCTTGGGACTATTCACCTCATGCTCGTCGGAAGACGATCCTCTGGTGATACCCGAACAGGGGAAGGCGTTTCGCGCTATGCTGAAAACGCTCGACTGGGGAGCAGACACGACATTCGTGTATGGTCACAAAACGCCTGACGTGGATGCCGTCTGTTCGTCGTTGGGTTATGCCAAGCTGATGAATGCGCTGGGCTACAACTGCAAGGCAAAGGTGTCGAGTGCGACCAACCGCGAGACAGCCTATATCTCTGGCGTGTTCGGCTTTGAACTGCCCGAATTGAAGAGCAGTGTGGTGCCGCAGACACGGCTCATACTGACCGACCACACCGACTATGCCCAGTGTGTGGACGGTGCCAGGGAGGCTATCATCCTACAGAAGATAGACCACCACGTAGAGGGCGACATTCAGGACAGCGGCATTCCCTACGTTCGCAGGGAGATGATTGGCTCCACCTGCACCATCATCTACGAGATGTACAGGGAGACAGGTGTCGACATCGACGATGAGACTGCCCGCATTCTGCTTGCCGGATTGCTGTCGGACACACGTAATCTCACCAAGACTACCACTCAGCATGAGGACTCCGTGGCATGGACGGCGCTGGTCGCCCAGTTGCAGTTGGAGGACAAAGTGGCAGAGATTAACCGCCAGATGGCCGATGCCGCCAATAATTACGATGGCATGAGCGATGGCGAGATCTTTCTCTCGGACTATAAGGAGTATGAGATAGGTGGCAAGGCTATCGGTTTCGGTTCGCTTAATTGCAAGGCAAGCGAGATGGATGACTTTATCAGCCGTATGTTGGGCGTGATGCCCCAGGTGATGTGCGACAACAGGCGCGACATGCTGTTTGCCAAGATCGATAATCTTGTACCCAATCCCGACGAGAGCGATCCTGACACGCCTTTCGTGGAAGACGGCACCTATTTCATCTATTACGGTGAAGGGACTCAGGCTGTGGCCGAGGCCATCTTCGGACCGTCGCTCCGTGAAGGTGTAACCTACTCCAAGGAAGAACTATCACGTAAACAGATTGTGCCGAGAATAACAGAAATACTGCAATGAAATAAACCAAAAAGATAAAGACCATGAAGACAAAAGAACAACAAGGATTCAGGCGGTTGGGACGCAGGGCGTTCGGGCTGCAAGTGCTGATGCTCGTGCTCGTGATGCTCATCGGGGGAAGCCCGACGACGTGGGCCAACGATGACCCCGGTGGAGGAACCTACACCTTCTGGACCAACGCTGAGGGGGTAAATGATATAAAAGACTATTTCAAGACCGTTAGTGCCTTTAGCTTCGCTGACGATAAGTATTTCTGGGAATTCGAGTTCAAGGCCATGCAGCACGCCTATCTGGAGAATCACGGAAAGATATACCTGCAGACGAACGACAACAAGTGGCACACAGTGGCTGAATGGGACAAAGAAGCCAACAGCCGCAATGTCAGTTTCAGTGTCAAGGATGAGTCTTGGGGTAACATCGTCATGGTAAGCGGCAACGACTTGGCCAGTATCGGCGGCATCATGACCCTCCGGTTCAAGCCCATACAAAGGTGTTTCGACGATGGCGTGAAGCGCATCAAGATGGAATACGACATATGGGAGTGGATAAACTATATCCATGAGAATGTACCTCAGGGTGACATCCGATATGAGAAGGACCTCAATATGGCGTTTGCCGACAATGAACCCACACCCAACCTGGAGGTGGACTGGGCCGATGACTACTGCATCAGTCTCAAGGCCAGGAACGTATATGACAAGCGCAACCAGGACAACTACGTCAAGCAGTATTACACAACATACAGGGAAGTTAGTGGCGACAAAGTCAATGACGGCAGATACATCAACGAAACAATGAATGTATCTGACTTCACTGTGACTGGCGAACACGGAGGGATGATAGATGTTGAAAGAAACGCTGTTGCAAGAAGATACAACCTGATATGTGGCGCATACTTCCATCCGATGGGCATTCGCTTTACCCCCACCATCGAATATGCACCGTATGGGAATACCAACAACCTGAGCAACACGCCTGTCACACTCACCCGGCCGACGAAAGAGATTATCATTGACCCTTTCACCTGCGCAAAGAGCCTCAATGTGGACTTTGACAAATGGACCAGGAAGAACACCATTCGCTGGACACGCTACGAGGAGCAAAGCGGCTGGGGCGTGAAATGCATGGTGACACGCCCTTGCCGCACGGACGGCAAGTGGTACGTCATCCGCTATGAGGATGGTCAGGCAGCAGACACCTACACCCTCATTGCCGAGATGAACGGCGATGCCACCGACCTCAAGGTGGAGGACAGCGACATCGACTACGATAAACGCTACAACTATCGCGTCATCTTCCTGCCCGTCGTGCTGGCAGACAAATACGACAAGGACCATCTGACCAGTGGCGTGCTGGCAAACCCCGAAAGGCTACTGACGAACTTCTGGATAGAGCAGCAGGTGAGCACACAGCTTGAGATGCCCATCAAGCTGACACAGGACCGCAGTTACGACGGAGCCGTGCGCCTGAAGTGGGAATACTGCGCTGCCCCCACGGGCGAGAACTGGACGATTGAATACCGTCCGGCAGAGACAGGCAGTGCCTGGCGCGTGCTCGACAGCAGCATGATGGTCGATACGGAGGCATCGGAGGCCAGCTTCGATGCCGAAGGGTCGGTGTGCGACATGATGGACTATCGTGTAAAAACCACCTATATGAACCGCGACTTCTACTCTAACGTCTATACTGGCAACCTGCCTGCTGGCAGCTACATCAGCGAGGTGAAGGCATCGACAGGCACGGAGGAGAAGACCGTCATCGTGAAGTGGAAGGTGGCTCGCGCCGACGTTACAAACGATATCTACTTCCGTGTGCTGCGCCGCGTCATTGGCGATACAGACTGGACGCTGCTCACCGATGAGATTCATGGCACGGCCACGGAATACACCTATACCGATGACCGTCCGCTGGCCGGCTCGTACTATGAATACTCCGTGCAGGCCTACGGCGCGAAGTGCGACGAGCAGATCGTGAAGACCGACGAGGTCATCGCCCCTGGTTTCTCGCAAGCCCGAGGCACCATCACTGGTCACATCTCCTACGGCTCGGGAACAGCCGTCGATGGCGTGAAGGTGAACCTCGTCAAGGCCAGTGCCGACGAGCAGACCGACCAGCCGCAGTTCCTCTCGCGCTACATCGAGGGTGCAGGCAAGGGCTTGCAGTGGACGACTGCTAACAAGGAGAAGTACGCCAACGTGCTCAGCGGTGACGGCACCTTCACCATACAGTTCTGGGCACGGCCAAAGAGCGTGGATGCCGGAGGAGCCGCCAACCAAACCATTCTGCGATTAGGCAACGGACTGGAGCTGGGCGTGAGGAGCGACGACGGCACACATTTCTATCTGAACAGAGTCATCCACTATGACAATAGGGTGAACTCGCATCACTTCAATAAGAGCCTGCCGTTCAGCACCACCGACTTTACCCACGTCACCGCCGTCTATGACCACGGCATGTTGACTTGTTATGTGGGCACCGACTCGCTGCTGTCGTACACACTCGATTGCACTCAGTATAAGGACTGGAACATTGGCAGCGATCCCACCCTCGCTGTGGGCGGCATCGAAAGCATGTTCGCAGGTATGGGCCAGTCCTTCAACGGCTATATTGACGACATCCGCCTATGGAACAGAGCCCTGAGCAAAGAAGAGGTGGAAGCCAACTACACCCGTATCCTCGGCGGTACGGAGGGCGGTTTGGTGCTCTACTGGCCGCTCGACGAGGGACTCGGTGTGAAGGACTATGCCTTCGACGTGGCCCGTCAGGACGGCATCTACCAGCTGAACCATCCTGAGGTTGGACTTAATGCCACGCCGTCGGCCACCGTGCCGCAGCAGTTGGGTCTCTACGGTGTGACCGACAAGAATGGCAACTATATCATACGCGGTATTCCGTTCCAGCAAGGCGGCACCAACTACGAGATTGCCCCGCTGTACGGCGAGCATCAGTTCAATCCCGTCACACGCTCGATGTTCGTCAGCCCCACCTCGCTGACGGCTAACAACATCGACTTCGAGGATGTGTCGTCGTTCCCCATGGAGGGATACGTTTACTATGCCGGCACGAACATTCCTGCCGAGGGCATACAGTTCTATGTGGATGGTCAGCTGCTGACCACCGATGGCGAAGTTCAGCAGAGCGATGCACAAGGCCGCTACAGAATCTCCGTTCCTATAGGCGAGCATTTTGTCGAAGCCAAGCTGGGCAATCACAAGATGGTCAATCAGGGCCGCTTCCCTATCAAAGGTAAGCGTAACTTCAATGCCCCTGTGACCTATAATTTTTCCGATTCCACACTCGTGAACTTTGTAGGGCGCGTCAGTGGCGGCGAACGTAACGACACACTGGCCGTGGGCTTCGGAGCGTCGAAGAACAACATTGGCACGGCCACCATCACGTTGAAACTGAACAACGAATCGTTATCGTTCAACCGCGTGGAGGGCAAGCCCCAAACATCGGCTACCCAGATTCGCACGTGGGAGAGCGACACTGTGAGCATCAACAGCACGGCATGGACAGGCTTCGAAGGCGGCGACGCACGCTACATATTCATCAATACCGACCCCGCGACGGGCGAGTTCTCGGCCAAGTTGCCACCGCTGAAGTACATCGTGAAGAACATCGAGATACCTAAGAACCCCGACATAGAGTTCAATATCCTGCCAGAGATAGACTTGAGCAACGTGCTGAAGGAGCAGATCGACTCGTTGTGGCAGGTGGATGAACGGGGCGACTCCGTGCTAAACAAGTATAAGTACCACACCAAACTTGTGCAAACCTACTTTGCCACACCTCAGGTGGACATCAGCCAGCCCAAGAGTGGCAAGGACGTCTTCGGCATACAGGAATACAAGGGTGAGGACGAACTGGGCAAGTTTACCGTCAGCGACCTGTGGACACGCACGGATGAAGGTGCCGTCAGCTACAAGTACGGTTATCCTATCTATAAGATGGGCGATGAATATCACACAGAACTCTACGGCTATGAGGTCTATACGAACTACGACAACGGAGAGGCTGCCAACGACACCATCCCCCTCGCCGGCCAGGTTATTACTGTGGCCAACGAGATGTCGAGCGACCAGACCATCGTGGCCGTGCTTCCGCCCGGTGAAACCGAATACCGGTTGGGCCAGGTGTACGACCTGAAGAAGAACCAATTGGTGCTTGACTCACTGGGACGCTACGCCTTCAAGTGGAATGCCGGAGCACCCAACGTCGTCAGTCCGTACACCCGTCATCTGGGCATCACGCTGGAGCGCAAAGGACGTACCTACGCCCCCAATGGCATAAATGCCATCGTCGTGGGCAGTCTTCCTATCGGCAACAACTTCGTCACCAATGGCCCCGACCAGGTGCTGATGGTGCTGCGCGACCCGCCAGGCGCTAAGTCGAAGACCGTGTGGAAGACTGGCTCGACCAAGACGAAGGTGAGAAGTTCCACCAGCGGAGGCTATGGCAACGAGAAGATAATGTATGAGGCAAACTTAGGTGCGAAGGTGAGATTCATGTCGGGCTTCGGACTCTACTACGAGACCACAGACCTTGACAATACCTCTGATATAGGCGGTGGCATTCACTATACGTGGAACAAGAACTCATCGACCGAAAAGACGTGGACGCTGACCGCTACCGAGCAGGTATCCACCGGTGCCACTAAGGACTATTGCGGATCGAATGGCGATGTCTTCATAGGCTACAGCACCAACCTGCTCATGGGCAAATGCCGCAAGGTGGGATTCTTCCGCGACAACGAGACGGCGCCCTTCGAACTGAAAGACGATGTGGCTACCAGCCTGGGCGACAGCGTGACAACAAAGTTCATGTACTCCACCTACGAGATTGAAGAGGTGATGATTCCGAAGTGGCGGGAGACACGCAATGGCTACCTCACGCAGCACTTCGATACTGAGGCCGAGGCCCGCGCTTTCGTGAATAACACGAGCGAGGTGCTCTATGCCACATGGGTCAAGGAGGATGATACAAGCTACGGACAGGAGGGCACCTACGTGCAGGTGACACCCGCCGCATGGGAGAGCCTCACAGATTTTGTGGCCGAAGACAAGGTGGCCTGGTGCAACAATCAGATAGAAAGCTGGCAAAAGGTCCTCTACAACAACGAATACGACAAGGTGACGGCTATTGAGAATCGCGACAAATACTGGCAGCGCAACATCTCGTTCGATGGTGGATCGGGCTACTCCTACACAGCCCGCAATGATACGACCAAAGTGGTGAAACACAACTATTCGCACAATCTGGGAGGTATCGTAAAGGGTGGTTTCTCAACGAAAAACACGGCCGCTTCCATACAGTTCAAGACGAAGATGTCAGTCGACACAGAGAACGGTTGGGCTTACTCCACCACTGAGAGCGACTACGACGAGAATACGAAGGACTATGCCGAGTTCGACTACACCTTTGATGACGGCAACAAGGGCACCGACTTCTCAGTGGATATCTACAAGTCGCCTACGGGCTGGAGCGACATCTTCAGTATCTTCGGCGGACAAAGCTACAATCCCTATCAGAAGGAAGAGAAGACCCAGTACTACGAGCCGGGACAGCACATTCTCTCCAACGGAACGGAACAGATGGAGAATCCCGACATACAAATCAGCACTGACGGCGGCATCGCTGTCAAGAGTGCCGTACTGACCGACATACCCGCCGGACAGACAGGGCAGTTTACCCTGCATCTGTCGAACATCAGTACCACCACACAGGGCTTCGACTTTACCTATAATCTGTCGGTTGCGGAAGGCACCAACCAGCATGGACTGGAGATACTGATGGACGGTGTGCCTGCCAATGGACGCGGCATATTCATCCCCGCCGGCGAGACGGTGAAGAAGGTAATCACCGTTCGACAGACTGACCAGAGCGTGCTCGACTATGAGAACATCGAACTGTGGTTCTCGTCAGCATATCAGGCCATCAAGATTCACGATATCGCTAAGTTGAGCGTACATTTCAAGCCCTCGTCATCGCCCGTGGAACTGGCAATCACCGAGCCGGTGGTGAATTGCAAGACGGACAGTGCCCGTCTGGAGATGAAGGTGAAGGGCTTCAACCGCCAGTTCAAGAACCTGAAGAACGTGGGCGTGCAGTACCGTTTCCAGGGCAACACGCAGTGGACGGCCCTGCATACGTGGGTGACCAACAAGGCCGACTCGCTCAATGCCAACTACAACCTGCTGCCTGCCACGGGCGACCTGCCGCTGGAAGTTAAAATGATTAGCGACCAAAGCTACCCCGAGGGCAACTACGAGTTCCGCGCCTTCACCACCACACCCTACGGCAACGAACAGGTGCAGGTCTATAGCGACGTCATCAACGTCGTCAAGGACATCACCCGACCCATCAACATCTTCACACCTACACCTGCTAACGGCATCTTAGGCTACGGCGACCAGCTTTCAATAGAGTTCAACGAGGATATCGTGCCCGGCTACGTGGGTGCGGACAACGTCGTTGTAACGGCGAAGCTGAACCAGGAGGAGGTGCATCACGACGTGTCGCTGACCCTGCACCCCTTCGGCGACCAGCCCATGACGGTGAACCCCGTGTTCATGAACGGCGACTTCAGTGTGGAGTTCTGGCTGAAGTGGGATGACAGCGGCACCATCCTGCACCAGGGTCCGAGTACCGACAACTTCGCACTGGGCATTAACAGCGAGGGCCGCGCCATCGTGACGATAGCCCAGAAGGAGTTTGTAAGCACGGCAGCGCCACTGCCGAAGGGCGAGTGGACGTTCTTCGCCCTGAACTACAAACAGGCCACGATGACGTTCAACGTCATGGCCTCCTATGGTACGACGGATGTCATGCTGTTCACCGACCAGAAGGTGCCGAACGAGAACGTGCAGGCCGTGAACTATACCAGCGACAACTGCCTGTACTTGGGCGAAATCGAGGGTAACATTCACTCGCTGGCCCTGTACAACATCTGGCGCAACGTGAATGAGGCTTCCAGCGAGAAGTACGTGAAGAAGGACAACTACGTCTATGGCCTGGCCAACTACTGGCCGATGGATGAGGGCCACGGCTTCACGGCTGCCGACTCGCGCCATACGCACGACTTCATTGTACCTGACTCATGGAAACTGGAGAATGTGAACTATGCTTTGCGCATCACCGACAGGAAAGGCGCGGAGGCCGACATCTCGCAGATAGGCACCAGCCGCGGCGAGAGCTATGCCATCGAACTGTGGTACGACAGAAGCGCGGATGAGGACGAGGTGGTGTTCGAGACGGCCACACCGACCGTCGAGGGCGACCAACTGAAGACGAAACTGAAGCTGCACTTCAACGACTCGCGAGACCTGGTGCTGGACTACGGAAAGAAGTCGCAGATGGTGGCCAGCCATGAGTACTTCGACTTCACAAGTTGGCACCACTACGCATTGAACGTGGTGCGCGGACAGGCCGCATCGTTCTACTTGGACGGCCAGCGCACGGCGGTGATTCCCGAAGCCGACATACCTCCCCTTGCAGGTGCCGCACTCTTTATCGGCAAGGGAACTAAGTTTGCCTATGCCGACGAGATTCGTATCTGGAAGGCCGCCCTCAGCGAGAGCCGTCTGCTGCAGAACATGTACAACACGATTGACACCGCCAGCATCTATTCGCACGGACTCGTGGCGTACTACCCCTTCGAGAAGCGGCACGAGGAGAACAACCATGTGAGCAAGGTGGCTACCTTGGACAATATGGCTCCGAAAGCTACTGCCAAGGAAATGATTTGCCACGACTTCAACGAGACGGATCTGGTGAAGGCTGCGCCGCCTCTGAAGAACGCGCCCGACGAGCAACCGCTCATCGTGACGCCCGTGGCTTCGGAGCGCAAGGTGGTCATCAACCTGACGGGCACCGACCTGACGCCACGCAAACTGGAGGGTACGACGCTGAACATCACTGTCGATAAGATTCACGACCTGCACGGCAACGAGTCGCAGCCCATCAAGTGGACGGCCTATGTGCAGCAGAACACGCTGACGTGGATGAAGGACTCGGTGAACATCATCAAGAAGTACGGCGACGACTATACCTTCGACGTGGACATCGAGAACAAGAGTGGCAGCACCGAGCTATATACCTTATATAATATGCCGCAGTGGCTCTCGCTCGTCGACAGCGAACGCACGGATGACGTGCAGCCGCTGAAAACGAAGACGCTGCGCTTCGAGGTGAATCCGCTGGTGGCCGTTGGCAACTACGACGTCACCATCGGCCTGCAAGGCAACAACGGCATCCTGGAGCCCTTGCGCATCGTGATGAAGGTGCGGGGCGAGAAGCCCCAGTGGGCCGTTGACCCGACGAAGTACGACCACAACATGTCGATTATCGGACAGGTGTATATCGGCGGCATCCTGATGGAGAACCCGGAGAGCATGGTGGCTGCGTTCATCAATGGCGAGTGCCGAGGCGTGGCATCGCCCGAGAAGGTGCGCGGAGCCGCCTACGTGACAATGAACGTCTATGGCAACGACGACAAGCGTTACGACATGGGCAAGGAAGTGACCTTCCGCATCTGGGATGCATCGCGCGGCGTGGTCTACACCGATGCCAATATTGCAGTACCCATAAAGACCGCTGCAGGTGTTGATTCCACCCTGACAGAGGTTATCTTCGCACAGGACAAGATGCTGGGCAACTTCGACACACCCGCCATCTGGACGAAGAGCGAGAACGTGGAGCAGCTCATCCCCATCCATCAGAACTGGAACTGGATAGCCTTCGGTGTGGAGCCGCAGAGCACCTACCTCGACCATGTGTTCAGCGCATACGCAGAGTGGAGCATGCTGCTTAAGAGCCGCTCGGCGTGGAACGACTACAATGGTGCCCAGTGGGGCGACGGAACGCTCAAGAGAGCGAAGGCCAACGAGATGTACAAGCTGAAGATAGATCGTCTGCCGACCACGAAGCAGGAGGCTCCCAACAGCCTGCTCGCCGTGTCGGGCCGTCAGCTGAAGGAGAACAAGGAGAGAGCCGTCATGCTCGGAAAGGGCTGGAATTGGATAGCCTACACGCCGCTGACGACGATGACCGTGGATGAGGCACTGGCTGCCGCTAACCCGCAGAAGGGCGATATCGTGAAGTCGCAGACGGGCGTAGCCATCTACGGTGAATACGGATGGGAAGGCAGTCTGAAGGCACTGGAGAGCGGACGCGGCTACCTGTACTACAGCAACGCCAGCGACACGACGTCGTTCCTCTATCCGACGGAAACGGCAGCATCGGCTGCAAGGGCAAAGACCCGCATGGCAGCACCACGGCGTGCGCCAGAATACCTACGCATCTTCAATCCGGTACCCCTTGGCCTCTATCCGAGCAACATGACAATGGCGATTCAGCTGCGCGACGGAGACGCTGTGGTTGACACTGCCGAGGTGGCCGCCTTCATCAGCGACGAGTGCCGCGGTGCCACACGCGCCAGCGAGAACGGCATCTACTACCTTGTTGTCAGTGGCGACGGAGCCGGACAGTCCATGACCCTGCGCACCTGTCTCGACGGCGAGATCATCGACATCGACAACACGCAGATGTATGTCAGCGACGCCAACATCGGCACGTCGTGGGAGCCTTACGTCATCGACCTGAAGAATGTGCTGTCTGGCATCAGTTCGATTGTCACCGACGACAGTGATGACTCCGACTGGTGGACCCTGCAAGGCTTCAAGATTGGTCGCAAGCCTACGCAGCCGGGCGTGTATATCCATCACGGACAAAAGATAACTATCAAACGTAAGAAGTAATAACTATCACGACGAGGAGACGGGGTACATCCCCGTTTCCTTTTTAAAAATGAAGAACTGGATAATAATCGTAAACATTATGATTAGAGTAATGACGGAAAAAGGACTGAGCGGCAACGCACTGAAGGTCATCGCCATCGTCGCCATGACGATCGACCACCTGGCATGGGTGGGCATCGAGACCTACGAGCAGGCAGAGACACCGACGCAGATATTCCTGCACTGCATCGGACGGCTGACGGCCCCGATGATGATATTCTTCGTGGCCGAGGGCTATCACCACACGCACGACTTCCGCCGCTACCTACGCCGTCTGCTCATGCTGGCCGTGGTGAGCCACTTCGCCTTCTGCTATTTCAACATGTCAGGCTTCAACCCGCTCGGCAACCTGCTCTTCAATGCCACGAGCATCGCCTGGCCGCTGCTCTGGGGGCTGATACTGCTGAAAGTATGGGACATGGAGCGACTTGCCCGATGGCAGAAGGTCGGTGTTACGTTGGTGGCCTGCCTGCTCACCTGCACCTCCGACTGGAGTTGTGCCGCCCCGCTGGCCATACTCATGATAGGCCGGAACCGGGGCTGCTTCCACAAGCAGATGCTCTGGATGATGGCCATCATCTCACTCTACGCCGTCGCCTTCTTCATATTCCACAGTCCCACCTACGGCATGGTCCACCTGGCCTGCTGGCTGGCAGTACCGCTGCTGGCGATGTACAACGGCCAGCGAGGACGGCTGAAGTGGCTCGGCAAGTTCTTCTACTATTACTATCCCGCCCACATGGCGGTAATAGGCCTGCTGGCCCGTTGCTTCCAATAACCGTGAGGTCGGCAACTTCCCTTGTTCAACGAGTTTATAGACATACTGACGGGTACAGCCTAAAAGTAAACTCTCAACACCCTTTGTCAACTTTCGCCACGCTATAACTATCCTCAAAATAACGAAAGTATGTGGTAGATTTGTACGCCAAGCCAGATATTAGAACTAATGATTTGATGGTGATTGAAATCATCATCGAATCATCATTTGCAGAATTGCTCTCCAAACCACACGTGGAACTACAACAGTTTTTGCCGTCCAAAAGAAAGAGAGCCCAAATGTCAAATGCGACAGATGGACTCTCCTAAAACTATACAATAAAAACTTCATCCTTATAAACAGGGACTTCTTTGCCGTTGGTCAACTGAACAAGCCATTCAGTGCCGTAGTCATCAACGATGATGCCGTTGCTATGACCTTTCCATGGGAATAGGAGTTTACAAAATGCTCCTATCATGGTGAAATCGGAGCAATCCCACCCACTTGGAGACGGTAAAAAACCGTTCACTGGAGGCCAAAAATGACCGAAAAAGGGCTGAAAAAACGGAGTATATCCGTTCAACAGTGGCAAAAACCTCCTAAAAAACGGAGCAAGCCCACCCAGTCCAGAAGTCATGTGGCCCATACGGGTAAAA
>ERZ773276.1414-NODE-1414-length-18402-cov-20.378481_pt1 | contig 18402 bp, 20 predicted proteins | sample MGYA00511386_ERZ773276 | MGnify/ENA primary metagenome ERZ773276 (study PRJEB29015, sample SAMEA2737778) | human gut metagenome | biome: human gut; feature: human-associated habitat; material: faeces | place: China | collected 2012 ...
CGATGAAGCAGAAACAGGCTATGGAAGAGAACGGCTTCTACTCCGATATTATATCAAGCAGTGCTGTCTGCACCATCAAGTGCGACTCCATCCAGTTCAACGAGCATGAGAAAAAGTTCAAGTACTTCGGCACACAGCTTATCAAGCGTCGCAGCCGTGACCTCAAACGATCCATCATTACCGTTGGCGAGATAGAGAACGTGCCGAGAACGCAGAACAATCCCCACGGACTGCTCATCACCAACTGGCGTACGCTCGAAAACAAAGATTTGGACTACTAACAAATTGAATACCATGAAGATATTTAAACGCACCAAGGCGAAGAAAGATGCCAAGATAGCAGAAGGCATCAAGTCGCTGACAGACAAGTTCAAGCTCCGCGAGAAGATAGAAAAAGCCAACCAATGGGCTGACAAGCACAAGAAACGAGTATCCGTCATCACCATCAGCATGCTCATGCTCTCACTCATCATCGGCAGCTGGCTCACCCTGACCAGCACCTACAACGAGGCCGACATGCTCTCCGACTTCACAGAGGTAAAGCCCGCCTTCGACGGCATCCGCCGCATCCAGCGTCTGAAGTCCATGCAGGTGGACCAGACCGTGGAGCTCACCAACAAGGGTCAGCAGCTCAAACAAGACCTCGACTACCTCGTCCGTCTGCCCGTAAAGAGCCACCAGGACTCCGTGGACATCGTGGTCAAGTACCGCCAGTTGGAGCTTGTAGTCAAGTATCTCGACAACAAACAATAAACAGAAAACTATAAAAAACTTATGATATGGACTTACAGAAACTCAAGCGTCTGAACCTCAGACAACCCAAGTACATTTTCCCTTTGGTCATCTTCCTGCCCCTGCTGGGGCTTATCTACTTCGGCATGGAGACCTTCAAGGGCAACGGCAAGACCGCCAAGAATGTAGTCACCGACTCCATCAACATGAGCCTCCCCGAAGCACGCAGCGAGGGCATGGACGACAAGATGACGGCCATGAACAAGCACTTTGCCGAAGGCGGAGCCTTCACCGCTGTTGATGGTATCGGCGACGACTACGAGCAGAAGGACACCACCGGCAGCGGCTACAACGACAAGGAACGGCAGGACATCAATGCCGTCAACGCCGAGCGTCTCCGCCAGATGAAAGCCGAGCAGGACCTCCGTGAGCGTCAGCAGGCCAACATGAACCGCATCAACGGCTATGGCAGCAGTGGCAGAAGCCAGCAGGAGGACCTCAACTCCTATGCCCGTGAACTCGACCGCATCCAGAGCCGCAGTATGGAACGTCAGCGCCAGTACCAGACCGAACAGGACCGACGCGACAAGGAAGAGGAAGCCGAGGAAAGGCGGCAGCGGCAGGAAATGATTGATGCCCTCACCGGCAATACGAAAAAGAAAAACAAGCAAGAGGAAAAAGCCGAGATTGTTGAAAAAGTAAAGGACGACAACTCCGAGAAGTTCAACACCGTGGCCAGTACCGAGAATGTCGATGAGCCCCTTATCAAGGCAATGATTGATCGCACGACAAAGGCTCGTGAGGGCACAAGGCTCCGTTTCAAGCTCCTCGATGACGTGACCGTCAAGGACATCCGCCTGAAGAAAGGCTCCTACCTCTACGGCATCGTTAGCGGTTTCGGACAGCAGCGTGTCATGGCGAACATCACCAGCATCCTCGTCGGCAACAAGTTCATCAAGGTTAACCTCAGCGTCTTTGACAATGACGGCATGGAGGGCTTCTATGTCCCCGAGTCCACGTTCCGCGAAATGATGAAGGATGCCGGTTCCAATGTCGCCGCCCAGAATATCCAGTTCGACGTGAACGGCACCGGCGGCGTGTCCCCTGAAATTATCGCCCTGCAAGCCCTGCAAAACATGTATCAGTCTGCCAGTTCCGCCGTGTCGAAAAATATCCGCAAGAACAAGGCCAAAATCAAGTACAATACCATTGTCTATCTTATAAACACACAGAACGAATGAAAAAGATTATTATCATGGCACTGATGGCCATAGCCATCCTGCCAACCCATGCAGAGAACACAGTTACCGGTGACAACATCGACAACGTCACCAAGAGTGAGAAGAACGATACCGTCCGCATCCGTTACATCCACCGTCTCACGGAGGACGATGCCCGTATCTTCGAGAGCAACCTGCAGAAGACGGTCATCTACGTCAACGACCAGGTGACCACCCATCTCATCATGCCGGAGAACATCAAGCTCGTGGACATATCCACTGACAAGCTCGTGGGCAACCAGTGCGCCGACAACATCGTCCGCTTGAAACCCAAGTCCACGTTGATGGACAACGAACTGGCGGGAACGGTAACGGTCATCGGCGAACGTCACATCGCACAGTTCACCGTCTATTACACCAAAGCTCCCAAACGTGCCCACTCCGTCTATACCATCGGACAGGAGGACATCCGTGACTACACCAACCCGGAGGTGAGCATGACACAGGGCGACATGTCCCGTCTCTGCTGGTCCATATTCACGAGCCGCCGCAAGTGCTATCGTGTGCACAGCAAGCAGTATGGCATCCGTGCGCAGGTGAACAATATCTACACCGTCGGTGACTACTTCTTCATCGACTTTTCCTTGCAGAACAAGAGCAACATCAAGTACGACATCGCCGAGATCCGACTGAAACTGATGGACAAAAAGGAGCTCAAGGCCACCAACTCGCAGACCATCGAGCTCACCCCGGTGTACATGGTCAACCATGCCGACCACTTCACCAAGGCCTACCGCAACGTCATCGTCCTCAAGAAGCTCACCTTCCCTGAAGAGAAGAAGCTGCGCCTTGAAATCACCGAGGACCAGATAAGCGGCCGCGTGAGTTATCTCGACATCAACTACCGTGACATCCTCAATGCCGACAGCTTTGCACCGGAGCTGCTGATAAACTTGCAATAGAGTTTTTCAAAGGTTAAGCAAATATGCTGTCCTGATGCGTGGCAGATGCCAATGAAATCTGCGACAAATGCCAACGACTTTCATGGCAAATGCCAGCGATGTCGTTGGCAAATGCTGTGCATCAACAATCCAACCGTGCGAAACTCCGAACTCCTAATTTCTAACTCCTAACTCCTTAAAACCGTGGAAGAAACCCGTGAACAACAGCAGATGTACAACATGTTCCGCTCGTGCATCTACCTGATACTGATTGTAGAGATTGTGATGAACCTGCCCGTCACGACCTCCAACTCCATGATTGCCTTTGTCCTTGAGCTCTTCCATCGATTCAAGGTCTTCGACTCTGTGGCTACCTGCAAGGTGATGGAACTCATCTGTATCACCGTTACCTGCATCGGCACGAAAGCACGCAAGAGCCTGAAATGGAACCTCAAGACGATGGTGCTCTATCCTGTCCTCGCCGGAGCAACCATGATAGTCCTGTGCTTCGTCTTCTACGGCATGCCCCTCAACGGCGCTTTTGCCGGTTATCCACTCAATCGATGCCTTTATGTCCTCTGCTCCGTTGTCGGCACGATGCTTATCCACCAGGGCTTCGATGCCATCGCGCAGTACTTGGGCATGAAGATTGGCGACGATAAATGGAATTTCGACAACGAGAGCTTCGAGCAGAGCCGTAACAAGGAAGAGAACGAGTACAGCGTCAATATCCCCATGGTTTATTACTACAAGAAGAAACTGAACCACGGCTGGATCAACATCATCAACCCCTTCCGCGCCACCATCGTCCTGGGTACGCCCGGCTCGGGTAAGTCCTTCGGCATCATCGACCCGTTCATCCGCCAGCACAGTGCCAAGGGCTTTGCCATGATGGTCTATGACTATAAGTTCCCGGCATTGGCCCGCAATCTCTTCTACCAGTACTGCAAGAACCGCAAGCAGGGAACGCTGCCCAATAACTGCGGCTTCCGCATCGTCAACTTCACTGATGTGGAGTATAGCAACCGTGTGAACCCCATCCAGCGGAAGTATATCCCTGACCTTGCGGCAGCCTCAGAGACAGCAGCTACACTTCTATCATCCCTTAACAAAGGTGGTGGCGAGAAGAAAGGCGGTAGTGAGGCGTTCTTCCAGAACTCTGCCGAGAACTTCCTCGCTGCCATCATCTACTTCTTCGTCAACTTCCATCCGACGGGCTACAAGAACGGCAGAAAGCTCACACGCTATGTCGAGTACGACGGCAGGAAACTGAAACTCGTCACAAGAAAGTGGCGCGACTACAAGGCTTTGGACGAACGGGGCAACGTAGTCCTTGACTTCACCGACCGCGAGAGCAACAATGTCTCCACTGATGCCGACGGTATGTTCGTTGACCTCAATGGCTTCAGCTACCTCGACCGCAACCAAAAGGAAATCGTCATCACCCGCAGTTGGTATGAGGACGAAGACGGCAATGAGGTGGAGCCCGACACCATCACCGGCGAGTACAGCGATATGCCCCATGTGCTGAGCTTCTTAGGGCGCAGCTACAGCGAGGTCTTTGACATTCTCATGGACGACCCCAAAATCATGTCCCTGATGGCACCGTTCCAGTCTGCCTACAAGAACAAGGCCAACGACCAGCTTGAGGGTATGGTGGGTACGCTCCGTGTCAATGCCGCCCGTCTTGTTTCCCCTGAGGCTTACTGGGTGTTCACCGGCGACGACTTTGACTTGAAGATTTCCGACAGGAATAGTCCCAGTTATCTTGTCATCGCCAACGATCCGGAAAAGGAGCAGGTCATCGGCTCGCTTAACGCCCTCATCCTTAACCGACTTGTCACGCGTATCAACAGCAAGGGCAACCTGCCGGTGAGCATCATCGTAGATGAGCTGCCAACGCTCTACTTTCACAAGATAGACCGTCTTATCGGTACGGCACGAAGCAACAAGGTGGCCGTCACTCTCGGCTTCCAGGAACTTCCCCAGTTGGAGGCTGACTACGGCAAGAATGGCATGCAGAAGATCATCACCACCTGCGGCAACATCTTCATGGGTGCGGCACGCAACAAAGAGACTTTGGAGTGGGCCCAGAACGATGTCTTCGGCAAGGCCAAGCAGACAAGCAAGTCCATCACCATCAACGACTCAAAAGTCAGCACCTCCATCAGCGAGAAGATGGACAACCTCGTTCCTGCCGCAAAGATTGCCGATATGGCCACTGGCTGGCTCGCAGGACAGGCTGCCCGTGACTTCACACCCACAGAGCGCAGTTCCTTCAGCAGCATCAACCTTGAGGATAGCCCGGAGTTCAAGACCACCAAGTATTTTTGCAAAACCAACTTCAATATGGCAGAGATCAAGAAAGAAGAAGCCCAGTACGTTGACCTCCCCAAGATCTACGCCTTCAAGGATGCCCGTCAGAAGGAAGTCATGCTAAACCGCAACTTTGCCCGAGTGAACCGTGAGATAGAAGAAATGATAAAGAGCCTGCTCAACTCTGCCACATAGTTATCACAAGGGATTAAGCATCAATTAGGAAATTTTCTCAATCTGTGTAATCTGTGAGATATAAACACACCCACCTTTTGCGAGAGATGCAGAATGTGATTCCTGCGGGGGTAGGACGGAGATGCCACCCACCTCCTATGGTCACACCCTTGCATCGTGAAAATGAGGAGATGTCCCATTTGCCCCTCCTAACCCCCGGATGGCGAAACGTTTGCTCCGTATTGATGGTTTTGCCGTAGGGGCGGTCCCCTGTGGCCGTCCTAACTCCCGTATGACGTAATGTTTGCTCCGTATTGATGGTATTCTGCGAGAATCTATCGATGATTTTCTTTTTGTTGGCGCCAACTTCAAAAAAAATAAGCTAGTGGGTAATTTTTTCGATAATAACCTTGTTCCATCCATTCTTTTTAATTACCTTTGCAGCAACTGTATGGCTGTTTGCTCTCAGTTGGAGATTCGCTCTCCTATAGAGCTAACAGACAGCATACCACGTCGTGCTGAACTTGGCATGTCTTTGATGGCATCACCTTGTGAAGCATGAAAGTGCCAGTAAAGACACTACGTTGGGACTTTCAGTTTGGATCACGAAGAAGAGACCGATATGGATAATTCCAATAAGAGTCCTCTGAAAATACCATCTGTTAATGGGACAGAGGGAGGCGGTGCTTTGTGCAAAAAATGGCATGTAGCCTATGTCAAGCCCAACCACGAGCGTCGGGATGCACAGGTAATAAAAAAACTTGGTTTTGAGACTTATGTTGCCATACAAAAGGTATGGCGGCAGTGGAGCGACCGTCGTAAGCTAATCGACAAGGTAGTCATTACCCAGATCGTATTTATCAAGTGTGACATAAAAGAGGCTGAAAGACTTGAGCGTCTGTCCTTCATATTGCATTTTCTTCGCAAACCGGGTACCCGTGACAAGGCTACTGTACCGGATGATCAGATTGAAAACTTAAAGATTGTTCTGATAAATGCCGATGAGTCCGTAACCTTTAGCTCAAACAATTTCAGCAAAGGTGATTCTGTAAGTATCCGCTTTGGCAAATTTAAAGGTGTGACAGGTACTGTCGAGAGGATAGACGAAAAATCCGATTTTCTTACAATAGCCTTAGACTTTCTTGGATACGCCAAGGTGAAAATCAAGGCAGAGGATTTGAAACCTATAAAGGCGAAATGAAAGATATGTAAACTTTTTCACGCGTTTTCATTAATCCACAGTGGTGGAATGACCTTGACAAGGTATAACTGAGTAACATGTATATTGTAAGAACTCGAGAACGCCTCAATCAAGAAACATTATGGTATACACATATAAAGGCAAGAACTATCCAAAAAATATAAATCCCAATCACCCAGAGATCGAGGAAATCCTCAGCAAGGATTTTGATCTTATGACAAGGCGTGATTATTACACAATCATGGAATTGGTTGATGAAGGCTTTTCATCTGATTTAAATAACCTTGTCTTGCGCGAAATTGGAAGACAATGGGGAAAGACTAAGAGCGAGTTGGAAAAAGACAAGACCATAAACTTGAACATCGTTTCCAATGCTTTGATGTATTCGGTATATCCTGGAGTAAAAGGTGTTTCTTATGAGACATTGCTTGAAGTTTTGAGGCAGAGTGACTATTTTATTGACATGAATCTTCCTTATGTGGATGAACCATACTATCCCTATGCAATTTCATTACTTTGGGTATATGGCTGTTATAATCCGGAGCCATTGAAAGACTTTCTTCTTGAACCCGGTATTAGTCATAGGGGCAAAGAGATTGTTGCTAATATGGTTGGCCGGCTTGCCAATCTTCTTCACGATGAGAAAGACGTAGAGAATTACCGGCAGGTTATACGCGATGTTACTGATGCATACATCAAAGATTACCCTGAGGGCAATATATGCGACAAGCAAGTAATGTCGTATATAGTATATGCAGCAACTGATGCAGGACTCAAGGATATGGAAACAAAGATCCGCTATATCTATGACAATGGTATGGTTGACGAGTCTTATTGTGGAGATTGGGAAAACACACTGTTCGGATTGAAAGAAGGAGCTTATATGGATGAGCCCATTACAGATCCATTCCAACTATTCTTTTCGAAGATAAAAGACTCTTTTGCCTAATTGCTGGTAAGTCATCAAACAGAATAGTTGTAAAAAGAGTAAGCGTCCAAAAATGACGTATTGCTTAAAGCCTTAAAATCTGTTTACGCTGTCCTCGACTTAAATTCATACAATTTATGGAGAGAACATCAGATTATGAACAGCTGCTCTTCCTCTATAAGGCGGAGGGCAAAGGCTTTAGCTTGGAACAGTATTGTATCAACAATGAAATCAACTATCGAACCTTTGACAGATGGTACCGCAACCAGCATGAGAGAGTCAGAGCTGTACAAGTTTCTAAATAGGAATGATGGCGTAGGGCTTTTCTTCCTCCCTTTTATGAAGGACGGAGGAGAGCCTTTATTTCAAAGTTCTATGAAGACTGCTACCTGCTAATTGCTAACTGTGCACTACAGCCAACGGCTATGAAGACTCGCTATTGATTAATAAGTCTTAAATTTTACTCAGCCTAGCGGAAAACGGAGTACGCGGAAGTACCCTGTTTAAAGGCTTTAGGCAATAATTGGAAGCTTACTCGTAAAGAGGGAGTAAGAAGTATAAAATGCGGACAATAGATAACTTTAACAAGGCACTGGAGAAGTATAATCAACTTGAGGATTATACTTATGACTTTGAGGATGTACGGAGCAATATAAGGGTGACGATGGAGCATCTGAAGGTTGAGATGAGAGAGCATGCCGAGAGGGAGAGACAAACACCTTGGATTATAACGCTAGTAGGCTTCCTTACGGCTTATGTTCCAAAGCTTATACAGTTTTCGTTCAGCTGCTATTCTTCTAAAGTTGATATTACGGTAATGGTACTATACGCAGTGTTTTTGTCAGCTACGATTTTCTGCCTTGTGAAATTCATGTTGCCAAGACAGAGAATACAACTGGATGAACCAAAAGTTTTCTATAGTGACCTAATGGATAGATATAAGGCAGATGAAACGATAGACAAAAGCCTTGTGAATATGTATGTTCAACATAGCTATCTTAACCACTTGAGCGAATGCGTGGACGGTTTTAGGGAATGCAACATAGCTAAGAGTGTATGGCGTTTTAGAACTCTTATAGCCATTCTTGCGAGTTCAATTGTTTACGTAGTTTGCATTGCTATTCAACTAATAAAAACCCCAATATAATGGAAAATATAAATGACAAGATAAGTATAATTAAAGTAATACTTAATATGGAAACAAAAAGTTCAAAGCCTCAGAACAAGCCCCCTAAGAATGTAGTTGACCCGTCAAAAGTCATTAAGCCTCCAACAAAGAAGATTAGAGAGGGCAAAGAGGGAGAACATTACTCTTCTAAGCAACAACTTAACGACTAAAACAATAACAGTTGATTACTATGAATAAAGAAGAAGCAACAGCTCAACTTGTCAGTGTTATGACGCACGATGACAAGAGCTCCTTAAAAGGAACGCGCATAGAAAAGCTTATGGTAACCTATAAGCATTACGAATCACACGCATCTAACCAACTTAAATAACTATGGCAAACTGGAGTAAAATCCTTAACGAGGTTCAGACATATCAAGATCAGATTGGAAAGCTGAACGAGCTGAAGTCGAAATATCTCAAAGACATTTCAAATATTACTGGCAGAAATGTGATTGCTTACTATTCTGGTTGGCTAAAGGACGGAACAGCCCCAAATATTAGCATTAATGACCAAGATGTCAATGCTTTTATGAATGCTGTATATCAATTGGACATGGATAAAGGTTTAGACCTAATATTGCATACACCTGGTGGAGACATTGCAGCAACTGAAAGTATTGTGTCCTATCTTCATAGTGTTTTTGGAGATAACATCCGTGCTATTATACCACAGCTGTCTATGTCAGCTGGTACTATGATTGCTCTTTCCTGTAAAGAAATAGTTATGGGGAAGCAATCATCTTTAGGGCCAATAGATCCTCAATATCAGGGTCTAGCATGCCAAGCTATAATTGACGAGTTTAACAAAGCAGTTAGTGATATTACAGCGAATCCTAACTCGTTGGGGTTATGGCAAACGATTATTTCCAAATATCATCCGACTTTACTGACTGATTGTGCCAATGCGGTTAGATGGTCTAAGGAATTGGCAACGCAATGGCTTACATCTGTTAACCCAACAATCAATATGCAGGCAGTAGAAGATAAGTTCATAAGTCATGCCAATAGTTATTCTCATAGTCGGCATATATCAAAAGATAATTGTAGGGCTGTAGGGTTAAACATAGTCGACCTCGAAGCGGATCAAGCTTTACAAGATGCTGTATTAAGCCTCCATCATTGTTATATGATTCTCTTTGATAAGTGGAGATACTCAAAGGTGGTTGAGAATCAACTTGGCAGCCTCTATATCCAAAGTTATTCGGAAACTTAACTGTATTATCCAATTTGGTCAGGGGGACAGGTACCTTGACCCATACATCATATAACTACTGAAAGGCGATATTCATCATGCCACGTCAGCCAAGAGAACATTCTCACTTCAAAGTTTATCACGCCATCCTAAGAGGTGTGAACAAACAGCAGATCTTTGAGTGCTCAGAGGATTACGAACATTTCGTTCATATCCTCCAGCATTTGTGTGGATGGCAGGTTGATACTCGACCATCAGTCAGTCACAACCTGCAAAAGCGAGAGCAACTCGCTTCCAAACTCACGATGCCGCTCCCAAAAGAACTGGATGACCAACAAGAGCCAGCAATCCGCCATTGCTTCATCTATGCCTGGTGTCTCATGGGAAACCATGTCCACCTGCTCATACAAGAGAATGACGAACCTATTGGAGACACCATGAAGCGGATTGCCTCCTCATACGTTTATTATTATAATCACAAATACGACCGCATAGGCCATCTCTTTCAGGAGCGTTTCAAAAGTCAGCCCGTTGAGAGTTGGGGTTATTTCCTCACCCTCCTACGTTACATCCATCAGAACCCCTTGAAGCCGCATCTTGTTTCAGATCTCAAAGACTATCCTTGGAGCAGTTGGCGTGAATACCTCGGCATCAGCCAGCCACCCTTCACTTCCATCCAAACCGTCCTAAGGAGAATAGACATATCCGAGCTCACCGCCCTCATTGAAAAACCAATGGACAAGGAAGAGGAAGACGGTCTTCTCGATGCTTACGTACAACCAAAAGCTATGAGCTACAACAATGAGCAGGTATGGGACATGATTGAATATTACTGTGGAGCGAACACCCCATCACAGTTTCAAACTCTTTCCCGTCCCCAGCAGAAGCATGTCCTTTATTGTGTCCATGAGGAGGGAGTCGGTCCCCGCACCCTTTCCCGTCTAACGGGCGTACCTTATTCAATAGTCCAGCGTGCGACCTCTGCTGCCAATGAGCGATTGCTCCAGTCATCCGTCATTGTCTCTGAGCCCACGCCCGAAGACGACCTTTTTCTTACATGTTGTGATGAGGGAACATTCGATAAATATCCGGAATATTAACAATCATTGAGGGTCGTCGGTACCTGTCCCCCTGACCCTTTTCTTATAAAGTATATTCATATAAAAAGTGAAAAGAATTGTATATCTTATAATATTGGTTGTATTGCCTTTTACTGGAATTCAAGCTGATGACAGCATACCAAATCACAATGACTCACCTCTAAGCATATCATTGGAGTTGACAACGAAGTATATGTGGAGAGCCATTGAGTATGGTGATGCACCGACATCGTTTGCTATTATCAACTACGAGCACAAAGGATTCTCTGCTTATGCAGAAGGAGTCTATGCTTTCAATGGCTCTCACTCAGAGGTTGACTTAGGTGTCACATATAATTACAAGTGGCTGACTGTTGGAGTAAATGACTATTACTATCCCTCATCGGTTGGAGAAAAGGATCACTACTTTAAGTTGTCAAGTCGAAAAACCGGACATTATCTTGAAGGAGCAGTTACAATCGCACCTGAGAAGATTCCGTTGTGGCTGACTTTATCAAATTACTTCTGGGGAGCAGACAAGAAGCCTACAAATGATAAGATTGCATATTCATCGTATGCGGAAATTGGATACAGCTATTCTTTCAATGAGTACAATGTAGCTAGTCTCGCTGTCGGCGCAGCTTTGAACAAAGGCTTCTATACTGACTATGAGCATGGATTCAATGTGGTTAATATCACGGCAAAGTATGCGACAAGTTTTAAGTTTGGCAAGTTCCGTCTACCTGTAAGCGCGTCATACGTATTAAATCCATACCGTAATAAGTCTTACGTAACTTTATCTATTTACTTCAACAGCAAGCAACAATGAGTACAGCAGTTATATTAGCAGCACGAAAGGAACGAGAATCTGAAATTCCTTATCCATTGCGTAATTTTGTCACTGGGGGGGGCATTTCAAATTTATTAGATAGAACCTTATCAATATTATCCGAACTTCACTATGAACACATCTTTATTGTAGTAGGATATAAGAAAGAATTATTTAAGAAATACAACAAGGATAATGTAAAACTTGTATATAATAAGGATTACGCATTCACTTCATCCATGGGTTCACTTGCTGTTGTTGAGCCTTACATCAATGAAGATTTTGTACTTATTGAAAGTGACACATTCTATGAGAAAAAAGTCCTTGAACAGCTTACTGAGGCAAAGTATGACACCTGCTTCTCAATAGCCGAGGAGTCTGGCAGTGGAGACGAAGCTTTTGTACAGACTAAGAATGGATTTATAGAGAAGGTATGCAAAGACAGACATCAGATATTGCACATAGATGGCGAGATGATTGGATTGACCAAAATCTCTCTTGCCAAATTGCATGACATGTGTCGTTTGTATGAGTCTGCTTCCAACAAGAAAGTCAATTATGAATATCTGTTGCTTGACTGTACAAGGGAGATTGACAGACCTTTTATCCGTTTCCGCAATCTTATTTGGGGAGAAGTAGACAATGAAAAGGACTTTCACAATCTACAGGATGTAATCTATCGCAGACTGCAAAGGAAAGAGAATCCATACGACAGGGAAAACCTTTACTCCCATTTACGCACCATCTTCCCTAACGAAAAGATTGATGACAACTTGGTGATAGAACAAATCGGCGGAATGAGCAATAAGAACTTCAAGGTTACTACACCGAAAGGCGTTGAATATGTATTGCGAGTTCCTGGATTCGGTGCAGAAGGCATGGTAGAGCGTTCCAACGAAGATGTCAATAGTATGCTTGCATGCAAGATGGGATTGAGCCCTGACATAGTTTACTTCAACGATGAAACAGGCATCAAATTGACAGCCTTTGTTCACAACGCAGAAACGCTTAACAGCGGTACCATCCAGCGTATGGACAACATGAAGCAGATAGCTAACATCTTCAAGAAGTTACATCATTCAAAGGTAAGGTTTGCAAATGAGTTCAACATCTTCCATGAGATAGTAAAATATGAGCATCTGCTTGCTAAGACTGACGGGAAGATGTATGACGGATATGAAACCGTTCGAGAGCGTGTGATGGGACTTGCTACTTACCTTAATGAACTTGGTGTAGAGATTTGCCCTACTCATAACGACCTAGTTCCTGAGAATTTCCTTCGCGACGAAAACGATAAAGTTTGGCTCATTGACTGGGAATATTCAGGCATGAACGACCCTATGGCTGATTTTGCAGCACTCTTCCTTGAAAGCAACTTTAGTGATGACAATATTGATTATGTCTTGACAGAGTACTTTGACGGCAATATACCTACCAATGCAAAGCTAAAGATAACGGTTTATCAGATTCTATGGGATTACCTGTGGGCTATATGGACTGTTATCAAGGAGGCGCAAGGTGATGATTTTGGTAATTATGGACCGATGCGCTATCACCGTGCTATTGACAACTTGAACAAAATAGGGAAGTAAGAGAGATGAAGGCAAATAGTAAAGCGTTAGTAAGAAAAGGCTATGCAGCAGGTATAGGCTCCGGAATGACATGGGGATTGGATGCCGTGATGCTTGGCATAGCTATGGCAATGGCACCTTTTGTTGACAATCCTATTCTGTTGGTTGGCGGTACATTCATTTGCAGTATGCTGCATGATGTATTTGCAGCTATTTGGATGTTGATAATAATGGGCGCAAAGGGAAGATTAAAAGATTTTCCGAGATTGTATCGCAGCCGTGACGGAATGTTCTGCTCTTTGGGTGCATTGTTTGGAGGCCCACTTGCAATGACTTTCTATATGATGTCGATTTCTAAAGGCGGTCCAGCTTTAGCAGCTACAATAACCGCCTGCTATCCTTTGCTTGGTTCAGCCCTTGCTGTCTTAATTTTAAAAGAGAAAGTACAACTTCGGGGTTGGATAGGACTGATTATCTGTATACTTGGTATCATCATTATTGGTTATTCCCCTTCTGGTGATGTCAATATCAATATTAGTGAAGGAATTCTCTTTGCACTTGTGGCAGCAGTTGGATGGGCAACGGAAGGTGTTGTTTGCGGATATGGCATGAAAGAAGGAAACGTAGATCCACAGATGGCTTTGCTTATTCGTGAAGTAACTTCCGGTGCTGTTTACCTTATTATAGTTGCTCCACTCATGCTCGGAGGATATGGAAATGCAATAGAGGGGACACGTGCAGTGTTCAGCTATATGCCTTGTTGGGTGCTTATCTTCTTTACAGCGTTAGTAGGCATGAGCAGCTTCTTCATGTGGTACACTTCTATTGACTTGATCGGCGCAGCAAAGGCACTCTGCTTCAATGTTACATATAGCTTCTGGGCTGTAGTGTTCACCTTTATATTGATTGGCAGCCAACTCACATGGACTATAGTCCTTGGTTCTCTGTTGATTATAGGTGGCGTTTCTTTGGCTACACTGATAAAGAGGAAGACTTCAACCAAAACAGAAACTGTAGAATCTAATTCGACTGAAAAATGAATGCAATAATAATGGCAGCAGGCACATCCTCTCGCTTCGTTCCCTTGTGTTGGGAGCGTCCGAAGGGGTTGCTAGAAGTTAAAGGTGACATCCTCATAGAGCGACAGATAAAGCAGTTAAAGGCAGCTGGTGTTGAAGACATCACGATTGTTACGGGCTATATGGCTGACAAGTTCGAATATCTCAAAGATAAATTCGGCGTCAGCCTTGTCTATAATCCTGACTATGCTCGTTACAATAATACTTCAACGCTGATGTGTGTTCTTGATAAACTTGGCGATACATGGATTTGCTCATCTGACAACTACTTTACAGAGAGTGTTTTCGACGAGCATCCTGCATGTTCACAATATTCAGCAGAGTACGCTGATGGTGAGACAGATGAGTATTGCCTTACTTGTGACAAAGACGACAATATCATCAATGTAACAGTTGGTGGCGCAAATGCATGGTACATGATTGGTCATGTTTACTTCTCTAAGGATTTCTCTGATGCTTTCAAGAAGATACTTATTGAAGAGTACAAAAACGAAGAGACCCGCCAAGGCTATTGGGAAGATGTTTACATCAAGCATCTTAAAGAATTGCCACAAATGAAGACTCGTAAGTTCAAACCTGGAATTATCAATGAGTTTGACTCGCTGGAAGATTTAAGAGTTTTTGACAAGTCATATATTGATGATACCAGGTCAGAAGTAATAAAGGAAGTATGTAAAAAACTTAAATGCGCTCAAAAGGATATTACTAGTATTGGTAAAAACAGCAACAGACATAGTTACTCTTTTAAATTCCAATATCAGGGGAATAAATTCACTTTTTGTGCTAACGATTTAAATGGAAATTTTGAATTAGTTTCTGAGAAATAGAATTAATCATGATAGATACAAAACTTCAACAAGAGTTGAGACAAAAATACAACCAAGACGGCTCTACATTGCGACGGGCACAATTAAGAATGACAGAAATGCTTGTCTTCCTTGATAAAGTTTGTAGCAAATACAATCTGCGATATTGGATTGATAGCGGCACACTGCTTGGTGCTTGTCGTCATGGAGGCTTTATACCTTGGGATGACGATACAGACGTGTGCATGCCCTTGGATGACCTTCACAAACTAAGAAAGATAATGACAACTGAGCACCTTAGTGATGAATTTGTATTGCAGACTCCTAAGAATGACAAAAACTACCTCCGAATAGAATGGTGCGTGTTAAGAGACTTGAAGTCAGAATATATACAAGATAGAACATTCCACAAGATTCAAAAGTATAGAGGTCTACAAGTAGATGTTTTCCCTGTCGAAGTTGGAACCAATTCTGTATTGATGTACATCTTGAATGCTTATCAACATAAATTGATGGATAAACTGATAAATTCTCAATCTATCAGTCCATCATTATCAATTCCTATAATAAAAGGTTTGAGGAAATTAGAGACCTCTGTTCTTATTCCTCTTTGTAGAACCTTCAACAAGAAACATTCTGACACTTTTAGTTATGCTTATGGATTAGGATTCTATAACAGGCATAAAGTTTCGGAGCTCTATCCTTTACAGAAAATAAGTTTTGAAGGTCATATGTTGAATGCACCTTCTAATACAGATGAATACTTAAAAGATTTATATGGTGATTGGACCAAGATCCCTTCTGAAAATGAAATTAAGACCCATGAAGCTCTAATCCGATTTTTCTAGTTAATCTAGATATTATGTTATGGCAAACACTAAGAAAAATTTTGCATATAATTTAATTCTTACTCTCGCAGGATACATATTTCCACTGCTAACATATCCTTATGTATCACGCGTCTTGGGAGTTACAAATTTAGGAACCTGTAATTTTATTGATGGAATTATAGGCTACTTTATATTGTTCGCAGACATGGGTATAGGTTCCTATGGCGTAAGAGAAATAGCAAGGTATATTGATGATAAGGACAGAAGAAATAACGTTTTTTCTAATTTGTTCGCTCTGAGTATTGTAACAACAGTAATTAGTCTTTTGGCATTAATCGTTTGTTCATATGAAATTCCATCTTTTGCAGTCTACAGGCCGTTCTTAGGGATTGGTGCTACAAAATTAATTTTTAACCTTTTTGCTGTTACTTGGTTTTTCCAAGGCATAAGCAATTTTAGATATATTACAATTTGTTCATTAATAGTTAGGTCTATCTATGTCATATTAGTTTTTATCATCGTAAATGACAAGTCTGATACTATCTTATACTATATGCTGACTACAGGAACTGTAGTTCTAACTTCAATAATCAATTGGTTTTATGGAAAGAAATATTGGACTTTATCGTTTAAAAATCTTCATATAAGACTCTTCCTTATACCTGTTTTGACTTTTGGGTTCTACAGAATAGTAACCTCGATGTATACGAGTTTTAACACCGTATTTCTTGGCTTTGCATGTAATCCAACAGAAGTTGGATATTTTACCACTGCAACAAAACTTTATAGCATAATCATGTCAGTTTTTTCTGCCTTTACTACGGTCATGGTTCCTAGAGTGGCGAAATTATTAAAAGATAAAGACTATGGACATTTGCAAAATATAGCTTCGGATACATTTGCGTTGATTATAATGTTCGCTATACCTATTATAGCATTTTGTGAGTTTAATGCAGGGGATATAATTTATTTATTGTCAGGAAAGGGTTATGAAGGGGCGATTATTCCATTTAGAATAGTAATATTACTATTGTTGATAATAGGTTTTGAACAAATTATCATTCAACAGTTTTTGATGGCCTCATCATCAAACAAAGCAATATTATGTGTTGGAATAGTAGGCGTGGTTATAGGTGTAACGATGAACATAATTCTTACACCAAGAATTGCCTCAATAGGTTCGGCATTAGCATGGGGATGCTCAGAACTAGGGGTATTATGCTCTGGCGCTTATTTAGTAAAAAGGGTAATGAACCTTTCATTTAACAAGAATATGATCTTTAGGAAACTAGGAGAATCAATTATTTTCTTTGCTCCCTTTATCATGCTCTTTATTCCTATTAATCATTGGATAAAATTTGCTATTTCGGGCATCTTTATATTCTTCGCTTTTGCTTGGCTTAATCTCTATAAAGACAAAAACAAATATGTGGTCGAAATATGGAATAAATTCTTGGGAAGGATTTATACTATTAAATGATAAGCTAAACGATCACATACATATTATCTTTGACAATATTTTTGAGACATGATTTGTGATATAAAGGATTTAATTATTTGTGTAATCGTTACATTACTTCTTGTTAATATTAAATGGGTACTAATTGCAGCATTGTTCCCATTCCAAATTATCAATGTGCGTAGAAATAAAATAAAAATATTGAGAAACAGAAAAGTTTACTGGCTATACCTTTTATCTGCACCATACTTAATTTGGGAAAGATTTATTATGCATGGAGGATGGCAAAGATACATGCTCTTTCAAGTTGGCCTTATACCATCATTACATTTGCGCAAATGGATTTACAAATGTCTCGGAGCGCAAATAGAACATGACGTACGATTCCATTTCAAAACAGAAATTCGTTCACCTGAAAAACTTATTGTGAGGGGGGGGGCAACCATTGGTGACAATGCTATTTTAGATGCTCGTGGAGGTCTAGAACTTGGAGAAAATGTAAACCTTTCTAGTAACGTGAGTATTTACACCCTACAACATGATTATCGTGACCCCAATTTCAATTGTACAAAACTAAATGCAAAAGTTACCATTGACAAATATGCATGGCTCGGATGCAATGTAATAGTTCTTCCTGGAGTACATATTGGAGAAGGTGCAGTATGTTGTGCAGGCTGTGTAGTTACAAAAGATGTTGAACCGTATTCTGTAGTTGCGGGTATCCCTGCTAAAAAAAATAATGAAAGACCACGTGTTCTTCAATATGAGTTTTCTAGCAAAAATGGTTGTAGACTATATTAAATATGAGAAAATATCGTAGGCGTCCAAAAATGACGTATTGCTTAAAGCCTTAAAATCTGTTACTTTTGTCCTCG
>ERZ773276.1417-NODE-1417-length-18368-cov-16.220772_pt1 | contig 18368 bp, 17 predicted proteins | sample MGYA00511386_ERZ773276 | MGnify/ENA primary metagenome ERZ773276 (study PRJEB29015, sample SAMEA2737778) | human gut metagenome | biome: human gut; feature: human-associated habitat; material: faeces | place: China | collected 2012 ...
TCGCCAACATTTTTGAAAAATTGTTGGATCAAAAAACTTTTATTTGCCTGCGGCTTATTGCTTACAGTCCATCTATCCGCAAATAAACTAAAACAGGAGGAATTTCTCATGACACCAGAAAAAATTGCAAGAATCAATGAACTTGCAAAAAAACAAAAAGCCGGAACATTAACCGATGCCGAAAAAGAAGAACAAGCTGCTCTGCGGCTGGAATACCGTCAGAGCGTTGTCGGCAACCTCAGACAACAGCTGAACAACGTGGAATTTGTAGAGCCGGACGGCAAAAAAACAAAACCTTGTCACAGCAAGAAGAAAAAATAACATTTCCTCTTGACAAGGTGAAATTGCATATGGTATAATCGTCATGAAGAAAGCAGGCAGGTCTGTTTTCTTCGTGACGATTTTTATAGTTTGATAAAAAGAATCACATAAAAAAATTGGTCGACAGACTTCTGTTGAAAGGGCAAAAACCCATTAAAATGACCATTCAAAATGTAGATGGAAGATTTTTAATGGTGTTCTGTGCCCTTTCTTAGTTTTAAATCAGCAGTACTTTAAAATTACATAATATTACAAATCAATGTACTGATTGAAAAACAGGAAAGTGCAAAGATCCTACTAAATTTCTTTTGCAAAAAGGAAAAGGAGGACTTTGCCATGTTATTAAGACCAGATTTTACATTCTACCTGAAAGGGATTTGTGTGCGGCGATATGATTTGACGCAGCATAATCCCAATGCGATTCCAATGCCGACCGCTGTCATGGACAGGGATTCCATTGTTGGCATTACCATTCACAACACGAACCGCAAACCACCGCTTTACAGCATGGGAACAGCGGAGCAGTGCGTCTGGAAAACGATGCATCAAGAACTAAAAGATGTGCGGGTACACTTCTATGTGGACGAATACGGAGCGTGGCAAACGCTGCCGTTACAGCTCGCAGGCTGGCACGCTACAGATGGGGCAGGGAACGGCAATCGCCGTACCATTGCCATTGAATGTGCGATGTCGCCGAACAATACCATAGAAGACCGGCTTTCTGAGAACAATTGTGCCAAGCTTGCCGCTTGCCTGTTGATTTGGATGAACCTGCCAAAGGCAGCCTTGTTCACCCATACCTATTGGCTGAATTGCAGAGATGGCGTGATTGGCAATCGGGAAGAATTGAATACCCATCCACATCCCTATAAGATGTGCCCGTCCTATATTCTGCCCCATTGGGATGCATTTGAGGAACGGGTCTGGGCGTACTATGACCAAATGCTTGCAACCATTGCGGCTGCATAATGAAGAATGAAACAGAAAACGGGAACGTTCAAAAAATAGCGTTCTCGTTTTTCTATAGCACGAAAAATAGAAACTGTTTCACATGAAACAACAATTTTTTGAAATGGGAGGTTGTCAAAGGATGCGTTGCACCGTTACAGCTCCATGCAAGGCATAACGGATGATTGCATGGAGCATCTGCTCATTCCGTTTACCTTGCAAATCTGGATGTGATTGGAAACAGATAGAAGGAGCAAGGTATTTTATGAAATCATTTTACGAACTACGATTTTTTTTGATTCTTTGGCTGACACAGGCATTCTCCTCACTGGGGAGTGCCATGACCAATTTTGCACTGGTGTTGTGGCTCTATCAGGACAGCGGTTCTGCTCTGAAAACCGCCATGCTCACCGTGTGCTCGTATGCCCCCTATGTGCTTTTGAGTATCTTTGCCGGCGTAATCAGTGACCGCTGGAACAAGAAAGCCGTCATGCTGGTCTGCGATAGCGTTGCAGCAGCCGGCACATTGGTGATTGTGCTTTTCTTGCAGTTGCGTCTGCTTGCCGTCTGGCATTTATATTTGCTGAATGCCTGCAATGGGCTGATGAATGCAGTGCAGTCGCCTGCCTCAGATGTTGCCACAACACTGCTCACACCGAAGAAATATTATCAGAAAACCAGCGGACTGCGTTCTTTTTCTAACTCGCTGGTTTCTATGCTGACCCCTGTCTTTGCAACGGCATTCTTTGCTTTTGGTGGCTTGAAAGCTGTGATTGCATTTGACCTCAGTACATTTGCAGTTGCCTTTTTGGTGCTGTTGCTGTGGATACCGATTCCAGAAGTTCCGCATACAACCGAGCAAACAGAATCCTGTTTGCAGGCTGCCAAGGCAGGGCTGGTCTATCTGCGGTCGAACCGAGGTATTTTCTGGCTGATTTTGTTTCTATCCAGCATCAATTTGATTGCTTCTATGCATCAGGCAGCCCTTCCAGCAAGAATTCTGCCACAGCAGGGAGAAACCGCTTTGGGCATCGTGAACAGCTGTGTTGGATTTGCCACGCTGTTGGGCAGCTTGCTGGCAGTGTTTTGTCCGAAACCGAAAAATAGAGCCACTGCTATTTGTAATTGTCTGTTGGTTGCCATGAGTACGGAAAATTTTCTGCTGGCATTCGGCAGAAATCCCGTTATTTGGTGTATCGGGTCAATATTCGGTTGGGGACTGATTCCTTTAATGCGTGCAAACTATGACGTTCTTTTCCGGAGCAGTGTGCCGAAAGAAATGCAGGGGCGTGTCTATGCCGTCCGCAACACGCTTCAATTTTTCACCATTCCAGTGGGGTATTTTCTGGGCGGCTTTCTGATAGATGATGTTTTAGAACCGTGGATGGCAGCTGCACCATCCGAATGGCTGTGGCAGTTGTTTGGAACAGGGCTTGGTTCTGGAGCAGCTGTATTGTTTGCAGGACTGGGCGTTGCCGGAGTTGCTGTATGCTTGATTTTTCGGAACAGTACTTCGCTCCGAGCCTTAGATAGCGAATAAAAATAGACCTCCGCTGCAATGACTTTTCGGTTGCAGCAGAGAGAAAAGAATTTTGAATCATCGAAAAAACCGCTTGTCTGCCTCAAAACAAGCGGTTTTTTTGTTGGATGGCTGGGAATGTTTCCCGTGAAACACTTTACTTTTTTGAAAAAATGTGGTATACTGCTTGTATGTGTAAATTCGTATAGAAAGGAATGAATCTATGGGACTCGTTTATGCAATTGCCAACCAGAAAGGCGGCGTGGGAAAAACCACAACCGTAGTGAATCTGGCTGCTTATTTTGGGGCTCGTGGTAAGCGGGTTTTGTGCATTGATATTGACCCGCAGGGCAATACCACCACTGGCCTTGGCATTAAAAAACGGTCGCTGACCGCCTCTTCTTATCATGTATTAAATGGTTCGGCGAAAATTGCCGATGTCATTCAGCAGACGGAATATGAAAATGTTTCGATTGTTCCGGCAAGGGATGAGTTAGCAGGCTGTGAACTGGAACTGAGCCAGATGGAATATCGGGCAACCCGTTTGCGGATGCAGCTGTTGACTTGTAAAGCCGATTATGATTATATTTTCATTGACTGTCCGCCGGCATTGGGACTGCTGACTTTGAACGGTCTGGCGGCAGCAGATGAAATCATTGTACCGATGACCGCAGAATTTTATGCGTTGGAGGGGCTTTCGCAGCTGATGACCACCATGAAAGCAGTGCGTGCAAATCTGAATCCGTCGCTGAAAATTGCTGGCATTCTGTTTGTCATGTTTGACCCACGACTGAATGTTTCCCGTCAGGTGGAAGAAGAAGTTGCGAAGTATTTTCCAAATCAGATTTTCCGGACGAAGATTCCGAGAAATGTACGGCTTTCGGAAGCACCGAGTTATGGAAAACCCGTGATGTATTACGATAAAAATTCCAAGGGAGCGGAAGCGTATGCAGAACTGGGGATGGAGTTGCTGGGAGAAACACCACCGCCGAAAGAAAAGAAGCGATTTCAGCTGTTCCATCGCAAAAACAAAAATTAACGCCATTGTTTTCACGCCGTAGGCGAACGAAAAAGTTTTTCGGTGCAGCAGTTTTTCAAAAATGCTGCCGAGGTGTGGGCGAGTAGCCCACATTTGCGAAGCAAATTTGTTTTTGAGAATTGTTGTTCCTGCTGCAATTGCATTTATGAAAACTGTCCCATTTGCAATTTGATTAGTTTTATGAGGCAAGTTGCAAATTCAGACAAGGCAACGGGGCAATTGCAGCACGCAGGCAGGCAAAAGCAGGGGTGGAACCCCCTTTTGCCGGACGAGAAAGATCGTTTTTCCTAGGAATATGGCATCTCTAAGAGCAATTCAAGCAGTGTTTCACATGAAACATCACACAAAATCATTTACATAGAAAGGGGGCGGGTATCTATGGCAATTGGCGGACTGGGCAGCGGTCTGGATTTTTTATTTGATGAAAACACAGCAGAAGTACCAGTAAAACGAACCCTGCGGCTCTCTGAAATTGAGCCGAACCGAGAACAGCCCAGAAAAACATTCAGCGAAGAAGCCATCTCAGCTTTGGCGGATTCCATCCGACAGTATGGGATGTTGCAGCCGATTCTGGTTCGTCCATACGGCATGACCTATCAGATTGTTGCCGGAGAACGGCGTTGGCGAGCTGCAAATCTGCTGGGACTGGAAGAAGTGCCAGTCATCATCAAGGAGTTTTCCGACAAGGAAACCATGCAGATTGCATTGATTGAAAACCTAGTGCGAGAGGACTTGACACCGCTCGAAGAAGCAGCCGGTTTCCGTGATTTGATGGATCAGTTTGATATGACACAGGAAGCCGTTTCCAAGTCCATTGGTCGTTCCCGGAGTGCGGTTGCAAACGCTCTGCGGCTGTTGCAGCTGCCACAACCACTGCAAGAACTGCTGGAGTGCGGAAAAATTACTGCTGGACATGCACGGGCATTGCTGGCAATTTCTGACCCAGATTTGCAGCTGGAAACTGCAAGACGCTGTGCCGAGGACGGCATGACCGTACGGGCAGTGGAAAAGCTGGCAGCTGAACAGGCAGCAAAAGCAGAAAAGCCTGCGAAAAAACGCAAGACGACTGACCAGTACTACAAAGAAATGGAACTGGAACTGACCGACCGACTACAGCGAAAAGTTTCGGTTACCTATGGAAGAAAAAAAGGAACGCTGATGCTGGAATTTTACAACAAAGAAGACCTTGCATCACTGGCAAAACAGCTTACAGAGCTGGCAGAACAGGAATTCTGAGCAAAGGAGAATAACAGATGCTTGCAGCTGATGAAAAACAAACTGCCCTGCAAACCATTCAGGCAGTGGTAACAGCCATTGCACAGAATCATTATGCAGCGATTCCCACCCTGCTTTCCCGTTCCGACCTCCCAATGGAAGAATTACAGGGCGAAATCGAACGGGTGCTGCGGTTTCAGAAAACAACGGTTGCACCGTTTTCGGAATCGTTCGCTGATTTCTATGAAGACGAAGATGGAGAAGGATTTGAAATCGATTATCGGTTGACAGAATCCCTGATTCTGACCTTTGAAGGTTTTCAGCGAGAAGGTACGCTGCAAATTGTGCTGGAAGATGTTACAGCAAAAAATTTTTAATTTTATGATGTTATTAGAAAGAGGAACAGGATTAACGTGGCAAAAAATATTTTATTAAGTCCAATTTTAAAATGGGTTGGAGGAAAACGACAATTGTTGTCACAAATTGTTCCTCTTATTCCAAAACAATTTTCTACGTATGTAGAACCATTTATAGGTGGTGGTGCTGTTTTATTTGAATTACAGCCTAAAAGAGCAATTATAAATGATTACAATGAAGAATTAATAAATGTTTATCAAACAGTGCGAGATCATACAGAAAACCTAATTGCTGAGTTGGAAAAACATAAGGAAAATAATTCAGAAGAATACTATTATGAAATACGTTCTTTAGATAGAACTTATGCGTATGAAAATTTGTCTGATGTTCAAAGAGCAGCACGAATTATTTATTTAAACAAAACTTGTTATAATGGATTGTATCGTGTAAATTCTTCAGGTCAATTCAATTCGCCTTATGGAAGATATAAAAATCCTAATATAGTAAATGCTGTTACAATTCGAGCAATGGCAAATTATTTGAAAGAAAAGAAGATTGATATTCAATGTGGCGATTATCGATGTACTTTAAAAGGATTGCGAAAGGGAGCTTTCGTCTATTTGGATCCACCATATATGCCTATTTCAACTTCTTCGTCATTTACTGGTTACACAGAAAATGGGTTTTCTTATGAACAACAAAGGCTATTAAAATTAGAATGTGATAAACTTCGAGAAAAAGGTATTTCTTTTCTGCAGTCTAATTCAGATTGTGATGCGATTCGAGAATTATATCAAGATTATGAAATTTATACAGTTCATGCTAAACGGAGTATCAATAGTAATGCTACAAAGCGTGGAGAAATCAATGAGGTGTTAATACGATATGTCCCGGGGTAAAAAAGATTTTTCTGTAAATGAAGCTTGGGTAGAATTGATTAAAAAATACGATATCGAAAATATTGTAAAAAGAAAAGGATATTTTCAAATTAATTCAAAGCAAATAAAAGAATATAAAGAACCACGACTTATGGCAAAATGGGATAGTTCTGATTGTTTACCAAAAGTGTTACAAGATAAACATCTTAATATTCTTCCAGAAAGTCGCAGTTCTTATGTGATGGGAGATTTTTTGCTTTATCAAGAGATACCAGAATTAAAAGAGCATGTTAGTAAAATGGCACATGTTGATTTACCAGAGTATGAATCTATCGATATTCACCATGTACATTCTGAAGCGAATGCAATTCATGTAATGACTTTAACTGGTATTTTGGATGATTTTTTACAAGTAGAGAGAAATGTTGCAACTTTTAGTGGGAGAATGGGAACAGGAAATTTTGATTTTTATGTAGATACATTTTATGGTGGAAAACAAAATATTCATGTTAGCAAAGCACAATGTGAAATTGATGGTGGATTTGAAAATGATGATTCTGTTGTCATTATAGAAGCAAAAAATGTCGTGCATCGAGATTTCCATATTCGACAATTATATTATCCATATCGTTTATGGAAAGAAAAAGTAAAAAAACCAATTCGATTAGTTTTCTCTGTTTATTCTAATATGATATATCGCTTATTTGAATATCGTTTTGATGAGATAGAGGATTATTCATCCATTTCTTTGGTTAAAAGTAAAAATTATTCTCTGCAAGACACAACTATCACACAAGAAGATTTATTAAATGTACGAAGAGATACAGAAATAACAGAAAATGATGATAAAGATAAAAGAAAAGTGTCTTTTCCACAAGCAAATGTAATGGAAAAAGTGATTTCTTTGATGGAAAACTTATATCATAATCCAATGACAAAGCAACAAATTGCAGAACTGATGAATTTTGATGAACGGCAGTCTGATTATTATTATAATGCGGGTTGCTATTTGGAATTGTTTCAAAAAGCAGAAAATAATGATAGGGAATTGACTCGTTTGGGAGAACGTGTTTTTAAAATGAATTATAAAGAACGGCAATTGCACATTGTAAGTTTGATTTTAAAGCATAAGATTTTTGCTGATTTCTTTGATTCAATAGTAAATACTGGAAGCCTTCCAAATAAAAAAGAGATAGAAGAAAGAATGATAGCTTTAAATATTTGCAATAACTGTGATACGCTTTCAAGGCGTGCAAATTCAGTATTGGGATGGTTAAAGTGGATTTTTAATTTAACTAATATTTAGCTTTAAAAGCCAATTTATTTGGCTTTATAATTTTATTTTTTTAAAAACAGAAAGGAACATTCTCATGATTGACATGAAATTAATCCGGACAAATCCGGAACTGGTAAAGGAAAATATCCGCAAGAAGTTTCAGGACGAAAAACTGCCGCTGGTAGATGAAGTGCTGGATTTGGACAAGCAGTTCCGGGAAACCAAGATGACTTGTGATGACCTCCGGAACCAGAGAAAGACCATCAGCAAGAAAATCGGTGCATTGATGGGACAGGGCAAAAAGGACGAAGCAGAATCCGTCAAGCAGGAAGTGGCTGCCATCGGTGCAAAGCTGGACGAACTCGAACAGAAGGAAACCGAACTGGAAGCAGAAATTCGGAAGAGAATGCTCGTTATCCCGAACATCATTGATGAAAGCGTTCCGATTGGCAAGGACGACAGCGAAAATGTGGAAGTAGAACGCTTTGGCGAACCGGTTGTTCCGGATTTCCCGATTCCTTATCACGTTGACATCATGGAAAACCTGAACGGAATTGACATTGATTCTGCTAGAAAGACCAGCGGTAACGGCTTCTATTATCTGTGCGGCGATATTGCTCGCCTGCATTCCTGCATTCTGAACTATGCACGGGATTTCATGATCAACAAGGGCTTTACCTATTACATTCCGCCGTTCATGATTCGGAGCAGCGTTGTTACCGGCGTTATGAGCTTTGCAGAAATGGAAGGCATGATGTACAAGATTGAAGGTGAAGACCTCTATCTGATCGGTACGAGCGAACACTCCATGATCGGGAAATTTATTGATACCATTTTGCCGGAAGGCGACCTGCCGCAGACCCTGACCAGCTATTCTCCATGCTTCCGGAAGGAAGTGGGTGCACACGGTCTGGAAGAACGGGGCGTTTACCGGATTCACCAGTTTGAAAAGCAGGAAATGATTGTTGTCTGCAAGCCGGAAGAAAGCATGGACTGGTTCCACAAGCTGTACAGCTACACGGTAGAACTGTTCCGCAGCATGGATATTCCGGTTCGGACACTGGAATGCTGCTCTGGCGACTTGGCAGATCTCAAGGTGAAGAGCATTGACGTAGAAGCATGGTCGCCAAGACAGAAGAAGTATTTTGAAGTCGGCAGCTGCTCCAATCTGGGCGATGCTCAGGCAAGACGGCTGGGCATTCGGGTCAAGGCAGCAGACGGCAGCAAGTACTTTGCACACACCTTGAATAATACCGTTGTTGCACCGCCGAGAATGCTGATTGCTTTCTTGGAAAACAACCTGAACCCAGACGGCAGCATTCGGATTCCAGAACCGCTCCAGCGGTATATGTTTACCGACTGCATCCGTCCGAAGCAGAAATAAGGGACAGAAAAAGGGGAATGATGAAGATTTGTTTCCCGTGAAACAATGAGAAAGGATTTTTTTATGGAAAACAAACAGCAGCCCGTTGTGAATATCTGCGGCTCTTGTATTTTGCGAGATACGTTCTATTATCAGGGCGTATACGGCAAAGAAAAAGATGGCGGTTACCGCATCAATCGGTATGTGAACTTCTTCTCTCCGCTGGCGTTGGAACAGCCGCCCATTCCGATTTATGACCGGAAAGCCTATGAAGCATTTGATTTAAAGCCGTTCGGACTGACGAATTTCTTCCGCCGCTGTCGGCGGCTGGACTTCGAACGCAGCTTTATGGAGTATCTGAATGACCCAGCAGATTTTTTGCTGGTGGATACAGTCATGTTTCGGTTTCAGCCCTATCAGATGCAGGTAAACGAGCAGAAGTTAATCTGCCATGGAGAACATCGTCCTGCATTGGAAGCAATGGTAAAACAGGGCATTCTTCCGCAGCTGGATGCAGAAGTATTTTCGTTTGAATCGCTGTCAGAAGAAGAACTGCGGCATCGGTTGCAGGTCTATGCAAATCAGCTCAAAACGCTCTGCCCGGAAGAACGAATCATTTTGGTAGAAACCCGGCATGTCTTTTTGCAGATTGACCATGCGAATCATGTGAAATCCTTTTCATCGACTTCGCAGAAGATTTATCGGGATGGAAACCGGAGAATGCAGAAAGTGTTTGGAATTTTACGGGAGTTATTGCCACAGGCACATCTAATTCCGTTTCCGAAGCAAGTGCTGGCAGAAACTGAGCATCGGTTGGGTGTAAGCGGATTGCATTATACACGGGAATATTACGAGTATTGTTTTCAAGCAGTTGAAACGATTCGGAAGGGACTCCCACGGGAAACCGAACAGCAACAGATTCAGGCACTTTGTGATGCCTGCACGATGCAGTATACAGAAACCTATGCAGGATATATTGAAGAATCGTTTGCGGCGGTGGATGTGAAGAAAAATCAACTGCAAGCAGAACGAGATCGTTTTTTGAAGTATGCAGACTTTTTCCGCCTATATCTGGAACAGCATGCCGATGTTGTGCGGTTCTGCTATAAAAAGCAAATCCGAACGATTGGCTTGTATGCCCAGAATCGCATTACCTTGTATCTGCGTCCAATTTTGGAAGAAGCTGGAATTCATGTGCGGTTTATCGTAGAGAACTTGCCGAAGAGCGAACAGGAAAAAATGAAAGATTTTCCGCAGCCATTTACATTGCTTTCTCGTTCCGCAGAACAATATCCGGAAACAGATGCAGTTTTGGTGGCAGATGTTATGTCACCGGATACCATTGCAGCGGCTTGCCGGAAGCGAACAACTGCACCAGTCTACACGGTGTATGATTTGCTGGAAAAGAAGCCATAAAAATAGTTGGAAAAATCAATCATCATAAGAAAACCGACCGTTTCCACGCAGCTGGAAGCGGTCGGTTTTTCATAAGATAGAAAATGGAGGAGGGTGTCTGAATTCCGGCGATTTCTTTCTTTTTTGCCGGAGAAAGGAAAAACTCGTTTTGCAGGATTGTCTCTTTTCTTGTCAGGGGAATCGCCCCGTGTTGATAGATTGCAGTCGTGGAATCATGTTGAATTTAGCAAAATAAAATTAAGAGAGCGGCAGCCGATTGTGTGGCGGTTGTTCGCTATGTACATTCTGCTGCGGAACAGGAATCCGAATCCGGTATTCGATGTGCGTATCAGATTGCAATTTTTGTGCATCAGCAGAAATGCCAGCAGCCTGCATGGTTTCGACTGCCTGATGAATGGTGTGGGCGAATGCCCGAACATTCTGAAAGACGGTGTTCCGTTTCCGATATGGTTCTCTGGAGGGATGCTGTCCAATTTTTTCTTCGACCGCAGCCTCTGTTTTTTCCACGTTCAGGTTCTGCTTAATCACTTTATCGAGAATCTGAAGGCGTTCTTCCGGTGCTCGCAGGCGGAGTAAAGCCCGAGCATGACGTTCCGTCAGGTTATATTGCAGGATGATGTCCCGTTCGGTTTCTGTCAGGCGGAGCAGCCGCAGTTTATTTGCAATAGTGCTTTGTGCCTTGCCCAGCTTTGCAGCAGCATCTTCCTGTGTCATACCGTAGTGGGAAATTAGCCGTTCAATGGCACTTGCTTCCTCGAAGAACGAGAGGTTTTGTTGCTGGATTTGTTCAACCAGTGCTAAAATTTCCGCATTGCGGGAATGATTGTCCGAGAGAATACAGGGAACAATCTGCAAGCCTGCTAATTTTGCAGCTTGAAACTGTTCGCTGCCGGATACCAGTTCATACCGTTGGTCTGCGTTTTTCCGAACGGGGAACGGCTGGAGAATGCCAGTCTGTGTAATGCGGTTTGCAAGAGCCTGTAATGTTTTTGGGTCTTGCTGATTGTCTGGTTGACAGAGGATGTCACTGATGCGGACGGCAAGAATGGGACGTTGCCGTCTTTCTTTTGTTGAGGTTAAAAATCCTGTCATCATGAAGTTCCTTTCCTTTCATGGGTCATTCTTGATTCCTTTTGATTGTCTTCATTATAGCATGATTCTTTCGAAATCTCAACAAAATATTTTCTTAATATTTCAGCAAAAATCATGATTGCCTCTGAAATGTCGCAAAAATTCGCTTGGAAAGGAGCAATTTCGAGGAAAAATGCAGGGGATTTATCAGATATTTTGCGATGAAAAGTGGGTAGAGAGCGGAAGCATTTGACGAAAAGGTGCAGGAAGCGTGCGATGGGAACAAGAAATGCGGAGGAAAGGCGGAAAGCGGCAGGAAAGCACAGAAAGGAAAGTTTTTCGGTGAAGCTGGAAGTGGTTGCAAAATACGAGCCGCAGGCAAAATAAAAAGTTTTTTGATCCAACAATTTTTCAAAAATGTTGGCGAGGTGTGGGCGAGCAGCCCACATTTGCGAAGCAAATAACAAAACTGCACAATGAAATGCAACAAAAATCTAAGAGAGAATCGAAAGAATCGCAATTGCCTTGAAAATGAGAAAGTTGCAAATATGGGACAAGGTTTTAGGGGCAATTGCGATTCCCAAGGCAAGCTGGGGATGTGCCCCAGCCTTGCCGAACCGGATTGAGGTGGTTTCTCTAAGAGAAGTTGCTCTTAGGAAAACCACTTGCGTATGGTTCGGCAGAATCGCTTTGCTGTCTGCCTCTGTGCTGTTCGCCGGTGGTTGCGTTGTCCGAATTGGTTTTGCATCTCTCTTCGATTACAGTTTCTATGAAGTACTTTTGCTTTTAAAATGGCGAACAGCATTTTTACCAATTCTTTTTAGATTCCAATATCTCTTATCGTTCTGTTCTTTGCAGGGGACAGCTGTCCCCTGCACCCCTCGCCAAGCTGAGCCAGCTTGACCGCAGTTGCCTGCGGCTCGGTTCTTACAACCAATATAAAAACCCGACTCATCCACACCATTCCAGTGCGGATGAGTCGGGTTCTTCTTTTTATCAATCGGAAATTCGCATCAAATGCTTAGCCCATAACCACTTCAACAGTGTGAACGCCGCCATCAAATACCGGCAGAACGTTGCCTTCAATCTGCTTACCATCAACGGTAACAGACTGAACACCCTTGCAGATGTGCTTCGGGTTCTTTACAGTGATTTCGTAAGTGTTGCCACGGAACTGTCTGGAAACAGTGAAACCATCCCATTCATGCGGAATAGACGGGTCAACCTTCAGACCGTTCCAATCCGGAATAATACCCAGAATGTACTGAGAAACTGCAACAAAGTTCCATGCTGCTGTACCAGTCAGCCAGCTGTTCTTTGCTTCGCCGTGCCGCTTTGCATCCTTACCAGCAATCATCTGTGCGTATACATACGGTTCAGTTCTGTGCAGGTCAGAGTACTTTTCTTCTCTGTAAGCCGGAGCAATCTTGCTGTAGTATTCAAATGCCTTGTCGCCGTGGCCAACAAATGCTTCTGCACAGATAATCCATGCATTGTTGTGGCAGAAGATACCAGCATTTTCCTTGTAGCCTGCCGGATAAGTAGAAATTTCACCGTATTCAATGTAATACTTGGTGAATGCCGGCTGATTCAGGCTCAGACCGTGTTCAGAGTTCAGCCACTTGTCAACGCTTTCCAGAGCCTTCAGGTCTGCACCAGTTTCCTTACCGCAGCCGCCCATAACAGCGAAGCCCTGCGGTTCGATGAAGATCTTGCCTTCTTCACATTCGTGAGAGCCCATCTTCTTGCCGAAGTCATCATATGCACGCAGGAACCATTCGCCGTCCCAGCCGTACTTCATGATGTTGTCCTTCATCTTGTCAATAGCAGCCTGTGCCTTGTCAGCAGCTGCATCGTCGCCCTTCAGACGGCACATTGCAACGTATTCCGGACCTGCATAGGTGAACAGAGCAGCAACCATAACGGATTCTGCAATCTTGGAATACTTGTCTTCGCCGTACTTCGGAGAAGTAGAAGTCTGGAAGGATTCGCCCGGTTCAGAAGAGAAGCAGGACAGGTTGATGCAGTCGTTCCAGTCTGCACGCATTGCCAGCGGCAGGCCGTGCGGGCCAACATTTTCAAATACATGATAGAAGCTCTTTTCGAGGTGATCCATCATAGTCTTTGCCTTGTTTTCATCGTTGTCATACGGAACCTTTGCATCCAGAATGCTGTAGTCGCCGGATTCCTTGATGTAAGCTGCAACAGACAGGATCATCCACAGCGGGTCATCGGAGAAGTCGCCGCCGATTTCGTTGTTGCCCTTCTTGGTGAGCGGCTGATACTGGTGATAGCATCCGCCATCTTCAAACTGGGTAGAAGCGAGGTCGATCAGACGTTCTCTTGCACGATCTGGAATCTGGTGAACGAAGCCCAGCAAGTCCTGGTTGGAGTCACGGAAGCCCATACCACGGCCGATACCGCTTTCGAAGTAAGAAGCAGAACGGGACATGTTAAAGGTAACCATGCACTGATACTGATTCCAGATGTTGACCATACGATTCATCTTGTCATCTGGAGTCTTTACAGTGTACTTAGACAGCAGGTTGTTCCACATTTCCTTCAGAGCAGCCAGACCAGCAGCCACCTTTTCCGGTGTGTTGTACTGTTCCATCATTGCATATGCTCTGGACTTGTTCATAGAACCATCTGCATTGAACTTTTCTTCTACTGGATTTTCAACATAACCCAGGATGAAGACCAGCTGCTTGGATTCGCCCGGCTGCAAGGTGATTTCCTTGTAGTGGGAAGCAATCGGAGACCAGCCGTCTGCAACAGAGTTGGAAGCCTTACCAGCTGCAACAACCTGCGGATTTTCAAAGCCGTTGTACAGACCCAGGAAGGATTCTCTGTCGGTATCATAACCGTCAATGGTATCATTTACGGTGTAGAACGCAAAGTGGTTTCTTCTTTCCTTGTATTCGGTCTTGTGGAAGATGGTAGAATCCACAATTTCAACTTCACCAGTGTTGAAGTTCCGCTGGAAGTTGGTGGAGTCATCCTGTGCATTCCACAGACACCATTCTACGAAAGAGAACAGCTTGAAGGTCTTTGCTTCGTTGCTTTCGTTCTTGAGAACAACGCTCTGGATTTCGCCGTTGTAATCCTGCGGAACGAAGAATGTAACTTCTGCGGACAGACCGTTTTTCTTACCAGTGATGACGGTATAACCCATACCGTGACGGCATTCATAGCTGTCCAGTTCGGTTTTTACCGGAGCCCAGCCTGGGGACCAGATGGTATCATTGTCCTTGATGTAGAAGTAACGTCCGCCCATATCAACCGGAACGTTGTTGTAACGGTATCTGGTGATTCTGCGGAGACGAGCATCTTTATAGAAGTGATAGCCGCCGGCGGTGTTGGAGATGAGGGAGAAGAACGCCTGTGTGCCGAGGTAGTTGATCCACGGGTACGGGGTCTTCGGATTCTGGATGACGTATTCCTTATTCACGTCGTCGAAGTGTCCAAATTTCATAACAGATTCCTTTCTATGATTCGTAATCAGACGGGAGCGTCCGGCAATCTACCGACTCAAAACGCCCGTTCCGTTTTATTATATCATAAGATTCATAAAATGGCAACCGCTTTTTGAAAAATAGATGCAGAAATTTCAGTATGATTTTCCGTCACATTGCACAATGGCACAGCATCCGCAGCGGACTTTTAAAAAATGGGGGACTGAGAGGGGGAAATTTTCTATTATCTGTGTTTGCTGTTTAAGCAGTCGGTTGCTGGGTAGTAAGACGAATATCGCCCGTATCGACCCGAATAGTGAGCGTATTCAGGGCATTGGGGACTTGATAGCCGTTCTTTTTGCCGTCAATCGAAACCGAGCCAACATCTGTATCTGCATCAATGGAAGTGTTGTTGACATCGGCAAGGAGTGAGCCTTTGACATCGCCAACATCACTTTTGATGGTGCAAACTTGATAGAACGTGCAGTCTTTCAGACGGATGTCGCCCGTATTGCTTTCAATCGTAGCCGCAGAAAATTCACTGTCAGACAGGTGCATACTGCCAATCTGCGTGGAAATAGCACTGCTGCCGTGGAATGTGCAGTCAGTCAGTTCCAAGTCACCGGTATCTTGCTGAATATCGGTTTGTTCCCGTATCTGTACTTCCTGAAGTGAGAGGCTGCCAATATTGTTTGTAATGGAGCAGCTCTTTCCAGTGATGGATTGTAAATCCATATCTCCGGTGTCACTTTTTAAAGAGATGCGGTCAGCGTGAACATTCTGCAAAGTCAGGTTTCCGATGTCGTTTTGCAGTTCCACTTGTTCATAGACATTCATCGGCAGGGAAAGCGTAATGGTGGAAGTGGGAGGATTGACACCCATTTGAAAATACTGATACCATTTGCGATGTTCTGGAACAGCGTTGATGCAGAGCTTGCCGTCTTCGACTGTAACCTTGATGGTGTTTTCCGGCATATTAGTGGCGGTTACGGTGCAAGTGTCCGTATCGGTTGCCTTTACAACTATATTTGCAGTGTTGGAAATCAGCTGCATGCTGGTGAATGGTTCGGTCACTTCAAAGTAGCGGTCTTTGAGGTTTAGGGCTTCGCCGTATTTTTCAGCGTTCCAAGCACCAGCCCCCACGCTGATTCCTGTTACAATTAGCCCAGCAAGCAGCAGCCCACAGGCGTTGAGATAATAACATTTACTGAACGGTTTCATAAGCAACCTCCTTCTTCATCCAGCGGCGGAATTTCTGCCACAATAATTTGTGTACGTTCCAAAGTCCAATGATGGCGAGCAGGCAGGGCTTCCAACAAAGCATGGTTAAACCACCGCCAGCGAGTGCCCAGCCAATTCCCTGTAATCCGATGGGATAATAGATGGAAAAGTAGCCGATGCCGCCAATCAGCGAACCAATGCTGCCGGCTGCTAAGGCAATTGGGAACACTGCCAGCACGACCCAAGCGGTGACGAGCAGGGCGAACCATGCCGCCAGAATGCCAATCCAAAACGGAAAGGTCAGAATGATCACGGTTAACTTCCAGCCGAACGTTGTTTTCTTTTTCCCCGGAACGGTGGGCTTTCCGTCATGGAGCAGGCGATCGGCTGCTTCTTCGGGGGAATCGGTGGGAATGCCGCCATCTTCAAAATAGCCGTGATAAAATGCCAACGCTTCGTTGCGGTCGTCCTCGGGTGCATCTTTCAAAGCACGTTCCAGACGGGAGAGATATTCTTGTTCAGTCATTGTGCATCCTCCTTTTTGGTTAAAAACTGATCAACTTGTTGTTTGTACTGCTGCCATTCGGAACAGTAGGCTTCCAGAGCCGTCCGTCCGGCATCGGTGATGTGGTAATACCGGCGGTTTCGCCCTTGATAGGGCTGGTCATAGGTTTGTAGGTATTCGTTTTTTTGCAGTCGCCGCAAAACGGGATAGAGTGTGGACTCTGAGATTGAGAACACGCTTTGGATTTGGTGGGTGAGTTCATAGCCGTAGGTGTCGCCCTGTGCAACGCAGGCGAGCACCACAGCATCCAGTAAGGCGGTACTGACAGAAAAAGCTGCCATGGAATCAACTCCTTTCAATGGGGATGGTTTGTGGTTGGTTGCAGGATACGAGCCGCAGGCAAATAAAAAGTTTTTCGGTGCAGCAGTTTTTCAAAAATGCTGTCGAGGTGTGGGCGAGTAGCCCACATTTGCGAAGCAAATTCAATTTTGCAGTTTGGTTTTCCAGCTGCAATTGCATTTTTTAAAATTGTCTAATTCGCAATTTGATTGTTTTTATGAAACAAGTTGCAAATTCGGACAAGGCAACGGGGCAATTGCAGTACGCTGGCAGGCAAAAGCAGGGGTGAAACCCCCTTTTGCCGGATGCGAAAGACCGTTTTCTCTAAGAGCAATTTTTGCTTTGTTTCATGTGAAACACTGCTCTTAGGAAAACCACCCGAATCCAGTTCGGCAGAATCGCTTCGCTGTCTGCTTTAAATTATCCGATAAAAACAAGCCGTAAAATGCCCAAGATGAGCAAATGAACCGGATAAAAAAGATAGAAAAACCATTTTGAGAACACTTTTCCCTTTTCTATACGCTTGCCGTTATAGAAGAATACAATGCAAACCGCAGCCATTCCCATTCCGACGATACTTAGCAGGGCATACAATATATTTGTAGAAAAAGGAAATCTTCCAAGCCCGCCCAAGAAATTAAATGTCCCAAAAATCACTATGGAAAGGCAGAACGCAATCTTTGTGCGGTGTTTAGAATTATTTGCCCAAACAAATAGCAGCGTAAATATCGGTGCAAGCAACGCCCAATCACAAAAAAGGCTGATGATAACTGCAAGAATTATCAGACATACTTTTGCAAATCTGTTTTTTATTGTATCAAGAATATATAAAATTCCAAAGCAAATACAAAGTGTAAACAGCATATTGAAACCATAAAATTCGATTATACCATTTTTGGTAAAAGCGAAACAGTATGGAATCTCCGAAATTAGAGCAAATACAAATAATCGTAATATGTATATTTTCTTTGAATGTGTGTAGTGATAACCCTCGACCAAAAAATAAGTCATGGTAATTGCGGTAAAGTATCCAATAGCAAGGAAAGATTCACATAGCCATGTGCCGGATGATAAAAAAATAGTCGCAATATGGTTGAGAAGCATCGTAAACATTGCAATATACTTTATTATATCACGGTTGAAAATTTGATAAGGTTTATTTGATATTTCCGTATGCATCGTTTATTTGATACCTCCTGCTTTGTTTTCCGCTTTCTTAGGAAAACCAATTGCGTACGGTTCGGCAAGGCTGGGGCACATCCCCAGCTTGCCTGGGAATCGCAATTGCCCCTGAAACCTTGTATTTCATTACAACCTTTAGACTTTAAAGGCAATTGCGATTCTTCCGATTTTCTCTTAGATTTTTGTTTTGTTTCACGGTGCAGTTTCAATTTGCTTCGCAAATGTGGGCTGCTCGCCCACACCTCGGCAGCATTTTTGAAAAA
>ERZ773276.1418-NODE-1418-length-18368-cov-8.690712_pt1 | contig 18368 bp, 18 predicted proteins | sample MGYA00511386_ERZ773276 | MGnify/ENA primary metagenome ERZ773276 (study PRJEB29015, sample SAMEA2737778) | human gut metagenome | biome: human gut; feature: human-associated habitat; material: faeces | place: China | collected 2012 ...
GCACCTCGCTCGCCGTATCGGCACTTAGAATTATGCGGTATTGCCTTTACTTTTTCTTTGTGCTGTTGACAAATCAAGAACTTTGCAGTATACTGGCAACTATTGTTGAGCAATCATGCAATGGCAGAAAGGGAAAGCAAAGTGAAAACGAAAGCAAACACGAAAAAGAAACTTCTAATCGCAGCGGGCGTAGTGGTCATTGCGTTGGCTGCGGCGCTGATATTTATCAGTAATTATCTGGTCAATTATGCGATTGGCCGCAGCGGCAACGGTGGTGACCGAGAGGTGGCACTGGAGGTGGATGCACCGGCGGACAGTGTTGAGGCGGTCATGGAGGACAACCGCGCGGCATATAAAAGTAAGATCGATACTTTCACGAAGGAACACCCTGGCCGGGATGTGACCCTGACCGCGGACGACGGCCTGACCCTGCACGGCGTTTACTACGCCAATGCAGAGACCGCTGACACGCACCGTTGGGCCCTTGTACTGCACGGATACCGCGGTGACTACACAGGTGCCCTGCAGTTGGCAGCGCCCTATTATGAAGCTGGCTATCAGGTGATCGCACCCGACCTGCGGGCCTGCGGCGAGAGCGAGGGCGACTATGTAGGCATGGGGTGGCTGGACCGCGAGGACATACTGCGCTGGATCGATTTCATCCTTGCGGACGACCCGGAGGCGAAAATTGTTATCCACGGCATCTCAATGGGAGCGGCTACAACGATGATGACGGCAGGGGAGAGCACACCCGACAATGTGAAAGCCTTCGTGGAGGACTGCGGCTACACCAGTGTGTGGGATATTTTTTCCAGTGAGCTGCAGCTGCGGTTCGGGCTGCCGGAGTTCCCGATTTTGTATACGGCCAGCGGTGTCGCCAGGCTGCGCGCAGGGTACAGCTTCACCGAGGCGAGCGCCCTTGCGCAGGTAGCGCGCTGCGAAAAGCCTATGCTTTTTATCCACGGCACGGCGGACGACTTCATCCCCTACGAGATGATGGATACACTGTACAATGCCAAGCCCGGCGACAACAAGGCCGAGCTGACCGCTGAGGGCGCGGGCCACGGTGAGGCCATGTACGCGCTGGGGGACAGCTACTGGGATACGGTGTTTGATTTTATTGCGCCTTATATGGCGTAATGCGTCGGATTCGATAGGAAAAAGCGGCACGGCGAAGGCTGTGCCGCTTTTGTGCTGCCTGGGCAGGATACGGCGTACAATGCAGCAGGGGAGGGGTGAGAATGCAGTATACCGTTATCGAGTTTTTCCAGTCGGAAACCGAGAAGGAGCGGCGGCGAAACCTTGAACGCCTTTTACAACAGCTGCGGCTGATAAACGGCCCAAAGGACGGCGGCACCGATGCCCCCGCGTAAGGGCTGGGCGGCGGTCTACTGCCGCCTGAGCAAGGAGGACGAGGAAAAGACCGCGCGCGAGTCCGAGAGCATCCGCAACCAGCGGGCGCTGCTGCTGGCCTGGGCTGCGGACCACGGCTACCGCATTTATAGGGTATACACCGACGAGGACTACTCCGGCATTGACCGTGCGCGGCCCGGCTTCAACGCGATGCTGGCCGACGCGCGGGCTGGCAAATTTGAGGTCATTCTGGCAAAAACGCAGTCGCGGTTCACCCGTGACATGGAGTTGGTAGAAAAATATCTGCACGGGCTGTTCCCGGAATGGGGCGTGCGGTTCATCGCGGTGCTGGACCATGTGGATACCTGCGACCCGGCAGGCAAAAAGGCACGCCAGATCAACGGACTTATCAATGAGTGGTACCTGGAGGATCTGTCCGGGAATGTGCGGGCTGTGCTGGACCACAAGCGGCGCAGCGGGAGCTACATTGCGAGCTTTGCGCTCTACGGCTACCGGAAGGATCCGCAGGATCACAGCCGTCTGCTCCCGGACGAACCCGCCGCGCAGGTCGTGCGGCAGATATTTGCGCTGTATCTGCAGGGAAACGGTACGGGCAGGATCGCCCAGACCCTCAACGCGCAGGGCGTGCCGCCGCCGTCCGCCTACCGCGCGGTCAGTGCTGGCCAGCCGCGCCCCACGCGCCGCTGTGGTGCAAGGCAACGGTGCGGCGCATTCTGTCCACGCAGACCTACGCGGGTGATCTGGAGCAGGGCCGCGTGCGCAAGCTGAATTACAAGTCCCGCAGAGTCATCCGCCTGCCGCGGGAGGATTGGATCATCGTACCCGGCACCCACGTGCCGCTCATCAGCCGGGCGGATTTTGCAGCGGTGCAGACGCGGCTGGCGGCGCATGGCGGACAGACAGCGGCAGCGCGCAACCCGCTGGCCGGGCTTGTCCGGTGCGGTGTCTGCGGAGGCAAGATGGAGCTGACCGGCGCGGCGGCGCGGCGGTACTTCCGCTGCCGCACGGCGCGTCGGAGCAAGACCGCCTGCCCGGGCCAGCCCTACTGGCCGCTGTGCGACGCCGAGGCGCTTGTCGAAAAGCAGTTGTCCCGCTATGCCGCTGCGCCGGGGCAGCTGACGCAGGACCAGGCCGCGGCCCTGCTGCAAAGCATTACCGTTTACCCGCCGCAGGACGGCACACGCCGTATAGAGCTGCGGTGGAGCTTTTAAATAGAAGTGCGCCGTGTGCCGGGCGCGCTATCCCAGGTAGGGTAGACCTCACTCGACGCGACGTTGGCGATATAGGACTGGAAGCTGACCGTTACGTTGCGGACGTTGGCCGACGGCTTGCCCAAGTGTACTGTGATCTTCTTCGGCACGACGATGCGGGCCAGTACGCTGCCGGGCAGCAGTTCCTCCGGCGCAGGGCCGCTGCCGCCGTTCCCGGCAAAAAGGGTGTGCGGCGGGATCGTGACGATGTCGGTCTCGACCTCTCCCGTGCGGCTGACGGCGGAAGCGGGGGCCGCCCCTGCGGGCAGCAGGTTCAGCCGCGCCACGGTCTGCTGGGCGTCAAAGACCTGCACGCCGTTCAGCACAAGGGGCTGCCAGCCGTCCAATGCAGCTTCAATGCGGTAGAGTGCGTAGGGCTGCACCGTTGTGTTGGCGGCGTCCAGACTGTAGGCGGCATCGGGGGCGGGCAGGTCGGCGGCTTCGGCAAAGCCGTCCGCATCGGTGACGAGCCGGGCGCGGACGCTGCCGCCCGCATCCGTTACGGTCAGGGTCACGCCGGGCAGCGGCGCGGCCTGCCCGGCAGCAGAGGTATAGATCAGTATACTGCCTTTGGACATATAAAAACACCTCCTGCCCCACGCTATGCAAACGCGCACAACTGTGTTACAATGGGGGCAGGAGGAGCGATTATGGTATATCTTTCCGGGTTCCGGTTCCCAGACCGGGCACAAGAAGCGAACTACATGGCGTTCAGCCCGCGCGCGAGGCAGACCTGTTATGACTCGTACTATCCGTTTGGATTGTTCGAGGGGCGCACGCTGCCCGAGCTGGATTTTCTTGAGATCACGATCCTGTACGGCGGCAATGGCAGCGGCAAGACGACCTTATTAAATGTAATGGCCGATGCCCTGCGGCTTTACCGCCGCGCAGAGTATAATCGCACGCCTTTTTTTGACGATTATGCGCGCCTGTGTGAGCCGCGGACTATGCGCCCCATACCCACGGGCAGCATGATTTTGACAAGTGACGATGTGTTTGACTATATGCTCGATCTGCGGGCGCTGAACGATGGCGTGGACATGCGGCGTGAGCAGATGTTTGCGGATTACAACGACCTTCGGCGGGAAAAGTTTCAGATGCACGGCATGAAGGACTATGACCGGCTCAAGCAGGTAAGCGCCGCGCGGCGATACAGCCAGTCCCAGATGGCACGCCGCACGCTGCCTGCCAATGTGCGCACCCGCTCCAATGGAGAGAGCGCATTGGCCGTGTTCAGCGAACGCATTCGTGAGGACGCACTGTATTTGCTAGATGAGCCTGAAAACAGTCTTTCACCCGAGCGGCAGCTGGAGCTTGCACGGTTTTTGCATGATTCGGCGCGGTTTTACAACTGCCAGTTTGTCATAGCGACCCACTCGCCGTTTTTACTGGCCATGCCGGGGGCGCGGATTTACGATTTGGACAGCGAGCCTATCGCAACAAAGCGTTGGACGGAACTGGAAAACGTGCGGGCAACGTGGGAATTTTTCCAGAGCCACAAAGATGAATTTAAATAAAAAATCGCCCGCAGGCGTGGTGCTGAACCATACCTGCGGGCGGTGGTGTTTATTTTAAGCAGCAGCTAGGAAATCAGGCTTTGTTGGCAGAGCCGAACAGCTCGATCTTCTCGCGGACGGTAGCCTTGATGGCCTCGGCGCCGGGAGCGAGCAGCTTGCGGGGGTCAAAGCCCTTGCCCTCGAGATCCTTGCCGGCCTCGATGTACTTGCGGGTAGCATCGGCAAAGCTCAGCTGGCACTCGGTATTGACGTTGATCTTGGAGACGCCCAGGGAGATGGCCTTCTTGATCATCTCGTCAGGGATGCCCGTGCCGCCGTGCAGGACCAGAGGAATGTTGTCGGTGGCGTTGTGGATCTTGTCCAGCGCGACAAAGTCCAGGCCCTTCCAGTTGGCGGGGTACTTGCCATGGATGTTGCCGATGCCGGCAGCCAGGAAGTCGATGCCCAGAGCGGCGATCTTGGCGCACTCAGCGGGGTCAGCGACCTCGCCCATGCCGATGACGCCGTCCTCCTCGCCGCCGATGGAGCCGACCTCAGCCTCGATGGACAGGCCGTGGTCATGGGCCAGGGCGACCAGCTCGGTGGTCTTGGCGACGTTCTCGTCGATGGAGTAGTGGCTGCCATCGAACATGATGGAAGAGAAGCCGGCCTCGATGCAGGCCTTGCAGCCCTCATAGGTGCCGTGATCCAGATGCAGGGCAACGGGAACGGTGATGCCCATGGAATCGACCATTGCGCTGACCATGGCAGCGACGGTCTTGAAACCGGTCATGTACTTGCCGGCACCCTCGGAAACACCCAGAATCACAGGGCTCTTCATTTCCTCGCAGGCGGTCAGAACGGACTTGGTCCACTCCAGATTGTTGATGTTGAACTGAGGCACACCGTAGTGGCCATCACGTGCTTTGATCAGCATTTCGGTTGCATTTACCAACATTATTCATTACCTCCACAAAATCATTGGGGTCTTGCTCGTTTCATATCCGCTTTGTGCACGGTTTAACGAACCTACAGAATTAGTATACCCCAAACAGCGGCCAAAATCAATCCAAACCGGTGTTTTTCCTGTAACAATGCGGGGATTCTGTTTCTGGCAGGGTGCAGGGGGTTACTGCCAGAAGCGCGTATATTCGATAGAATGCAACAAATTTCCATATAATGTGCAATAAGCGGCCGAAAGACAGAAAGCTTGATGAAGGACGGATTTTCAACACAGATCCACATTCGTCAAAATGATATTGGGCAATTTGGCAAAAGCGGACAGGATGCAGTTCAAAAAATTGTCATATTTCCGACTTGTATTCTACAAATTGTACGCAGGAAATCAAAAAAGATCGAACCAAAAAGTGGAAAACCTTGTGGAAAGTGTGGAATTCCACAGGCAAAACAGGCTTTAAAGCTGGACTTTTGAACTTTCTCCACAGGGTTTTCAACATGTGGAAAAATAATCGCTCTTCTACGGATTGTATACCGCGTTTTTGTGGAAAACTTTTTTCTCCGGCAAAACAGAGGGATATCTACCCAGCAGCCGGGTAAAGCTGATGCAGGGCGGCAGAACATTTCTGCAAAAAAGCGGAAACGGTCTCCGGCACCACGAACAGAAAAACTTTTGCAGGACGCGGATAAAAAACGGTAATTTGCTGGCAAACAAGGTTGGCTTATGCTATACTTCAAGATGAGTTATCATCTTCAGATTATACCGGTGCGCGGCCCAGAGTGCGGCGCGCCTTTTGGAGGGTGTGCACAGCACCTTCCGGTGATACAACGGAAGGAGAAAATCATCATGGAAGAAAAGAACCAGCCGCGCCGTCCGCGCCGCAGCCCGGAAGAGCCGCTGCAGAAGAACGAGAGCCTTGTTTATGGCAAAAATCCGGTGACCGAACTGCTGAAAAGCGGTTCCGGCGTGGACACCGTACTCATTGCTGAGGGCATGGCTCCGGCCGTGGCGGCTTACTATACCGCATTGGCAAAGGAAGCGGGTGCCACGGTGAAGCGGGTGCACCCCAACAAGCTGCGCCTGATGACCGGCACCGAGAGCCATCAGGGTGTGGCGGCATTTGCCAGCGAGATCGAATACGTGACGGTAGAAGACCTGATGGCAGCAGCCAAGGACAAGGGCGAGGCACCTTTTCTGGTGCTGAGCGATGGCATTGAAGACCCGCACAATCTGGGTGCCGTGATGCGCAGTGCTCTGCTGTGCGGTGCGCATGGCATCGTGATCCCAAAGCGCGGCGGCGCATCGGTCACGCCTACCGTCATCAAGTCCAGCGCAGGTGCCGCAGAACGCCTGCCGGTGGCTCGTGTGGCCAACATCGGCGAGACCATCCGCCGTCTGAAGGAGCAGGGTGTGTTCGTCTACTGCGCCGATATGGACGGCGTGTCTCTGCGCAGGAACAACCTGACCGGCCCCATTGCACTGGTGCTGGGCAGCGAGGGCAGCGGTGTTTCGCAGCTGGTGAAAAAGCTGTGCGACGGCGTGGTGCGGCTGGATATGGCAGCACCGGGCACCGGTGTGGACAGCTACAACGTGTCGGTGGCTGCGGGCATTATTCTGTACGAGATCCAGTCCCAGCGCGCAGCACAGCAGGCATGATCCGGCATTCGGGCCGGAACCTCAATTTGAATTACAGGAGGGACAAGAATGCCGAAAGATAAAAATAATGGCCGGGAAATGACCCCGGATGAAAAGTTCCGCTCCTTTTTCAGCACCACGGCGGTGGATATCCCGGAGGAGATGACCCGGAGAGACGAAAACCAGCCGGAGGAAAAGCCGCAGAAACGGTTTGGCCTGTTTGGCCGTGGTAAGGAAAAGCAGGAGACTGACGAAGCTGCAGCAGAGCAGCCGCAGGAAATGCCAACCGGTGAGGTGCGGCTGGGTGAGGATGCGCAGCCGGAACCGGAAGCGGATCTGGAACTGATGCTGAAGCCGGAGGCAGACCCGGAACAGGAACTGGCCCCGTGGCCTTTTCTGGAAAAGGAAGCAGAGGATGCACAGCCGGAAGCACCCGCCAAAAAGCCGGAGGAAAAATCTGCACCGCAAACGGCGGAACCCCCGGCGGCAGTGAAGCCGGAAACACCCCGGCAGAGCGCTGTCCCGGCGGCAAGACCCGCAGAGCAGCATAGCACGGCAAAGCCTCTCCGGCACCCCAAGAATGCGCCGGAGGTGCTGCTGCCGCAGGAAGAGCAGGAGCAGCAGGAGATGGCACAGCTCAAGGCGATGATCAACGGCCTGAGCGACCAGAAGCCGGAAAAGCCTGCACCGAGGGCCGAAGCAGCCCCGGCAGCAGAAACTGAACCGGCTGAAAGCAAAAAGAAACCGTCCGGTGCACCGCTGCCCGCGGCTGTGTTTGCAGCGGTAAAGGAGACGGCACCGGAGCTGCAGCCGGAACCTGTGCCGCAGCCGAAAAAAACGGAGCAGCCGGAAAAGCAGCCGGTGGCCGATTTCTTTGGCAAGGCGCAGAGCGAGGACGCACCGCAGGCACCTTTGGCCCCGGCAGAGGAGCCTGCCGCAAAAGAGGATACCATGAGTCTGCCGCTGCTGCCGCTGGACGGTGAAGAGCCGCAGCAGGCACCGGAGAAGGCACCCGCTGCGCCACAGCCGGAACTGAAAGCTGAGGCGGAGGACGCGGTGTCTCCGGAGGAACATGCCGAAACGGAGCTGACCGAGCCGGAGGCCACGGCGGATAAGCTGCACCGCATGAACGCAGAGCTGACGCTGCGCTGCGTGCTGGGCGGCATTCTGGCTGTGGTGCTGCTGCATTTTGGTTTGGTATCGGATGGGCTGCTGCCCGCCATGGCGGCGCTGGACCCGGATGCTGCCCCGGCGGCATTCTATGCTGCAAACCTGCTGCTGCTGGCAGCAAGCCTGTGCGTGGGCTTCCCGGTGCTGCGCGACGGCCTGAACGGCCTGCGCGGACGGTCTTCTTCCGAGACGATGCCGGCGCTGGCCGCAGTAGCAGCGCTGGTGCAGGCGGTTACAGCCATGCTGAACGCAAATGTTTACCGCGGCACCACCGGCATCTCGCTGCTCAGCGGCATGGCCGCGCTGGGGCTGTTCCTTGCGCTGCTGGGCAGCCGGGTGATGCTGGCTGCTGTCAAGGGCGGCTATGAGCTGGTGACCAATGGTGTGGAGTTCGAGGGCGCCTACCGCGCCAAGGACAAAGACCTGCTGCGCGCCCTTGCACGGGATCTGGAACAGAAGGACCCCTGGGTGCTGCTGAGCCGCCCGATGAAGGAAGCTGACGGCTTTGTGGAGCAGAGCTTGAGCGAACGCGCAAGCGAGCGCCGTGCACGCAAAGTTTCGTACATCCTGCTGGGCGTTGCCCTGCTCAGCGGCGTGCTGTTCCTGCTGGCAGGTGCCGGCTGGAACAAAGCGGCGGCTGCCATGGCAGCGGTGCTGTGCATGGGCGCACCGCTTTCTTCTACCCTGATCGCGGGCGTTGCCTCGCTACGGCTGCAGCGTGCGGCTGCGGCTGTGGGCGCAGTCGTGCCCGGTTGGCAGGCCATTGAGCAGCTGGGCGGCATTGATACGCTGCAGATTGATGCAGACGACCTGTTCACCGCCGACAGCGCACAGCTGGAGGATATCCGCATCTTCAAGGGCGGCCGCATCGACCGCGCCATCCTGTACGCGGCCAGCGTGTTGAACGAGAGCCACGGCACCCTGAAGGGGCTGTTCCGTCAGATCGTTGAGGAACGCACAGACATCCTGTTCCCGGTCAAGGATCTGGAGCAGCACCATGGGCTGGGCTTTTCCGCCTGGTGCGATAACAACCGCATCCTCATTGGTACCCGCCGCTATCTGGAGCAGGAGGGCGTGCCGCTGCCGGACGAGGAATACGAGATGCAGCACTCGAAGAACGGCGAGCTGCAAATTTTGTATCTGGCTGTGTCCGGCAATCTGCACGCTATGTTCGTGCTGAAATATGTGGGCGGGCGCAATGTGGCCCGCGGCCTTGCCGTGCTGCAAAAGGAGAACATCCGCCTGCTGGTCACATGCCAGGACCCCAGTCTGACTGCACACCACATTACCGAAGCATACCGCCTGCCGGAAGGCATGATCACCGTGCTGGATCAGGAGCAGTGCAACGCCATCAAGGCCGCACCGGAAGACCCGGAGGACACCTGCTGCATGATCCATCTCAAGGCGTTTGCCAGCCTGACCGGCGGTCTGCAGGCTGCGGATCAGGCCCAGAACGCCGAGAGCAGCGCCACCACGGTACAGATGGTCTCGGTGCTGTTCTCCATTATCATTGCAGCGCTGCTCACCAGTGCAGGCAGCATCTGGGAGCTTTCGGTGGCAACGGTGCTGATGTATCAGGCAGCGTGGAGCGCCCTGAGCATTGCTGTGTGTGCACTGAAGCAGCATAACTGAGAAATATTCTCAGAATAAATAGGAATTATTCTTGATTTCTCTCAAAAAATATGGTATACTCTGTTCAGAACCTGAGCCGCAGGCGAAAAAATTACCGCCGGGCTGAATGATAGAGCCGGGATCGGTCGATCCTGACAGAAGATCCGTTTTTGAAAGGAGAGCATCATGGAACTGAAGGGTACCAAAACCGAGAAAAATCTGATGGAAGCGTTTGCAGGCGAGAGCCAGGCACGCAACAAGTACACCTTCTTTGCCAGCATGGCAAAAAAAGAAGGCTACGAGCAGCTGGCCGCGATCTTTGAGGAGACCGCCGGCAATGAGAAGGAGCACGCAAAGATCTGGTTCAAGCTGCTGTGCGGCGGCGCGATCCCCGATACCCTGACTTGTCTGGACATGGCAGCAGGCGGTGAGCACGACGAGTGGACCGAGATGTACCCCCGCATGGCTAAGGAGGCCAAAGAAGAGGGCTTCCCTCAGATCGCAGCACTGTTCACCATGGTGGCACAGATCGAGAAGGAGCACGAGGAGCGCTACCGTGCGCTGGCCGAAAACCTGAAAAACAACAAGGTCTTTGCCCGCGAGGAGCAGCAGGTATGGCAGTGCCGGAACTGCGGCTACACCTATATCGGCAAGTCCGCACCGCTCAAGTGCCCGGTGTGCGCACATCCGCAGAGCTACTTTGAGCTGAAAAAGATCAACTACTAAGCTGAAAATTCAAAAGCAGAACAGCGCCGCCGCATCCGGTTTGCCGGGTGCGGCGGCGTTTTGTACAAAATTGAAAAGCGGATTTTATTATTCTCCACAAAATAAGGCTCAGCTGCCCGGCAGAATGGGCAAAAAACTTGACCCGGTTTTGCACTGCGTGTAAAATAATACGGAGACAGGAATATTTAAAGGATCTTGCAGCAAAGCAGGCGGGGAGGGCAAAGCCCATGAAGCAGGGGTTCAAAGCGTGTGTTTGTGCAGTGGTGCTGTGCGCAGAACTGTTTGCAGCCGGGGCCTTGTCGGCCTATGCTGCGCAGGAGCAGCCGCTGCCGGACAGCGGCATGACATTGGACACTGCCGAACTGACGCTGGATATCACCGAAGGAGACCCGGCCCCGGTGGCCTACCTGAATGTGCAGGCACCCAACGACTACTTCTTTCTGATCTGGACTTCCAGTGATCCGGCAGTGGCATCGGTGGACGGCACTGGCAAGGTGACCGGCCATGCCGAGGGCACTGCGGCCGTCACGGCCCGCAATGAGCGCGGCGAAAAGACCACCTGTACCATCACGGTGCGCAAAAGCACAGCCAGCCGCCTGGTGCTGAACACCAGCGATCTGACGCTTACCATTACAGAGCAGGAGCCTGCCCCGACGAAACAGCTGAAGCTGGAACAGAACAAAGGCGGGTTTACCTATGTGCGGCAGTGGGTCAGCAGCAACCCGGCGGTGGCATCGGTAAGCACAAACGGTACCGTAAAGGCGCAGGGGTCCGGCAAGGCCGTCATCAGCGCACTGACCACAGCCGGGCAGGTGCTGCGCTGCACGGTAACGGTCACATCGGAGATCGGACGGGTGCAGATGAGCAAAAACGCCATGCTGCTGCAGGCAGTGGGAGCCAGTCAGAAGCTGACCGCGCAGGCTGCAGGCACCAAAAACGGAACGATGACATGGCTCAGCAGCAATCCGGGCGTGGCAACTGTGAGTGCGGATGGCATGGTAACGGCGGTGGGCGACGGTGAAACGATGATCCTTGCCGTTACACCGGAGGGTCGTGCCGATGCCTGCTATGTGGCCGTGGGAGCGGCGGCGTGGCGGTTCCGCTCGGAGGACGAACTTGCCGAAACGCTGACCCTGACCGGCCAGCTGCCCTATTCGGATGGAAAGTAAAAAGAAAAATGGGAGCGTTCTGTGCAGCAGGATGCTCCCATTTTTTCAAAACCCGCTGGGCAGAAAGATCATTGTTCCCCGGGCAGACCACGCCATCCGCTGGGCCATGCAGCCGGGCGCACCGGCCAGCAGAAACAGGGCCAGTGCGGCGAGCAGAAGCACCCATCCAAGGCCGCTGTGCGGCCTGCCGGAAAAAGGATCCCCTTTTTTGCGTCTCATCCCGCTGCCCCCTTTTTGCTGTGCTGGCCCATGCTATGCGCGGCCAGCAGTGATTGTGCAACGTGCTGGGCTGTGGTACAATAAAATATCGAAATCTACTGTGCAGGGAGAACGATCTTTATGCTGACCATTACACTGCTGGGCACTGCGGCTACCATGCCACTGCCGGACCGGGCACTCTCGGCGGCGTTTGCTGCCTGCGGCGGCCACGGCCTGCTGTGGGACTGCGGCGAGGGCACGCAGGCGGCAGCGCGCCGTGCGGGCGTGAACCTGATGCGGGCAGATGCCATCTGCCTGACCCACTACCATGGCGACCACATCTTTGGTCTGCCGGGCCTTTTGCAGACTCTGGGGGCGCAGGGCCGCACAAGGCCGCTTGCGCTGCTGGGTCCGGAGGGCCTGCCGGATATCTGGGCGGCGGTGCGGGCACTGACCGGCCCGCTACCCTATCCGGTGAAGCCGCAGGTGCTTATGCCGGGCCAGCCGCTGGCGCTGGATGCGCTGAGCGAGGGCTGGCCTGCCGGTGCGCGGCTGGTGTCGTTTGCCACAAAGCACCGGGTAAAAAGCCTTGGCTACCGGCTGGAGCTGCCCCGTGCAGGCAAATTTTCGCCGGAGCAGGCCCGGGCGCTGGGGGTGCCGGTGCAGCAATGGAAGATGCTGCAGAAAGGGCAGAGCGTTGCCGTGGAGGGCAGAACGGTGCAGCCTGCGCAGGTGCTGGGCGCCCCGCGCAAGGGGTTGAGCGTGGTATTTTCCGGCGATACGGCCCCCTGCCCGTATTATTTGCAGGCGGCGCATGACGCAGACCTGCTGATATGCGATGCCACCTATGCCCTTCCGGAGCAGGAAGACCAGGCCCGTCAGTGGGGGCACAGCACCTTTGGGCAGAGCGCATCCCTTGCCGCGCAGGCGAGAGCAAAGCGGCTTTGGCTGACCCATTATTCCCCCATGATCACCGAACCGGAGGAATATGCCGCGCAGGCACAGAGCATCTTCCCGGCGGCGGAGTGCGGCTTTGACGGCAAAAGCATCACCCTGCAGTACGAGGAGGCACAGCCATGACCATCCGGATGGACGAGGGTGCGGCAGAGCTGCTGGACACCCTGCACAGGGCGGGCTATGCAGCCTACGTGGTGGGCGGCTGCGTGCGGGACAGTCTGCTGGGCCTTACACCGCACGACTGGGACCTGTGCACCAGTGCTCTGCCGCAGCAGGTGATGGAGCTGTTCGGCGCGCAGCGGTGCATCCCCACCGGCCTGCAGCACGGCACGGTAACGGTGAAGCAGAGCGGTGCCCTTTACGAGATCACCACCTTCCGTACAGAAGGCACCTACACAGATGGCCGCCACCCGGACGAGGTGCACTTTGTGCCGGATGTGCGGGAGGATCTGGCCCGGCGGGATCTTACCATCAACGCCATGGCCTACAATGAAAAAGAGGGCCTTGTGGACCCCTTTGGCGGGCAGGCCGACCTGCAAAGCGGCATCGTACGGGCGGTGGGTGTGCCCCGCCAGCGGTTCACCGAGGACGCGCTGCGAATCCTGCGGCTGTACCGCTTCGCAGCCCGGTTTGGCTTTGCCATCGACCCGCCCACGGCGCAGGCGGCACAGGAGCTGTGCGCCCATCTGGACTGTGTATCGGTGGAGCGCATCGAGGAAGAGCTTGCAAAACTGCTGAGCGCACCCGCCCCTGCGGCATATCTTGACGAAAAAATACTCGGTGTTGTTTTGCCCGAGCTTTCACCGGAGGCACTGGCGGCGGCAAAGCCGGTGGTGGATGCCTGCCCGGCGGGTGCGGAAAACCTGCCCATCCGGCTGGCGGCGCTGCTGCTGAGCCTTGGCGAGGATGGCATCCGCCGCACCCTCAAGCGCCTGCGCTGCTCCAACGCCTTGATTGAAGAGGCGGCGGTGTTGGTGCGGGAAGCCAGAGGGTGTGACGGTAGCTTTCTCTTCGGACACGAGTTCGAGTTGCGGCACCCAGCGGATGCTTCGTGCTTTGAGCAGCACTCGCATCCTGCTGGCCGCTGCCCCAACAGCAACTCCTTGTTTCCGCCGCAGGCGGCAGTCGTTGCCGTTGCAGGCCATTCCATCGCCCGCCCTATTGCCTTCGGCAACAGGGTCCCACCCCAGCGGACGGTCCTCAGAGAAACTACCGTCACACCCGGCTTTACCATCTACGCCCGCCGACTACTGGGCAAATATAACTTGTGTACCGTGCAGCGCATTGCTGCACTGGGCACAGCCCTGCAGCCGGAACGGGCGGCTGATTTTGCTGCACTTTCCGAATTGGCCGAACAATTGGACGCGGACGGCGTATGCTGCCGCGTCAGCCAGCTGGCTGTGAATGGCCGCGACCTGATGGCGGCAGGCGTCCCGGCGGGGCCGGGCATCCGCAAAGTGCTGGAAGCGCTGCTGGACGGTGTGATCCGGGAAGAATATCCCAACGAGCGGCAAGCCCTGCTGGCCGCAGTGCAGCAGCTCGCTGCGTCTTGACAAGCTCTTTTTTCAGAGTTACTATTATACTACTGTTTTAGTGTGTTGAATGCACCAAAGGAGAACTTATGACCACACAGACCCCTGATTCAAAGCCGCGTGCCCTCATTGCCATGAGCGGCGGCGTGGACAGCTCGGTGGCGGCATGGCTCATGCAGCAGGCAGGCTATGACTGCACCGGCATCACCATGCGGCTCACCCGCAACGAAACGCTGGGACAGTCCGGCTTTCACACCTGCTGCTCGGAAAAGGACATCGAGGACGCGGCAGAGGTGGCGTATGCCATGGATATCCCGTACGAGGTGCTGGATTTCACGGCCGACTTCCGGGAACAGATCATTGAAAAATTCGTCCGCGTGTATGAGGCGGGCGGCACGCCGAACCCCTGCATCGACTGCAATAAATATATGAAGTTCCGCCATCTGCTGGACTGGGCCCGGGCACACGGCATGGAGTATGTGGTCACGGGCCACTATGCCCGGGTGGAGCAGGACGAGGCCACCGGCCGTTTCCTGCTCAAAAAGGGGCTGGACGAGGGCAAGGACCAGAGCTACGTGCTCTACAACCTCACTCAGGAGCAGCTGGCGCATATCCGTCTGCCGCTGGGCGGCCTGCACAAGACTGAGGTGCGCGAGATCGCGGAGCAGCACAAATTTGTCAATGCCCGCAAGCACGACAGTCAGGACATCTGCTTCGTGCCGGATGGCGACTATGCCCGCTTTATGGAGGACTTCACCGGCAAACACTACCCGGCAGGTGATTTTCTGGATGAGAGCGGCAGGGTGGTGGGCACCCACAACGGCGCGGTGCGGTACACCATCGGCCAGCGCAAGGGGCTGGGCCTTGCCATGGGGGCACCTGTGTACGTCTGCGGCAAGGACATGCAGGCAAACACCGTCACGGTAGGGCCGGAGGAGATGCTGTTCGACCGCATCGTGTATGCGGACGAGGTGAACTGGATCGCCATTCCGGAGCTGACCGGGCCGCTGCGGGTCACAGCCCGCACCCGGTACCATCAGGTGGAGCAGGCCGCCACCGTCTACCCGGCGGAGTGCGGCTTCCGGCTGGAATTTGACCAGCCCCAGCGCGCCCCTACGCCCGGTCAGGCCGTGGTGCTGTATCAGGGCGACACCGTGCTGGGCGGCGGCACCATTACGAGAGTGGAAAAGTAACAAGGAGAACAAAATGCAAAATCAGTATTCCCGCACGCAGTTGCTGCTGGGCGCGGAAGCTATGGAAAAACTGCACAATTCCCGCGTGGCGGTGTTCGGCATCGGCGGCGTGGGCGGCTACACGGTGGAAGCGCTGGCGCGCAGCGGCGTGGGGGCACTGGATCTGATCGATGATGATAAGGTCTGCCTGACCAACCTCAACCGCCAGATCATCGCCACCCGCAGCACGGTAGGGCAATATAAGGTAGATGTGGCTGCGCAGCGCATCCACGACATTGACCCGGACATCAGGGTGACCACCCACCGGTGCTTCTTTGGCCCGGAAACACAGGACCAGTTCGACTTTACCCAGTACGACTATGTGGTGGATGCCATTGACACCGTTACCGGAAAGCTGGCGCTGGTGATGAAGTGCAAGGAGGCAGGCACCCCCATCATCTGCTCCATGGGCGCAGGCAACAAGATGGACCCGACCCGCTTTGAAGTGACCGATATCTACAAGACCTCGGTCTGCCCGCTGGCCAAGGTGATGCGCACCGAGTGCCGCAAGCGCAAAATCAAGCACCTGAAGGTGGTCTACTCCAAAGAGCCTGCCATGACCCCCATCGAGGATGACGCTATCAGCTGCAAGAATCACTGCATCTGCCCTCCGGGCACCCAACGCAAGTGCACCCAGCGCCGCTCGGTGCCGGGCTCCAATGCCTTTGTACCCTCGGTGGCCGGCCTGATCATCGGCGGCGAGGTGGTAAAAGACCTTGTGGGCTTTGTGCCAATGAAGGGGTAAAACAAAAGGCAGACTCCTGCTGTGTGGGACGATTTTGAATGCGCTCCGCGTTGCTTTGCGCATAAGCTAAGGAAATTGTATTTTTGATTTTGGGGTCCAGAAACGCCTGCGGGTGTTTCTGGACCCCATTTTCATGGGCGGGGGTCGTGGAGGAAAGGCTTGTGCTTGCGGGCAGAACCCTCTCGGTCACGCCTGCGGCGTGCCAGCTCCTGAGAGGGTTCAGCCCGCTGAAAACAAGCAGAACGTTAACTCCGCCGCGCGAATGTTTCCACAGGAAACCAGCGCGGCAGCTTCCGCTTTCGGTTATGACTCCTCCCGTGAAAAGGCAATTCTGGAAAATCCGCAGATTTTCCAGAATTGCGAAATATAAAATAATCTTTCCGCTGAACATGGCTAGAGCGTAGCGGAAGCCATTTTAAATCGTCTTACCGTCTCACAAAAGGAGTACTCCCATCATGATGCTGGACCGCATGGAAGGCAACGCAGAACTGAAAACCAGCGTGCAGCAGATGCTGGCCACCCGGCGGCTGACCCATAGCGTTTTGCTGGTGGGCGAAGCAGGGCTTGGCACCGGCTTTGCCGCCCGCTGCATCGCCGCCGACTACCTCTACCCCGCCGGCGGTGCCGCCGCCGAAGCCCTTTTGCGGGGCGAGTGCTGCCGCGCCGTGGCAAAAGCCGGTAAGCGCGACAGCGGCACGGTGGAGACCGGCATCGTGCGGGAGGCCATCTCGGTGTCCGGTATGGGCAGCGGCGGAAAGTATCTGGTGGGTCAGGTCACCGCCATGCGCAGCGAAATTTTCAACACCAGCCTTTCCGCCGAGGGGCGCGCGGTGCTTTTGTACCATGTGGAGCGGATGAACGAGGAATCTGCCAACGCCCTGCTCAAGGTCATGGAAGAGCCCCCGGAGGGGGTGCTGTTTCTGCTCACGGCGGATTCGCTGGCCAGCGTGCTGCCCACCATCCGCAGCCGCTGCGTCAGCTTTGCGGTGGCACCGGTGTCCCCCGCCGACTGCACCCGCTACTGCGCGGCGCAGGGAGTGGACAAAAAAACAGCTGCACTGTACAGTGAGCTGTTCGATGGTCATATTGGCACGGTGCTGGCGGTCGCCCGGGACGAAGCCCGCGCCGCACAGGTGGAAAAGGCGCTGGAGCTTGCCCGCGCCGCTGCCGCCCGGGATAGCTACACCGCCGCTGTGCTGCTTGCCGCCTACGAAAAGGACAAGGCGGCGGCCGCTGCTCTGCTGACCGATTTCCGCGCCGTGGCAGCGGCAGGTCTGCGCAGCAGCCCCCGCGCCCCGGTGCAGGGCACACAGGCACGGCAGGCGGTGCGTCTGGCAGACGCCGCCTTGCAGCGGCTGGGCGCACAGGTGAACCCCAAGGTGGTGCTGACGGTGTTCGCGGCAAAGCTGCGTACCCTTTAAAAATAACGAAACAACAAGAAACCCCTCCGGCGCTTGCGGTACACCGGAGGGATTTCTTGTTTGGGGTATTGCTTTGGTGTGAGGAGGAATCATGTGCGGGGAAGTGGTTGCGGCCCCACTGTCCCTGCAAGATACAGTATACCCGATTTTACGAAAAAAGTCATTACATTTCTGTGAAAAATCAAAAAAGTTCTTGAAACTTTGTACCGCACTGCGAAAAAAATACAAAATGAAACGTTTGAGGAAGCCCTCACCCGTTTTTCATCTGCTCTGCGTGCAGCTTTCCGTGCTCTACATAATGCGCGGCGTTGTGCAGGTTGGCTTCCACCTGCGCGGCACTCACCTGCTTGATGACCCGGGCGGGCACGCCCACCGCCACCGAGTTGTCCGGGATGACCATACCTTCCGGCACCAGCGCCCCTGCCCCGATGATGCAGTTTTTGCCTACCACGCAGTGGTTCAGCAAGGTGGCGTGCATCCCGATGAGGCTGCCGTCCCCTACGGTGCAGCCGTGCACCAGTGCGCAGTGCCCTACCGTGACGTTTTCGCCAAGGGTCACGCAGCCGCTGATGTCGCAGTGCAGCACCGCGTTGTCCTGTACATTGCTGTTTTTGCCGATGGTCAACGTGCCGTCATCCCCGCGCAGCACCGCGCCGTACCAGACGGTGGAACCGGGCTTTAAAACCACATCTCCCTGCACAGTGGCGCTGGGGGCTACAAAGGCTGCGCCCTCATCGCGGGGCGTTTTTCCACAAAAGGATAAGAACATTGTTAAAAACCACCTTTCTCTTTTGGTTCTTTTATGGTATTCTTATAAGTAAGGAACAAAAATGTGCGCGCCGGTTTTGCCGGAGCGGGATTCAAGGGGGTACCTTCATGCTTCACAACACGTTC
>ERZ773276.1429-NODE-1429-length-18255-cov-3.578626_pt1 | contig 18255 bp, 13 predicted proteins | sample MGYA00511386_ERZ773276 | MGnify/ENA primary metagenome ERZ773276 (study PRJEB29015, sample SAMEA2737778) | human gut metagenome | biome: human gut; feature: human-associated habitat; material: faeces | place: China | collected 2012 ...
TACCATTAACATTCACAAAGCAGGAGAATGGAAAATATAAATATGCTCCGGATGCAGAAGATGCTACAGCAACACTTGTAACAGATGAAAACGGTATGATTGATGTAGAAGGTTTAGATGTTGGTTCTTATCATTTCGAAGAAACTAAAGCACCAGAAGGATATTCTATCAATACAGATGGTAAAACTCTTACACTTACTGTAAATGGAGATGTTGCTACAGCTAAATTATATAATGAAGGTCAGTTAAATGATACAAAACTTTCCGCTCTTCCATCAACCGGTGGTATCGGTACAACAATCTTCACAATCGCTGGATGCGTTATCATGATCGCAGCAGCTGGTCTGTTCTTCGCAAGCCGCAAAAAAACAAACAAATAATCTTTCATGATTATTTATAACCAGATATGGAATCCGGGGCAGGTCGCCCCGGATTCCTAAAAAATAATACAACAGCAAGGAGAGTTCGGATGAAACGCAAAACAAACAAACTTATTATTGGCATCATATTTTTAGCCGGGTTGTCCTTACTGCTGTATCCATTCGTTGCAAACCAGTGGAATAACTACAGGCAAAAGCAATTGATCAGCAGTTATGAACAGACTGTATCCGAAAAGGATGCAGCACATGAGATTGATTATGATGCAGAACTGCAGAAAGCAGAAGCTTACAATGAAGCCTTACTTCCAAGTATCCTTCCTGACTCATTTGCAGTAGCCGCAGCCAGTGACAAAGAAGACCAGTCCTACATGGATGCTCTGAATATTGCCGGTGACGAGATGATGGGAATCGTGGAGATCCCGAAGATTGACATCAAGCTTCCGATCTACCACACTACCGACGAAGATGTTCTCAAACAGGCAGCTGGACATCTGGAAGGAAGCTCTCTTCCAATCGGCGGTAAAAGTACACACGCCGTTATCTCCGCACACCGTGGACTTCCGAGTGCGTCTCTTTTTACCGATCTGGATCAGCTGGAAGAAGGCGATCATTTTCTGATCCATGTATTAAACGAAACATTATGTTATGAAGTCGACAAGATTTCCGTAGTAAAACCGGAAGAAACTTCCTCTCTTGCAGTAGAAGAAGGAAAAGATCTTGTAACACTTTTAACCTGTACTCCATACGGAGTCAATACCGAGCGGCTTCTGGTCCGTGGTCACAGAGTACCTTATGTGGAACAGGAAGTTGCCGATGAGAAGACACCGCTCAGCGGAATTAGTCTTCATACAAATTATCTTTTATGGGTAATTATTGGTCTTGTAATTACCACAATCTTCATCCTTGTGTTATACTTAAAGGAGAAGAAGCTTCAAAAGAAAAAAAATGAGACCTCTTAAAAAGAGAATAAGAACGAGAAAGGGAATATGCCTATGAAAAGAAAAATCTCAACCTTCCTTTTCGGTCTGTTATTCTTGATAGGATTTGGGATTCTGATCTACCCGACGGTATCCAACCAATGGAATACCTACAGACAGAATCAGCTGATAAGCAGCTATGACAATACAATACAGGACATGGAACCGGAGGACTTCACCTCTGAGTGGGAAAAGGCAAAAGCTTTCAATGATACCATTCATCAGAACAACCTCTACGGAGATGTATTTGGTGAAGATGAAAATGACATCAAAGATACCGAATACTGGAAAATCCTGAACGTTGCAGATGACGGAGTAATGGGATATCTTTCCATTCCGAAGATCAACATCAAGCTTGCCATTTACCATGGCACCGGTGACAAGGATCTGCAGACCGGCGTCGGACATCTAAACGGCACAAAGCTTCCGATCGGAGGGGAGAGTACCCACAGTGTTCTCGCAGCTCACCGTGGACTTCCAAGCGCAAAGCTTTTTACCGATATCGATCAGCTCAAAGTTGGCGATAAATTTTACATCCATGTACTGGATGAAGTCCTTGCCTACAAGGTAGACCAGATTCTTCCGATGGTAGACAAAGACGATCATGAAACACTGGAGAAAGCACTCCAGATTGAAGAAGAAAAAGATCAGGTAACTTTATTTACCTGTACACCATATGGAGTCAACTCCCATCGTCTTCTCGTAAGAGGAACCAGAGTTCCATATAACGGCGAAGAGGATGCTACCGAATCAGTTACAGATTCTATGGTAAAAGCCATTCAGAATTATTATATGCTCTATTTAATTTTAGGACTTTCAATCACGATTCTTGTGATCATTCTCTTGCGATTCCTTTCCAAGAGAAAAGCTCACAAAGAATAACCAAGATTTTTAAGGAGGACATGAGGCGATGATGAATAAACGATTAAAACAGGGAAGTACTTTTCTCTTAGCTGTCGCTCTTACATTTCCACTGCTCACTCTTCCGGGTGCGAAAGCCGCAAGCGCGATCGATACCGATGCAGAGTGTTCCATCCAATTTGACATTGGTGGGAACAGCAGTGAACTTCTAAGCGCAAGCATTCCGGTAAACCTGTATAAAGTTGCTTCGGTTGATGTATCTGGCAACTATACCGCAACCGGTGCATTTTCAAAACTGGATTTTTCATCCGTAAGTGCTGATAACCTGGATACTGCAGCTGCTACCTGGGCAGAACGTGCCAAAGAAGCACAAGGTAAGTTGACAGATTCAAAGGGAAATACGGTTGTTGATCCAACCGAAACCGTTACACTGCAGAACGGAAGAGGCTACCAAGATAAATTGGATACCGGACTTTACCTTGTAGATACACCAAAAGTGATTACAACCAATTATACTTATACCTTTACTCCTTACCTTGTATCACTTCCGACCAATAATTACTACAGTGGTAACGGTGCAAGTGATGACTGGATCTACGATTTGACCAAAGAACACAACAGTGCAGTTGGTCTGAAACCGGAACAGCACGTAAGATACGGTAATCTGGTGATCAATAAGGAACTGGTAGATCACAATGCTACCTTCGGTAACAATGCAACGTTCGTATTCCAGATCGATATCACAACACTGGATAAGAAGACCGAAACCAGAATCGAAGAGCTTACCTTCAATGCAGCAGGTAGTGATTCTGTAACGATTGAAAAAATTCCTGCCGGATCTACTGTAACTGTAACGGAGGTTTACAGCGGTGCAAGCTACAAACTCACTTCTGAAAATAAAGTGAAAGCTACCATCGTTGCCAATGATGAAAAAGAAGCAGGTCAGGCAGGCGAGACAGCAGTGGTTTCATTTACCAACGAACATGATGGACGTACCAATGGCGGATACGGCGTAAAAAATAATTTCAAGCTGAACGAATATGGTCAGTATGATTACACCAAACCGGCAGCCACAAATTAGAAAGGGGGAATCGGAATGAGAAAGTTACATAAAAAACCACTTATCATGGCAGCAGCAACACTTGCTCTTACCGGAACCCTGGCAGTTGGAAGCGCGATGGCGTATTTTACAACCTATTCGACAGCCGGTGGCGGTGTGAAAATGAATATGGGATTTACTAAGACAGTCCCGAAAGAAGACGTTGATGAAAACGGAAAGCACATTACAATTGAAAATACCGGTAATTATGACTGTTTCGTAAGAGTCACAGCATTCGCACCGGTAAAGCTTACTTATAACGCACCAGACGGCGGATGGACAGACCGCGGTGACGGCTACTGGTATTACGATGAAGTACTTCCGGCAAAAACAAAAACCACAAAGGAACTCAACATCAAATACACATTCCCATCAGGAGATGACAAACCAGAAGAATTTAACGTCATAGTCATCCAGGAATGCACCCCGGTTCTCTACGACGAGGACGGCAATCCATACGCCGACTGGAACCATGTAATCAAAGACGACAGCACACAGACAACAGAGTAGGAGGTAATGAGAATGAAAAAGAAAAAGAAATCATTTCCAAAGAAACCTGCCCTGATCCTGACAGCCGCAGCACTCCTGCTGGTTGGAAGCACTGTCGGCAGTACACGCGCCGCACTCACTTACTACAGTGAGAATTATTCCGCACAGATGAATATGCAGAGTATCGGCGTATCTCTTCTGGAAAATGACAAAGTAGTCAGCAGCCGGGATTATGTATCGAACAATGAATGGAAGGGAACCTCAGAAGGCGAGCTTCTCACAGATCTTCTCGGAAAGGATGATACATTTACACCGGGCAAAAAATATAACGAAGCAATCAGCGTCAAGAACAGCGGTACGATCGACACCTTTGTACGTGTGATCATTACAAAGAGCTGGCAGGACAAAGAAGGTAAAAAGAACCCCAAACTTTCACCGGATCTGATCGAACTGAATTTCCTGACAGACAACGGATGGCAAATTGCAAAAGATCAATCCACCACAGAACGTACCGTTCTTTATTACACAAAGGCAGTCGCAGCAGGAGATTCGACACCAGCATTATCTGATACCATTCGGATTAAGCCGTCGATTGCAAAGGATGTTACAAAGCATGTAGATGACAACACTATTACTTATACTTACAAGTACAATGGCTACACCTTCCACATTGACGCAGAGGTGGATGCAGTTCAGACACACAACGCAAAGGACGCGATCAAGAGTGCCTGGGGCGTAGATGTCAATGTATCAGACGACGAAACAACAATGAGCTTACAGTAGGGAGGTACAGAGTATGAAAAAGAAAATTTTGTGCCTCGCCATGACAGTGATAATGGCAGCAGGGGTACACACAACTGCATTTGCAAAGGATTATCAGGGAGCCGACGGATGGCAGGTTAATTTCACCGGCGGCAAGATGGAAAGTAATTTTAAAAGCTCCGATGTGACTGACGAGCTGGCAAATATCCAGCCGGGTGACAGCATCGAGCTCAAGGTTCAGCTTAAGAACTCCGACAGTACGGATACCGACTGGTACATGACCAATGAAGTGATCCAGACGCTGGAGGATGCACAGGCTTCCGCAGAAGGTGGTGCTTATGAATACAAGCTGACATATGTTGGAAGTAATAATGCCGAAAAGGTACTCTATGACAGTACAACTGTCGGAGGAGAAGGCGCTTCCAAAGCAGGAGAAGGTCTGAAGCAGATCGATAGCTCAACCCAAGAATATTTCTACCTCGGAAGACTTGCTTCCAATAATACCGGAACGGTACACCTTACCGTCGGTGTTGAAGGTGAGACACAGGGCAACGGTTATCAGCTCACACTCGCAAAGCTCCGCATGAACTTTGCAGTAGAAAAGGTTTCAGCCGGCAAAACCATCACCAAGAATAAGATTGTAAAAACAACCAATACCGTTAAAACCGGTGATACCGCAAGAGTTCTTCTCTTCTGTGTGCTTGCACTCATCAGTGGACTGATCCTTCTTGCATATGGTATCTACACACTCAATAAGAACACAAAAAGACGCAGACAGAAAGGAGAGTAAGCAGATGAAAAAATGGAAAAGATTACTGGTTTCTCTTCTGACTGTAGCTATGACGATCGGCACTGCTTCCATAAATGTTATGGCAGCAGAACCGTATACTTATACGGTAACATTGTCAGCCGGCAATAAAGGAACAATTAACGGACAGAACAAGATCGAGCAGACAAACATTGCTTCCGGTTCTACCGTTACTTTCAATCTGAATGACATCCAGGTAACAGACGACAAGTATTATGTCAAAGGAATCCGTCTCAGCGGACGTGACAATAACGAAACACTTGCGGCTCCTTCCTTTACCGTTGATAAAGATGCCGACTATGTAGTCGCTTACGGAATCAAAGGCAATATGGTTGCCTATACCGTAAATTATCAGGATGCATCCGGTAAATCACTGGCAGAAAGTCAGACATTCTATGGCAATATCGGTGATAAACCGGTCGTTGCTTACCGTTATATTGAAAATTATATTCCAGATGCTCTTGCACTTACGAAGACTTTGAGTGATAATGAATCTGAGAATGTATTTACGTTTACCTACACACCGGGAGCTACAGACCGTATCGTTGAGACAACAACTACCGTCACAATAACAGTTCCTGGAACCGCAACTCCTGCCGGTGCAGCAGGTACAACCGGAGCTGCCGGTACAACAGGTGCAGCCGCCGGTACTGGTACAGGTACTACAGTAGGTGGTGCTACAGCAGGTGGCACTACAGCAGGTGGCACTACAGCGGGTGGTACTACAACAGGCGGTACTGCCGGTGGTACAACGAATGCAGACAATTCTCAGGATACGACAGACGATACGACCACCGCACCGGATGAACAGACACCAAAGTCTCTGGTAGATCTGGATGATGAAGACACTCCAAAAGGAAATATCGATGCGAAAGACAAGACGAGCAAAACTCCGATCGCAGCAGGGATCGGCATTATCGTTGTTGCGGTAGCAGCTCTCGCAGGACTGATCGTATTCTTGAAAAAACGTGCAAAATAAAAAAAGCGCGGCACTAAAGGAGAAGTCTTTTTTGAAGAGAACGAAGAAAAAGAAAAGCCCAGTGGCTGCATTTTGCAGTGCACTGGGCACTGTTTTACTGACAGTACTGATTCTTGCCTGTATTCCGCTGACGCTTCCGAAAGCTTTTGGTTTTCAGATGTACACCGTGATCAGTGGGAGCATGGAACCGGCGATCCCGACGGGAAGCCTGGTCTATGTCCGGTATGAAGAACCAGACACGATCGTCAAAGATGATGTCATTGCTTTTTACAGCAACAATGCAGACGGCTCGATCATCACCCACCGTGTAGTATCCAACAGCCCGGCGATGGGACAGTTTATCACCAAAGGGGATGCCAATGAGGAAAAAGATATGAATCCGATCCCTTACAACAACTACATCGGAAAAGTAAAGCTTTCTGTTCCGGTTGTTGGCGGTATCGCACAGACTGCAACCGGCACTGCTGGAAAGATTGCCGCTGCATCTATGATCGGTCTTGCTTTGATTCTTGAAATCGTTGCTGCCATGCTTGACAGACGCGATGACGAAGACGAATAAGAGAGAACGTTTTTCATTTTAACTTGCTAAAGTGTAAAACATTTGCTAAAATAATATCAGATTGTATTGTCAGAAGAAGATGGGGGAATTTCACAATTCTCCCATTTGTCATATATTGAAAAGAATGGAGAGGTGAATGGATTGTTATCCAACCAGATTTTACAGAGAACAATCAATGAAATAGGGGATATCATCGAGTGTAACTGTTCCATCTGGAACACAGACGGAGTGATGCTTGCAGCTGTAGGTAAGGAGAAACCTTCAGTGAAAAAAGCAGTTTGCTCATTTTTAAAAGAGCTGGAGGTTACCGGCGTATCGGAGGAGCACCTGGATGAATGCTATGGTCTGTTTCCGGTTTATGATGATGATGAACTGACTTATATTTTCGTGATCGAGCACAATAATGAGATTGATGTGCATACCAGCGGACGCTTAAGTGTCTGCCAGCTGGAGAGCCTTTTAAGATCCGGAAGTGAACGTCTTGACCGTAACCGTTTTATCCAGAACCTGCTCCTGGATAACCTGCTTCTCGTAGATATCTACAATCAGGCGAAAAAGCTTGGTATTACAGTTGAGCAGCGCAGAGTCGTCTATCTGATCGAACCGAAAAATCCGGATGACACGATCGTCCTGGATATGATCCGTGGGATTTATTCCTCGGGAACCGGTGATTTTGTTACTGCCGTAGATGAGGGACATATTATTCTGATCAAATCCCTTGACAGTACGGATGATTATGATACGATCCGTTCGACTGCCGATATGCTGGTGAATGCGATCAACACCGAAGCTATGGTCAATGTCCGGCTTTCCTTCGGAACCATCATTCCCGAACTCAAAGAGGTCTCACAGTCTTACAAAGAAGCAGGCATGGCTCTGGATGTGGGACGTATCTTCTATCCGGAACGCAATATTTTATCCTACCGCGAACTCGGTATCGGACGGCTGATCCACCAGCTTCCCGTTTCCTTATGCGAGATGTTCCTGGAAGAAGTATTTGCCGGAAATACCGTTGATCAGTTTGACGAAGAAACCTTATCCACAGTTGATAAATTTTTTGAAAACAGCCTGAATATTTCGGAGACAGCGAGACAGCTTTTCGTCCACCGGAATACGCTCGTCTACCGGCTGGAGAAGATCCAGAAGCAGACCGGGCTGGATGTCAGAGTGTTTGAGGACGCCCTGACATTTAAGATTGCTCTGATGGTCGCAGACCACATGAAATTCATAGAAAACAGAAAATAGGAGGACATGATATGGTGAAATTATACAAAGGCGGTGCCTATCTTTTACACGGTACTGAGGTAATTGCAGATGCACCCGATGCACTTGCTGCCGTAAAAAGCAAGACAGGGATTGAGACAACAAAAGAAGCTGCTGCAAAAGAGACAATGGCTTATGGGATCTTAAGTGCGCATAATACTTCCGGTAATATGCAGCAGCTTCAGATCAAATTTGACAAGCTGACTTCGCACGACATTACCTTTGTCGGAATCATCCAGACTGCAAGAGCATCCGGACTGGAGAAATTCCCGATCCCTTATGTTCTGACCAACTGCCATAACTCTCTGTGTGCAGTCGGCGGTACGATCAATGAAGATGACCACATGTTTGGACTGACCTGTGCGAAGAAGTACGGCGGTGTCTATGTTCCGCCTCATCAGGCCGTTATCCACCAGTTTGCCCGTGAAATGCTCGCAGGCGGCGGCAAGATGATCCTTGGTTCTGACAGCCACACCCGTTATGGTGCACTCGGTACCATGGCAATGGGAGAGGGCGGACCGGAACTTGTAAAACAGCTTCTGAACAAGACTTATGATATCAAGATGCCGGGCGTTGTCGGAATCTATCTGGACGGCGAACCGGTGAAAGGTGTCGGACCGCAGGACGTTGCCCTTGCGATCATCGGCGCAACCTTCGGCAATGGCTATGTCAATAACAAGGTCATGGAATTTGTCGGACCTGGCGTTGGCAAATTAAGTGCAGACTTCCGTATCGGAATCGATGTTATGACGACAGAGACAACCTGCCTTTCTTCTATCTGGAGAACCGATGACAAGATCAAAGAGTTCTACGATATCCACGAAAGAAGTGATGACTTCAGGGAACTGAATCCTGGCGCAGTCGCTTACTATGACGGTCTTGTATACGTCAATTTGAGTGAAATCAAGCCTATGATCGCCATGCCGTTCCATCCGTCCAATGTCTACACCATTGAGGATGTCAATGCCAACCTTGCAGATGTTCTCCACGATGTAGAGCAGCGCGCGCTGGTAAGCCTGGACGGTGCTGTGGATTACTCTCTTCAGGACAAGATCGTAAATGGTAAGCTTTATGTCGATCAGGGTATCATCGCAGGCTGTGCCGGCGGCGGTTTTGAAAATATCTGTGCTGCCGCAGACATCATCCGTGGCAAATACATCGGATCAGATGAATTTACCTTCAGTGTTTACCCTGCAAGTACACCGATCTACATGGAGCTTGTGAAAAATGGTGCGGTTGCTGACCTAATGGAAGCCGGTACGATCGTGAAGACAGCCTTCTGCGGACCGTGCTTCGGTGCAGGGGACACTCCGGCAAACAACGCATTTTCCATCCGTCACTCTACCCGTAACTTCCCGAACCGTGAAGGAAGCAAGCTGCAGAGTGGACAGATCGCATCTGTTGCCCTTATGGATGCACGTTCCATTGCCGCAACTGCTGCGAACAAAGGTTTCCTTACTCCGGCAACAGATTTTGATATTGAATACAAGAACCCGACCTACCACTTTGATTCCAGAATTTACGCCAACCGTGTATTTGACAGCCACGGCGTTGCTGATCCTTCGGTTGAGATCAAATTTGGGCCGAACATCAAAGACTGGCCGGCAATGAGCGCTCTTCCTGAGAATCTGATCCTGAAGGTCGTATCTGAGATCCACGATCCGGTTACAACGACAGACGAACTGATCCCGTCCGGCGAGACTTCTTCTTATCGTTCCAACCCGCTTGGACTTGCTGAATTTGCACTTTCCAGAAAGGATCCTGCCTATGTAGGACGCGCGAAAGAGGTCCAGAAAGCCCAGAAAGCGATTGAAGCAGGTACTTGTCCACTGGATGTACTGGACGAATTAAAACCGGTGATGGCAGCAATCCAGAAGTCTTATCCGGAAGTCGGCAAAGGAAATATCGGTGTCGGAAGTACCATTTTCGCGGTCAAACCTGGCGATGGTTCTGCCCGTGAACAGGCTGCTTCCTGCCAGAAGGTTCTCGGCGGCTGGGCGAATATTGCGAATGAGTACGCAACCAAACGTTACCGCTCGAACCTGATCAACTGGGGCATGCTTCCGTTTATTACCGAAGAGGAACACACAAAGCTTTCTTTCAGGAACGGTGACTATCTCTTCGTGCCGGATATCCGCAAAGCAGTAGAAGACAAAGCTTCCACGATCAAGGCTTATGTCGTAGGCGATGATCTGAAAGAGATCGATCTGAAACTCGGTGATCTGACGGATGCAGAACGTGAGATCATCCTCAAAGGATGTCTGATCAACTATTACAAAGGTTAATTTTTCTCAGAAAATGATATGATTTCAAAGGGACGGAAATTTTTCTGTCCCTTTTTGCAACACTTCCGACTTTTTTATACTCTTATATACAAAGAACCGATTTTGAGAGGAGGGACTTTATGATCGATGCAATTGCATTTAAAGAATTATATAAGACGGTTTATCAGGATCTGTATCGTTTTGCGCTCTGCATGATGCATCATCCGCAGGATGCAGAAGACGCCGTCAGTGAAGCCGTTCTTTCCGCCTATGAGAATATACATAAATTACGCAAAGAAGAAGCATTCCGTTCCTGGATCTTTCAGATTCTGGCAAATGTGTGCCGCCGGAAGTTAAAGAGCCGTGAACGGACCGAGACCGAGCTGAAAGAAGATCATGCTTCTGCTACATACTGTGACGGACTCCGCACAGATGTCGAGCGTGCTTTTCTTATTCTCGATGAAGACGATCAGCTGATCATCGGCTTATCCGTCTATGGCGGTTACAACAGTAAAGAGATCGGAGAAATGCTAAAAATGAACCCGAATACAGTCCGCTCCCGCAGAAAGCGTGCCCTCGAAAAGATGAGCTGGCTTCTGAAAGAGTAGGATAAAAGAGTAATAGGAGGTGTTTTATATGACAGATCACGAAAAAAAAATACTGGATAAAATAAAACAATCTACGGAAAAAACTCCTGTTCCGGAAAGCCTTGCACCGGATCAGATTATGAAAATGCTGGAAGAGCATAACCGCACTCAGGCTTCCGGACATATCCCGAAAAAGCATGGATTTTCCCGCGGCCACCGGATGCGCGGAGGACTTATCGCTGCCGCACTGGTACTGGTTGTCGGCATTGGCGCCCACATCCGCCAGCAGAATCTTTCTTCAGACTCAGCCACTTCTTCCACAAAAGGCAGTTCTTCAATCGGTACATCCTCCGGTAAGCTTGCCTCTTCCGATACTTTAGAGACGGCAACCGATTATGATGAAGTCTACACATACCTGCAATCTTATCAGGATGAGTTGGATTCTTCATCTGTTACCGGTTCAACCGACAACGGAATTGTTATGTATTCAACTAAAACAGCCGACAGTGGTGCACGCACCGATAGTTCCAGCTCCTCTTCGGATTCTTCAACAGCCTCTGCACGTGCTGTGGATACTTCATTTTCCGATACCAACGTCCGCACAGAGGGCGTCGGTGAAGCAGACATTGTAAAAACGGATGGAAATTATCTTTATACACTGAAAGCAAACTCACAGGAAATTTCCATTGTAGATATCCGGTCTGATCAGATGAAGGTTGTTTCCTGTATTTCGCTGAATGAGAATTTTCAGGCATCCGAATTTTACCTGAGTGACCAGAAGCTTTTTGTCCTTGGCAACATGCAGAACACGCAGGTTGATTCTGATAGCAAGACGTTGTACCGCGGCAGCTGTACCCGTATCCAGACTTACGATCTGACAGATATCAACAATCCGAAATCCATCGGAACCGTGGATCAGAGTGGTTACTACCGTACTTCACGTTTTAAAGACGGATATCTGTATGTATTCAGCGACTATTATATTTACGATACGATCACCAAGAAAGATTATCCTTCCTATGTTCCGCTTGTTGGTGACAATCTTCTGAAGCAGTCGGATATCTATCTCCCGACGAACCATGCAGCAGACCAGTACCTTGTTGTCAGCTCTGTTTCCGCTTCCAGTCCGGATAAGGCAGCAGACCAGAAAGCAGTCATGTCTGAGAATGGCGAAGTCTATGTGAGTGAGAACAACATTTATATTTACGAGTATGCGAACAGCAGTATCCTCGCAGATAATCTTGCGTCAAAGAATCAGACGATCCTCCGCAAGCTGTCTTACAATAAAGGAAAACTTTCCGGCTCTGCCCAGGGCAAAGTAAAAGGATATCTGAATGATTCCTTCAGCATTGATGAGTATGACAATACGCTGCGACTGGTGACAACGGTTACGCACAATGCCGGTAACTCTTCACAGTCCAATGCTGTCTATGTGCTGGATGCAGATTTGAAAACAATCGGTAAGATCGAGGATCTTGCCAAAAATGAACAGGTCTATTCCGCAAGATTTTTGGGCGATACCGGTTACTTTGTAACTTATGAACAGACAGATCCTTTATTTTCCGTAGACTTTTCCGATCCGGAGAATCCGAAGATCCTTGGCAAGCTGAAAATTCCCGGCTTTTCGGAATACCTGCATTTTTACAGTGATAATCTGCTTCTTGGAATCGGTATGGATACCGATGAAAATGGAGTCACAAACGGGGTAAAAGTCTCCATGTTTGATATCAGTGATCCTTCGGATGTGAAGGAAGTCAGCAAGTACACACTGGATCAGTACTATTACTCGGATGTCTTTTCTGACTACCGTGCAGCACTGGTTGATCCGGAAAAGAATCTGATCGGCTTTCCGCTTTCCGGATCTGCCAACCAGTATGTGATCCTTTCTTACGATAAAGATCAGGGCTTCCAGGTACAGATGCAGGAGGAAGTCAACGGTAATTCTTATCTTGGAACCCGCGGTGTGTATGCAAACGAAAAGTTCTATGTGATCAATGGAAATGCAATTGAAGCATACCGGATGGGAGACTATGTGAAGATAGATGATCTGCTGCTATAGTGCAGCTTTGCAGAAGGAGCTGCCGCTCCGCATACTTTGTACACTATTCCACATCATTGTATACACTAAAATCGTATATAATCGAGTAGGCTGACTCCTACTCGATTCTTATACTTTGTACATCATCTCGCTTAACAGCTCGATGATGTACATTCGCCAAATGCAGATCCTTGTGCAAGCACAAATCTGCACTTGGCTCATCGTATACCCAAAAACAGGTGCCCACGGGGATATATCACTAAGATATACTTACGTGGACACCTGTTTTATATTTTCATTTACCTGTTATTCCACACCGTTAAAGCAGTAGGTACATACCTGGCATGCATCAATCCCGATTGATTTGATCAGATCATCCAGTCTGTGATAACGAAGTGAAGTGAAATTCTGTCTCTTGCGGATTTCCTCCAGCATTGCTGCATACCGGTCACTGTTCGGATCCGCATATTCACCCAGTACATTGACATCATTGTCGCCTTCCCACTCACGGATGATCCTTCTTGTGATCAGATCCAGGTCTGATTTGGAACGGGAGAAGTTCAAATATTTGCATCCGTACAAAAGCGGTGGACATGCCGGGCGGACATGCACTTCTTTTGCGCCACTCTGATACAGGAACTCTGTCGTCTCACGGAGCTGTGTGCCACGCACGATAGAATCATCGATCAGCAGCAGGCTCCTGTCTTCGATCAGACTATGTACCGGGATCAGTTTCATTCTGGCGATCAGATTACGCTGACTCTGTGTTGTCGGCATGAAGGATCTTGGCCAGGTCGGAGTATATTTGATAAATGGTCTTGCATACGGAATACCTGATTCATTTGCATAACCTATCGCATGAGCAATACCCGAATCCGGAACTCCTGCAACAATATCCACGTCGATCGAATGGTCATCTCTCTGTGCTAAAAGCTTTCCACAGTTGTAACGCATTTCTTCTACACCAACCCCTTCATAAGAAGAAGTAGGATATCCATAGTATACCCACAGGAACGAACAGATTCTCATCTTTTCACACGCAGGACTTACAGTCTCCACAGATTCCGGTGTCACGTAGACGATTTCCCCAGGTCCCAGCTCTTTGTAATCTGTGTATCCAAGGTTGATATATGCAAAGCTTTCAAAGGAAACGCAGTATGCATTCTCTTTCTTTCCGATCACAACCGGTGTACGTCCGAGAAGGTCTCTGGCTGCATAAATTCCATTCTCTGTCAGAAGCAGAAGCGTCATCGAGCCTTCAACTACTGACTGCACATAACGGATTCCCTCAACAAACGAATCCTTTTTACAGATCAATGCCGCAACCAGTTCTGTAGAATTGATCTGTCCATTGGTCATAGACTGAAAATGTGTATGTCCATTTTCATAAAGATTCCGAATCAGCTGATCCGCATTATTGATCTTACCTACTGTCGTAATTCCAAAGCACCCCAGATGCGACTGGATCAGAATTGGCTGTGGATCATAATCTGAAATACATCCAATTCCATTATTTCCCTTCATTGTATCAACATCTTTCTCAAATTTTGTACGGAACGGCGAATTTTCAATATTATGAATCGCTCTCTTCCAGCCATCACTTCCGTAAGTAGCCATACCTCCGCGGCGGGTTCCAAGATGCGAATGATAATCTGTTCCATAAAAAAGATCCAGATTACATGCTTCTTTTGATGCAACGCCAAAAAATCCTCCCATATCTGTAGGTCTCCTTTCTTTATCCCAATGCCATAGCCTGTATTTTTCATCTATTTTTTAGTGTATCATGCATTTATGGACGGAAACAATAGCAAAACCCCGAATATATTGCAAATGGCTATAACTATTTCTAATCGTATTTATAATTGTTTGAATTTTCTGATATATATATTGCAATTTCAATTCTTTCTAATTTTACCAAAATTATTTTAAAATTATATTGACAAATAAGTATTTGGGTGTTATTATTAAGTCAATCCAAAAGAAAAGAAGTTCCTGACGAGAAAGGGAATTTCAAAAAGATATTTTTTAATCTGTTACATAGTTTCATATATACTCGCCAAGAGTATAAGATGAAGAACCAGATCAGAAAAGGGTAACAAGAATAATTGTTATTTGAAGGTTAGAAAGTTTTAAAAAAGCAACTATACATTTTAGTTATGAGCGTTTTGTAAGTGGAGTGTGTAGAGAACAATTTTTAAAATTGATAATTTATAATAATAAGAGAAAATTGATATCTGACTTCTGAGCAGAAAAAAGTATAAGAGAAAAAGAATATCCGGATAAAATTTTGGAACGAGAACGAAAGGAAGGAGGCTTTGACCGTTGGATATTTCATCATCTAAAACTCAATATGTTAATGGTATGGCAAATGTAAATTCCTGTGAGATGAGCCTTAACCATAGATTATAATCCGGTAAGAGAAAAGTTAATGATAAAAAAGGTCGGAGTAGTAGATAAACCGGAAGCGATTATAAGATATAAAAAGATTCAGCATTTGTTGACATATTGAAGTAAATACCACAGTAATTCAAGATCAGAAAATGTGTAAAGAAACATTCATTGATAAGTAAATTTAACAGTGACGAGAAAGCTGATAAATACCAAAATTGGATTACCTGATTATATAAAATAACGAACGATCAGAATTGATCAAAATCGATTCATATGATTTCATTTTTATAAATTTTATAAAATCTGAATATCATATGAAATGCTCAAAGAACTTACAGGAATAAGAATTACTTAATTCCTCCGATATAAAAATAAAAATTATAAAATAAAAATTACAATTGAATATTCCGAGACAGCCATTTAAAAGATGGCTGTCTCCTTTTTTTCTGTTACCAGCTCCCAATTTGTGAATTTTTTGTAATATTTTTTTAACATTTCTGAAAAATATCAGCCGTAATTTTTGACATTGACAACGCTCTATGATACACTTAGTAAGTAAAATTATAAGACTTTTGTTTTCCGTTTCTGGTACAAAAGTCAGACTTACTGAGGAAAAGTAAAATAATTAATAATAATCATATGAGGTGAGAAACGTTGGATAAATATGAATATCGCGCAAAGACAGAGCAGATGCTTGCGTATGCCGAACAGAAGTCTTACCAGAAAGCGATGTCGATTGCAGATACGATCGACTGGCGTAAAGTAAAAAATACCGCCATGCTCTCTACCGTAAGCGAAATCTATGAAAATGCGGGGGAACTTGGTAAAGCACGTGATACCTTATTTATTGCGTATGATAAAGCACCTTCCAGCAGAAAGGTTGTATACCGCCTGGGAATTATTTCTCTGAAACTGGGACATTTCGATGAAGCAGCTGATTGCTACGAAGAATTTGTCAAGCTTGCTCCGAAAGATCCAAACCAGTACATTCTCCGGTATAAGATCTTAAAAGCACAGAAAGCGCCAGTCAAAGAACAGATTGAAGCTCTTGAAGATTTCAAGCATTCTGAATACGTTGAAAAATGGGCATATGAACTTGCCAGATTATACGCTGAAGCCGGTATGACTTCCGAATGTCTTGATGAATGTGATGATCTGATTCTCTGGTTCAGCGAAGGTACTTATGTATACCAGGCAATGGAACTTAAAATGAAATACAAACCGCTGACTCCACTTCAGCAGGAAAAATACGATCATCGAAATGATGGTATCGGCCGTAAGGATTCTTCCAAGAGAAAACCTTCCTTCCGAAAATCCAAAGGACGTCCGGAACCGAATCCACGAATTGCAGACAAGGTCCGCAAAGATGTACATGTCACCGACAGTATTGATCTTCCGGATCTTCCAGAGCCAATGGCCCGGACACATGCTTCCGAACCAGAAGCTGAGTCACAGCCAAAAACCCGGATTCGAAGCACTTCCGATATTTCCACAACCATTTCCGGTGCTTCCCTTTCAGATGCCCTGAAAGCCGGTGTTGCCGTTGCAAGTGGTGCAGTTGCTCCTGAATCTGCTTCAGACGATTCACAGATGACCGGTAAGATGAAGATTGAAGAAATTCTTGCCAACTGGGAAGCAACCCAGCGTGAAAATGCAAAGATTCTTGAAAAGAGCCAGGAGGAAGCTGAGAAAGAAAAAGCCCTGCGCGAGAAGAAGAAAGAAGAAGAAGAGGAAGTTCTTGGAGCTACAAAACCAATCCTTTCTGATGATATCCGCAAACTGATGGAACAGCTTGAAAATGGTGAAGAGCCTGAAATCACCGATGAAGATGCTGAAGATTTCGTTGATGATGAAGAAGATGAAGCGACTGAAAGCCCGGAAGATTCATCCAAAGAAGCTTCAGACACTGACGAGGAAGATCCGGAAGAAAATGATTTTGAAGAAATCGTTGACTCCGAAGAAGATGATGAATCGGATGCGGTTTACGATGAAGAAGCTGAATACGAAGATGAGGATGATTCCGAGTATGCGCCGAGCGGCTGCGTCTCATTCCTTACGATCCACCAGTCCAAAGGGATGGAGTTTCCGATTGTTTTTGTGGATTCTCTGGCAAACGTGCCGAGAAAAACCACAAATGATCTTATGATGACGATAGAGGATTGCTACTTCAAGCGTCCGGCATTTGAACCGTATGAGGTCACAAAATTCTTTGATTTCTGGCGTCTGTACTACACGGCTTTCTCCCGTGCGCAGGATCTGTTGATACTGACCTGCAATGAGGACAAGCGGACACCCAGCGCTTACTTCAAAGAGGTTTATGATGCGCTTCAGTCTGTAGACAGCGAGGCGTTTGACATCCAGGAGTTCAGCTTCAAGTCTGTGAAGGCCGTGAACGTCAAGAACACCTACTCGTTCACATCGCACATCACAGTGTATGAGACCTGCGCCCTGCAGTACAAGTTTTACCGCGAACTGGAGTTCATGCCCGTCCGTGCCAATGCTATGCTCTTCGGTACGCTCGTTCACGAGACGATAGAGGATGTTCACCGTGCTGCACTCCGGCATGAGGAGCAGACGATCACCGAGGAAAACGTGAACCGTTGGTTTGCCTCCAACTACGTGTCGCTGACGAAAACCGAACACACCTACCTCGCCGCTCCCCAGCGGGAGGCGGCATTGAAGCAAGTGCTCCGTTATGTAGAGCAGCAGCACGGCGACTGGTCTGCCATCCAGCAGGCGGAGGTGGATGTTTCTCTGGTGAAGCCGGATTATATCATTGAAGGCAAGGTCGATCTGAT